>ERZ1048068.1259-NODE-1259-length-19872-cov-5.620276_pt1 | contig 19872 bp, 17 predicted proteins | sample MGYA00383098_ERZ1048068 | MGnify/ENA primary metagenome ERZ1048068 (study PRJEB29581, sample SAMEA5548368) | metagenome | biome: marine; feature: coastal; material: water | depth 1 m | study: Short-term variability in the microbial, nano- and picoplankton... | reverse complement strand
GACGCCATGCTCGAAGCCAGCAAAGAAGAGGCTGCTATGGCAGTGTCTAAGCCTCTCGAGGGCCCGCTCGCCGATGAGCCGATTGCCGACGAAATTACCTTTGATGACTTTATTAAAGTCGATCTCCGCGTGGCACTGATCGTTAAAGCCAGCCATGTGAAAGGGGCAGAAAAGTTACTGCAACTGACTCTGGATATCGGCGGTGAAACCCGCAATGTATTCTCCGGCATCAAGTCATCCTACAAGCCCGAAGATCTCGAAGGGCGGCTGACGGTGATGGTGGCAAATCTGGCACCGCGCAAGATGCGCTTTGGCATGTCCGAGGGCATGGTACTGGCGGCAGGTGATAAAAAAGGGATCTATCTGCTGGAGCCTGACAGTGGTGCACAGCCCGGACAGAGAGTAACCTGAGTAAATTGCCCGCAGGTACTTGCCCAGCATGGTATTAGCTAAGTCTTTTGGGGATGTTGCTTATTACTAAAAGTACTAATAACCCGCTCTATATATGTTGAATAGCACTAGTTGATTCCATGATAATAGAGTCCTTCAACCCTACACACGTGTACAGAACATGCAAGAATTTGCAGTTATTCTGGTCAGCTCCATCCTGATCAACAACTATGTACTGGTACAGTTCCTTGGACTGTGCCCGTTTATGGGCGTGTCTAATAAACTCGAATCGGCCATTGGCATGGCCGCAGCTACCACCTTTGTACTGACCCTGACCGCCATGGCCAGCTATGTCGTCAATGCGCTGGTCCTCGAGCCGCTGGGTCTAATCTACCTGCGCACCATCGCCTTTATCTTGGTGATCGCCGCCGTAGTGCAGTTCACAAAAATGTTTATCGAAAAGACCAGCCCGCTGCTGTACCGTGTGCTGGGTGTGTTTTTACCACTGATCACCACCAACTGTGCGGTACTTGGAGTGGCACTGCAAAACACCTCAAAAGACCTTAACTTTATGCAGTCTTCGCTCTATGGTTTTGGTGCTGGGGCCGGCTTCTCCCTGGTACTTATATTTTTCTCGGCAATGCGCGAGCGTCTCGCCGCCGCAGATGTCCCGGTTTCCTTTCGCGGTGCCGCCATCGCCATGATCACTGCAGGACTTATGTCACTGGCCTTTATGGGATTCAGTGGACTCGTTTAAATGATCGAACTCATCAGCCAAAATCCCATACTTGCCGCCCTGGCCGCCCTTGTAGGACTGGCCATCGTGTTTGGTGCCCTGCTCGGATTCGCCGCTGAGAAATTTAAAGTGGAAGGCGATCCGATCGTCGAGCAGATCGACGAGCTGTTGCCCCAGACCCAATGTGGTCAATGTGGTTTTCCCGGCTGTCGTCCCTATGCAGAATCCATTGCCAACGGCGATGAAATCAATAAATGTCCGCCCGGCGGGCAGTCGACGATTAACGCTATCGCCAGTCTGCTGGATATACCCGCACCGGAACTGGATGCAGAGCACGGCGAAGAGAGCGAAGTAAAAACCGTTGCCTATATTCGCGAGGATGAATGTATCGGCTGCACCAAGTGCATTCAGGCCTGCCCGGTAGATGCCATTATGGGTGCGGCAAAATTTATGCACACGGTTATTGCCGACGAATGTACTGGCTGCGACCTCTGCGTTGAGCCCTGTCCGGTAGACTGTATTGATATGTTGCCGGTAGAGGAGACCATCGCTGACTGGCGCTGGTCAATTCCTGCAAAACCGGGACTTATCGCCACCGACAAACGTGGTGAACTGGCCAATCAGCCTGCTAAAGAGGATGCCGCATGAATAAAACCTGGGTAACTCCGGGCGGCGTGCACCCACCGGAGAACAAACACCAATCTGTGACTCAGGGCATTGGCCAACTGCCTATCCCGGAAAAACTGGTGATACCTCTCAGCCAGCATATTGGTGCGGCGGCTATTCCCTGCGTTGAAGTTGGCCAGGCAGTTCTAAAGGGTCAGGTGATCGCCAAACCCGCTGGTGTGGTCAGCATCCCGATGCACGCGCCGACATCAGGAACAATCAGCGCCATCGAGCACCGGCCTATCGCCCATTCCTCGGGTATGCTCGCCCCCTGCATTGAAATCACCAGCGACGCTGCCGACACCTGGATCGATCACGAAGGTATCAGCGACTATGAACATATCTCCCCCGCCAAACTGCTGGAGATGGTTGCCAATGCCGGTATCTCCGGTATGGGTGGCGCGGGCTTTCCCTCCGCGGTAAAACTCAATCCCGGCCGTCAGCGCCCTATTGATACATTGATTATCAATGCCACAGAGTGCGAGCCCTATATCACCGCCGATGACTCGGCAATTCGTGAGCGCGCCGCAGAGATTGTCGAAGGCATAAAAATTCTCAGCGCCATTCTCGATCACCCGCATAATATTATGATTGGTATCGAGGACAACAAACCGGAAGCCATCGAAGCCCTTGCCCCCCATGTGGAAGGCACGGGTATTTCTGTGGTGGTATTCCCCACCAAATACCCCTCTGGCGGTGAAAAGCAGCTGATCTATATTCTCACCGGCAAAGAACTGCCCTCCGGCAAACTGCCTGCAGATATCGGCATGGTGTGTATCAATATAGGTACCACCTATGCGATCAAGCGCGCAATTATCGACGGTGAGCCACTGGTATCGCGAGTCACCACCGTCACCGGTGATGCTGTCGGTATCCAGCGCAACTACGACACCTTGATTGGCACCCCGGTCAGCCATCTGCTGGCGCACAGTGAATACGACGAACAGGCCGGTGGCCGCGTGGTGATGGGCGGCCCGATGATGGGCTTTACCCTGCCCTCTGCAGAGGTGCCGATTGTTAAAACCACCAACTGTATACTGGCGCCAAGTTACGCAGAAATTCCCGATGACGAGCCGGCCCAGCCCTGTATCCGCTGCGGTATGTGTGCCGAGGCCTGCCCCGCCTCTCTGCTGCCACAGCAGTTGTTTTGGTATGCCCAGGCTGAAGATCACGAACGTCTGGAAGCGCACAACCTGTTTGACTGCATTGAGTGCGGTGCCTGCTCCTATGTCTGCCCGAGTAATATTCCCCTGGTGCAGTATTACCGTGCGGCCAAAGGTGAAATACGTCATGCCCGCGAGGAAAAAGTAAAAGCGGATCATGCCCGCGAGCGCTTCGAGTTTCATAAACAGCGTATTGAACAGGCTGAGCGTGAGAAAGAAGAGAAGCGCGCTGCACGTCGCGAAGCGGCCCTGAAAGCTAAGGCCAATCCACCAGCGGCCAAATCAGAGACAAAATCAGAGGCAAAACCCAGCAGTTCGGCTGCGGATATTATTGCCGCAGCCCAGGCCCGTGCCGCCGCCAAACAGGCAAGTCCCGAAGACCAGCAGGCCAAGCTTGAGCGCACAATCGCTGCAGCCGAGCAGCGCCTTAAAGTTGCCGAGGAAAAGCTCGCCGAAGCGATTGAGAGCAACAGCGATAAGCAGGCCGTGCTCAGTGCTGCGGTCGAAAACACTCGGCAAAAACTCGAGCAATCAAAAACCAAACTCGCGGAGCTGCAAGCCTAATGGCATTTAAACAGGTCACTTCACCCCATGCTCACAGCGCCCAAAGTACGGCCAAGGTTATGCAGCTGGTGCTCTGGGCGACCGTGCCAGGTTTACTGGTACTGACCTGGCAATTTGGTTGGGGCAGCCTGATCAATGTGGTTCTGGCAACCGTGACCGCGGTTATCTGCGAAGCGATTATTGTCAAAATGCGCGGCCGCTCAGTGGCCTTTTATCTCAGTGATTACAGTGCCGTCGTCACCGCCGTACTGCTGGGACTCTCTCTGCCACCGCTGGCACCCTGGTGGATAGTGGTGGTTGGTAGTGTCTTTTCCATCATCGTCGCCAAACAACTCTACGGTGGCCTCGGCTACAACCCCTTTAATCCGGCCATGGTCGGCTATGTGGTTCTGCTGATTTCATTCCCTATCCAGATGACCACCTGGGTCGCTCCGCTGGCACTTTTGCCCGCGGGTGTCACCCACCCCGGCTTTGCCGAATCACTGCAGATTGTCTTTGCAGGTTTCAGCCCGGTGGATGGCGTAACCGGGGCCACGCCACTGGATGTGTTTAAGCACAGCAGTGGCCTGCTGGTAGATCAGGTCTATGACCGCGAGCCACTGTTTAACCAGGCAATGTTTGCCGGTGCCGGCTGGGAATGGGTAAACCTCGCCTTCCTGCTCGGCGGTTTAATACTTTTATCCAACCGTATTTTTACCTGGCATGGCCCCATCGGTATGCTCGCTGCCCTGGCATTAATGTCAGTGATCTTTTACGACTCCGGCAGTTCTACCAGCCCCGGCACAGCCCTGATGCATCTGTTTAGCGGCGCCTCCATGTTTGGCGCCTTCTTTATTCTGACCGACCCGGTGTCATCCGCAGTGAGTAATCGCGGCCGCCTCATATACGGTGCGCTTATTGGTGTCCTGGTCTATATTATTCGCGCCTGGGGCAACTATCCGGATGCAGTTGCCTTCGCCGTCTTAATCGCCAACTTTGCCGCGCCCTTTATCGACAATTACACCTTGCCGCGCACCTATGGCCACACCGACCGCCGTCGGGCAACCGAAAAAGAGGAAGGCTAATGGTTTTTAAATCAATTGGATTTAACAGCATCGTACTGGCCATCTTTGCACTGGTGACAGCGGTTATTCTCGCCACCACCAACGACCTGACCAAAGAGCGTATCGCCGACTCCGAGCGCCGCGCCGCGCAGCGCGCCCTGCTGGAAATTATTCCCCTGGAACGCCATAACAATGATCTGCTGATGGATGTACAACCTGTACCCCAACAGTACTGGGCGATGCTCGGGCTGAAAAAAGGCGGCAATATTCATATCGCCCGCGACAATGGCCAGCCGGTCGCGGCGATTATTCCCGCCGTTACCCAAGACGGCTACAGCGGTGATATCTCGATGATTGTCGGCATCAACTTTGACGGCACTATCGCCGGTGTCCGCGTCGTTGAGCATCGCGAGACACCGGGCCTGGGCGACAAGGTCGACCTACAGAAGAGCGACTGGATCCTCGATTTCAATGGCAAATCATTGGTCAATCCCAGCAGCGATGGCTGGAAAGTTAAAAAAGAGGGCGGCGACTTCGATCAGTTTACCGGCGCCACCATCACCCCACGCGCGGTGGTTTACCAAATCCTGAAAACTCTGCAATACTTTAACGATGATCGCCAGCGCTTATTAGAGCAGAGTGCAATAGACAATCAACAGGCAGCCCCATGAGCGAAGTGAGTATTTCTGACGTCACCAAAAACGGTCTCTGGAATAACAATCCGGCGCTGGTACAACTGCTCGGCCTCTGTCCACTGCTGGCAGTCACCGGTACCGTGGTTAATGCACTGGGCCTGGGCATTGCCACCATGATGGTACTGATCGGCTCTAACTGCATTGTCTCGCTAATTCGCAACCATGTGAGCGATGCTGTGCGGCTGCCCGCCTTCGTAATTATTATCGCCGCCTTTGTAACCTGCGCCGAACTGCTGATGAAAGCCTACACCTACGAGCTCTACCAGATACTGGGGATCTTTATCCCGCTGATCGTTACCAACTGTGCCATCCTCGGACGCGCAGAGGCCTTCGCCAGCAAACAGCCCATAGGTTATGCTGCCCTGGATGGCGTGATGATGGGCCTTGGCTTTTTATTGGTACTGGTTATGCTCGGCGCCATACGCGAACTGTTTGGCCAGGGAACACTGTTCGACAATATGCACCTGCTATTTGGCCCCATGGCCGAGTCCTGGAAGGTACAACCCTTTGGCGACAACTACAGCTTCCTGGTGGTCATACTACCGCCCGGCGCGTTCCTGGTTACCGGACTGTTAATCGCCGGTAAAAACAGCATTGATGCAGTGATAAAACGCCGTGCCGATGCCCAAAAAGATCGTCCGGTTAAAGGCGCCAAAAGAATAAGAACAACAGGGAATATTGCCTGAGGTATGTAAGAGGTAAGCCGCAGAGCAATACCTTATGGAGAATTAAACAGCACAGAGGACAGTGGCTAAAATGAATAAATCCGGCGCATGGTTAGTCCGCTACGCCCTCGAACAGCTCGGTATTGCCCATACCTTTGGTATCCCCGGCATTGCCAATGCAGAAATCTACCACGAGCTGGGTCAGTCAAGCACAATCACCCCGCACCTAGTTAACCATGAAATGAGCGCCGCCTATATGGCCGACGCCCTGAGCCGAACCAGTGCCGACAGTATCAACACCACTGGCAATATTGGCACCATGATTATCGTCTCTGGTGCAGGCCTCACCCACAGCGCCAGCGGCATCGGCGAAGCTCTGCTCGCCGGCATTCCGATGCTAATCATTGTCGGCAGCACCGATGATAAAAACCCAGGCCATCAGGGTAGTATCGACCAGCAACAGCTTCTGCAACCACTGACCAAAGCCAGCTTCACCATCAGCGAACATCAAGAAATTGTCGAGACCCTGTTTCAAGCCTACAAAATTGCCACCAGCAACAGCCCCGGTCCAGTGTGCATTGAGATACCCCTTAGCCTGCAAATCGCCATCGCTAATATAGAAGATCCACTACCCACGCCTTCATCTGCCACCAACCAGGACGAACAGCATTACAGCGATGCGGATATCAGCGCTGCCGCCAAATACCTGCTTGACGCCGAGCATCCAGGTATTCTGGTAGGCTGGGGTGCAGTCGACGCCCAGCAGGAACTGATCGCTCTCGCCGAACAACTGGGCGCACCGGTGTGCACCACCCTCAGCGGTATCAGCAGCTTTCCCGCCGCACACCCACTGCATGCCGGCATGATCTTTGGCCCCGCCGCCGTGCCCAGCGCGCAACATGCCTTTGAAAACTGCGACTGCCTGCTCGCCGTCGGCACCCGCTTTAATCCAATGGATACCGCCAACGGCAGTGCCATCCCGCCCGAAAAACTGATTCATATCGATGGCGACAAGCAGGTGTTTAATCGCGTCTTTCCCGCTGTACAGACAGTCTGCGGCGAACCCCAGCAAATCCTTACCAGCCTGCTCTACAAGCTTCAGGAATACCGTAGAGAACCCCTGCAAAACGACAGTCTCTGCACCGCAATCGCCAACGATAAGGCTGCCTATAAACATCACTGGTACAGCCATAACAGCAAAGAACGGGTTAATCCGGCACTGTTTTTCGACAAGCTGCGAGCCGCCATTGAAGAGGATGCGATTATCGTCACCGACGATGGCAACCACTGCTTCCTCAGCGCAGAACTTATGCCAATCAATACACCGCGCAGCTTTATCTCACCGTCAAACTTTAACGCCATGGGCTACTGCGTGCCGGCAGTAAATGCCGCCCAACTAGCCAATCCCGACAAACAGGTCATCGGCATAGTGGGTGATGGCGCCATGCTAATGAGCGGCATGGAAGCCCTGATCGCCGTGCGTGAAAAGCTTGGCACCCTGTATATTATTTTTAATGACGGGCACCTCTCGCGAATTTCTCACAGTCAGGAAATCGCCTACAACCAAAAAACCTGCACCCAACTCGGCCATGTCAACTGGGGCGCCTTCGCTGAAGCCATCGAGTGCGGTTACTTCGCAATTGGCAGCAATACTGAAATCGACACCACCCTGCGCCGCGCCCTGGAAACCACCGCCCATGGCCAGCCGGTATTTATCGATATCAGCATCGACTACTCCAAGCGCAGTCACTACGCAGCGGGCGTTGAAAAAGCCACCCTGGCAGGGTTTTCGGGAAAGGATAAATTAAGGTTGGTCAGCCGCGCACTGGTGCGCAAGATTATGAGTTAAGAGATATCAAACTAGTGTTTTCACTAAAAAAGCGAAAGGCATAATTCACTTTCGCTTTTTAATGGAAACTTACACTTTATAGACTTTAACCTCCGCACAAATGAGGCTGAAAAAAAGTACTGTTTGACAAGCCAGAGCATCCATTTGAATTACAGGCTTTAATTTTCACATAAGCATCAACATTGTTATATGTCGGAGTAGTCGAAAACGTTGTACTTCCTGAATAAATATAACCTACCCCTGACGTACTATAGAATATCTGATAAAAACTAGCACCAGATGATGTTCCCCATGAGTTCGAGTAGGTACTATAAGTGTTATAACAGCCTGTAAAAAGCCCTGTAACATTGGAGGGTGCAAGAGGTATCCCTGAGTCACTACCCCCAGAAGGAGGGTCTTCATAGCCATTCATCTGGCCCCAAACTGCATCAAGTATGGCCCCAATAATTTGGTCTAAAACTGAAATATCATCAATAGCATCTCTAATATCTTTTTCATCTAATTTGTCATTAATCAAACCACCATTTCTATTGACCATATCAGCTATCCACACAATCGCCTTAGCTGCTTGATCAATGGTTAGACCAGCTTCGCGTGCACGATAAATAAAATTTCCAAATATTTTTCCGTTTTCTTGAGCCATCCCGGCCGCTGTACTATCAACAAAGTCATCAAATGTTTTACTTCCAGAAATATCTCTAATATCACTGGCATTCTTAAATGCACCCTCACCTATTTTTGTATCACCAGGAGGATCAAATTTTTCAGAGTAAAGTACTGCCATAGCATCTGAAAATCCCTCATTTATAGCTCTAGCCCATGGATCACCATCATCAATAGCAGCTGATAGATCCTCATTAATACCTCTGAGAACCGCATGAGTAGCTTCATGGACAACGATATCATCGATTTTTTGAGTTTGTACTGGATTCCATACTGCTGGGTCGAGACTGCTGGGATGAGGAAACGAAATAGTGCCGGTACCGTGATTGTAGGAGGGACCACTTGATCCTTGTGTGTTGATTTTCACATCAACAGAATCAGAGATCCCGCCAACATCACTGCAACAGATATCACCAGTGCTTTCAGATAGCCAATCTTCCATATTATTTATAACCTCCCATGGATTTTTAGCTTGCGGATCTTGGCATAAACCCGATAGCTTACATATAAACTGACCAGTTGGTGACTCCTCAATAACATCTCTTACCGTTGAAAAAATGTTTACCGGTGGGAAAGGTATTGAAATATTTATATCCTCACACAGGGGTAAAGAAGCACCGGATTCATGCTCACAAACATCAGTTTGAAACTGGGTTGTTATATTATCTTCGGCATCAGAAACTCTTACCTCACCAGTATGTCCATCAACAAATACTCTATAAGAACCCTCCCCAGACTGGACTTCAAAGAAAACCAATACCCAGTATGGTGTCAATGTATAGTTGTTATCTATGACCTTATACTCAAGCTTAATGGGTATCTTATCGAGCATAATAAATTTCAAATCTGGCTTATCCAAATGCTTATGAATCGCCTTTTCAGCCATTTCTAAAACTTCGGACTTCGAAAATTTTGAGGACCTAACATTGGCTATCAGAGGATCTATTATCTGTGTTGATAACTGGGTAACATTACCCTCCGAATCAAATTTAATGCGGGATCCTGATCGAAGTGGAATACCATTGATCACCTGACGAAAACGCACAGAGTAGCCATGTTTTTTGCTTCCCCTAATCTGCGTAATTCGATATTCAAGATCATCTCGGGCAAAAGTAATTGCACCGAGATCAACCAAAAGTCTTAAAATATCTGTTGAATCTTTTTTAAGTGTTTTTGGTACATCAATCTGGCCAATATTGCCTTTGATTAAAGTTGTACTTTTTCCTTCCACTTTTACAGTTTCGCGATATAGGGCTGGCTCAATTGCATGCAACAATTCAGTTTTAAGCAGCTCTTTCTCAAGCCTATTGGCAGAGGTGTAACTTGGCTTAGATACAGGTGCACTCCTTGATCTACCTGTATATTTATCAGTCTCAAGTTTTTGAATTTTATAAATCAATTGCTGTTTATGATTTATCTCTCGTGGTAACACTCGATAGGTAACGCCATCAATCTTAATATTAGCTACTACCTCACCTGCTGCATCATCTATGATAAAACGCGCGTGTCCCTTATGGTCGATGATTTTTGCTGTGACATAGCGAACACTTTCCCTGGGATCTACCACCGACTCAACAACCGATAGAGTAAAGCTTCTACCATCTATGGTTAACTGAGGGTCTGGCAAGGTAATAGCACTTTTGGAGGGATCAAGGGACATAACCTTAGAAGGCATAAGTTTTGACAAGTCAAAACTGGCTGTATCCACAATAACTGCACTATTAGTAGGATTCCTTTCTTCATAGTGCAACTCATCCAAGGAAGGCTTGGCAAGTGGATTGGATAAATTTGTTTGAGTTTCTGAAGTGGGATTTAACAGCTTAAGTTGTTTGTTGGGTATAAACTTAAGGTATGGATGGTCATTTTTTTCTGCGAGTACGGCCGTTGAATTTAGCAAAAACAGCAACAAACCTATCCTTTTAAATAAACTTAAAAATACTTCATGCATAGCTATCTAACTCCTTTAGATAAATTTAACTATTTCTTTTTATAAGCATCATGCAATTCGCTCGCAACGATGCTTTTAATAATTGTTGGCTAATTACCTCCTTAAAAAATGATATTTCGGGATGGGATATTACTCTTCAGGCTATCGGGGTCTATGGTACAAAAGTATTAGATATGTAATTTTTTGCAACAGCTACACAGCTTTGAGGTGACTGATTATCAGTTTGTATGCGAGCAAATAGGCAACACATAGTGGGCTAGTACTGCGCAATTTCTAATAACTCTCCAAATCCTTATCAAACAAAGCCTCTATATTGCGAAACGCCTTAAACTCGAGATGGTTCCCGCTGGGATCACGAATAAATAATGTCGCCTGCTCACCCTTGCGACCCTTAAAGCGAATAGTCGGCTCAATAGCAAATTCCACCGCCAGCGCCCGCAACCGCGCCACCAGCAACTCGTACTGATCCCACTGCAATATCAACCCGAAGTGCGACGCCGGAATCGCCTCGCCATCCACAGCATTGGTCGATGCCATAGGGTGATCTTCTGGAGCCACAAGGTGGGTGACTATTTGGTGGCCATAGAAATCAAAGTCAATCCAGCGCTCGGATTCACGACCAGTTTTGCAGTCCAGGATATTGCAATAGAAAGCGCGCGCGTCTTCCAGGTCGGTGACTGGAAAGGCGAGATGAAAGCGTGGACGGGTTTGATTTTGCATGGGATTGGTTCGGTTATTGGGCGTATTAATATCTTAGCACTGGTTTTGAGGAATTACCGTTCGTCGGAAAGAATGACGGATTTCTTGATAGGCCTTATTGGGCGAGCAAGATTTTAGTAATTGAAACCGGGGCTAGATGAAAGTTTATCTACATAAGCTCCAATAGAACGCTCTCCTTGGAAAAGCTCATTAATCTGTACTTAGCGTATACCTGATTGACCCCAACCCGCTCAACTTAACTCAACCAACAATAAACCGATTCAACTGCGCCTTTAGCTGCTGATTTTCATGACGAACCTCTTCCAGTTCTTCAAGCAGACTAATTGCCAGCGCTATTCCGGACCACTCAATCTCCAAGTCATTGTGTAATCTAATAGCCTTTCTGGTCACGCTGACCATACGAGTATTGAACAACCAGCTTTCAGGATCCGATCCCTCGGGTTCAATAATACCGTGGTCAACAATTTCGATAATGGTTTGGGATGGCAGTGCGGTAATAGTGCACAGCTCCTGAAAATTAAAATATTGGCTTTCCATGGTTATTTTCTCCACTCCTTTCTCGGGTCAAATGCCGCGCTGTCTGCCAGCTGTTGCCACTGCGTTTTGATCTGGTCATCTGCGGTATCGGGCATCACCACTTTTAATACTGCATAGAGGTCGCCATGACCCTGCTTGCGCACCAGTCCCTTGCCTTTGATGCGCAGGCGCTGGCCGGTCTGGCTGTTGGCGGGAATGGTCAATTTAATTTTTCCCGTCAGGGTTGGTACTTCAATGCTGGCGCCCAGTGCGGCTTCCCAGGGGGCCAGTGGTACGGTGATAATCAGGTTGTGGGCTTCAACATCAAATAGGGGATGAGGCACCAACCGTATGCGCAGGTAGAGGTCGCCATTTGGGGCACTGCCTATGCCCTGACCGCCCTGTCCTTTAAGGCGGATTCGTTCGCCGTTGGCGACACCGGCGGGGATTTTTACATTCAGGGTGCGATTGATTTCGCGAGTATGCCCATCTGCCTCGCGATGGGGCAATTGGTAGGAGAGAGTTTTGGTAGTGTCGGTGAGGGTATCTTCGAGGAAGATCGGCATATCGGTTTCAATATCCTGACCGCGCTGATCAAAGGCTTGCTGGGAGGTGAATCCATAGCTCTGGCCCTGCGGCCTGCCGCTGGGGCCGGCACCCCCAAAAATCGATGAAAAGAAATCGGAGAAGCCGGAGAAGCCGGAAGAGTCGCCCTCAAATTGCCTACTGCGATAGCGGCCATCCTCGCGGCCGGATGAGGGTTGGCCATACTTGCGAAACTCATCGTACTGGGCGCGCTTTTCCGGGTCTTTTAATACCTCGTAGGCTTCGGTCACTTCTTTAAATTTGTCTTCTGCCTCTTGGTGACCACTGACATCCGGGTGGTACTTTCTGGCCAGTTTGCGGTAGGCGGTTTTTATCGCTTTACTGTCAGCATCCTCGGCGACTGAAAGTATTTTGTAGTAGTCCTTAAACTCCATAATCATTCCATTGTTTTTTTACCGGCATTAATTTTTCAGGTTTACCTAAAAAGTCTAGCCGATAAATTTCCCATTACTGCGCCGCTGACCAATTGCCATTTGATTAGTGTTAAATTTTCTCGGTATTTCAGTGCAAAAAAAAGCCGCTTATAAAAAGCGGCTTTTTTTGACGATAGCGGTTTTGAGCTGACTTATAAAAGATCGCGATCGCGGTTGGCGGCAATCCTTAAACGCAAGGCATTGAGTTTAATAAAGCCTTCCGCATCGGCCTGATTGTAGGCGCCGCCATCATCGTCAAAGGTGGCGATATTGGCATCAAACAGGCTGTCAGTGGCTGACTGTCGGCCAACAACGCTAACACTGCCCTTGTAGAGCTTCACGCGCACTTCACCGTTCACCACATCCTGACTCTGGTCAATAGCAGCCTGAAGCATTAGGCGCTCTGGTGCCCACCAGTAACCGTTGTAGATCAGTTTGGCGTAACGCGGCATCAGCTCATCTTTCATATGGGCCACTTCGCGATCCAGGGTCAGCGATTCAATGGCGCGGTGCGCTTTCATCATCACGGTGCCCGCTGGTGTCTCGTAACAGCCGCGCGACTTCATACCCACGTAGCGGTTTTCAACGATATCCAACCGTCCCACGCCGTTGGCGCCGGCAACTTTATTCAGGTGTTCAATAACAGTGGCTGGGGACATAGCCACACCGTCGATGCCGACAATATCACCCTTCTCGTAGCTGATATCCATATAGGTGGCTTCATCCGGTGCTTCCTCTGGGGAAACCGTCCAGCGCCACATATCATCTTCAGCTTCTGACCAGGGGTCTTCGAGATTGCCGCCTTCGTAGGAGATATGCAGCAGGTTGGCATCCATAGAGAACGGTGACTTTTTACCGCGCTTCATCTCTACCGGAATACTGTGCTTTTCACAGTATTCCATTAATTTGTCACGGGAATTCAGGTCCCACTCGCGCCATGGGGCGATAACTTTAATACCCGGCTTAAGCGCATAGGCACCCAGTTCAAAACGCACCTGGTCATTACCTTTACCGGTTGCACCGTGGGAGATGGTGTCAGCACCAGTTTCATTGGCAATTTCGATCAGACGCTTGGCAATTAGCGGACGGGCAATTGAGGTGCCGAGCAGATATTCACCTTCGTAGATGGTGTTGGCGCGGAACATCGGGAAGACAAAATCGCGGGCGTATTCTTCACGCAGATCATCAATATAGATCTCTTTTACACCCAGCGCTTCGGCTTTGGCGCGAGCCGGTTCAACTTCTTCGCCCTGGCCGATATCGGCGGTAAAAGTTACTACTTCGCAGTTATATTCCTCTTGCAGCCACTTAACAATAACTGAAGTATCCAAACCGCCTGAATAGGCTAACACTACTTTTTTAACGTCTGACACGTTGCTAAATCCTTTACTGGAGAAAACGAGGCGCGAATTTTACCCTAACAGCGGGGGATTTAGTATTGGTTGTGAAGCGTATTGTCGACAGTATTTATCTGCTCCGCATCCGCGCGGTCAAAAAGCTGCCGGCCACTGGCAAAAAAAGCTGCCAGATCTGCGTCACTGGGAAAGCTGTAATAGCCCGCCGATCCCTGCTGGCGTCGAGCCGTTAAGGGTTGTCCAGCATCGATCGCTGCCACAGCCTCAACTATCTGCTCACAACCCCCGCTGTAGAGGTTGAGGACATTGCACAGATAGGAGTTATCAGCCAACAGGGGAATTGACCGGGTCGAGATTATATCGCCGGTATCCACACCACTGTCCTGGATAAGATGCAGTGTCGAGGCAATCTCGCTGTCGCCATGAAGCATGGCCCTAAAGGTTGCCATCACTCCACGGTAATCGGGCAATAGACCGGAGTGCAGGTTAATAACGCCCTTCGGGGGAATGGCAATCACCGCATCGCGGATAATTAGCCCAAAGCGCAGGGAAATAATCAGCTCTGGTTCAGTGGCCTGAATCCTTGCGACTCCCTCGGGACTGTTGACCTGATTACCTATATCGCCAAACCCCTGAATAGTACAACCGGCAGCTGCCGCCAGCTGTTCAAAACCTGGCCGGCCATCCTCGAGCAGGCTCTTTTCAAAGGCCGCCAGTTTCATCAGGGGCTGGGGAAGCTGCTGCTCGCCGCCGATTCTATCGGAGAGAAACAGGGCCAGCCTGTGATCGCTGAGCTCTTCTACCAATCGGGTCAGGGCAATATGGCTGGCGAGGTCGCGGTTGCTGAGGAGGGTGATATTCATTTAAATTTGTCTATAGAGGCTTTTCTTTTGCCCACCTTCCCATAAAAACTCGTATGAGACCACCGTTTCCGGTAGCATTCGCCCTGCACTTTGGTAGGTACTTTGCGGACAAAATATAATGGATCAAATCACTCTTACCCTACCTGACGACTGGCATCTGCATCTTCGTGATAAGCAGACCCTGGAATCAACTGTACCTGCAGCCGCACGCGGCTTTGGGCGCGGGATTATTATGCCAAATCTGGTACCTCCGGCGACGACTGTTGAAAGAGTTGCAGCCTATCGCGAGCGCATTCTCGCGCAGCGTCCCGAGGGTTCTGACTGGGAACCACTGATGGTTCTCTATTTGACCGATAACACCACGGCGGATGAAATTCGTGCCGCGAAACAGTGCGGTTTTATCCATGGCTGTAAATACTATCCCGCCGGTGCCACCACCAACTCCGACTCCGGGGTGACTGACCTGAACAAAATCGATGCGGTACTGAAGACCATGGAAGAGCTGGGCATGATACTGCAGCTGCACGGTGAAGTGACCACAGCGGATATTGATATCTTTGATCGCGAGGCGGTCTTTATCGAGCGCCACCTGAAGGTTGTTGCGAAGAAATTTCCGCGACTAAAAATTATTTTCGAGCATATCACCACCAAACAGGCAGCGGAGTACGTAGCCAGTGCCGGCGACAATATCGCGGCCACCATTACCCCCCAGCACCTGTTATACAACCGCAACCATATGCTAGCGGGCGGTATTCGCCCCCATTTTTACTGCCTGCCAATCCTCAAGCGGGATATTCACCAGCTGGCCCTGATTGAAGCCGCTACCAGCGGCAGCCCCAAATTCTTTTTGGGGACGGATTCTGCACCCCATGCCAAGAATAAAAAAGAGTCCGCCTGCGGCTGTGCCGGTTGCTTCAGCCACCATGCCGCTATCGAACTCTATGCCCAGGCCTTTGAACAGGCCGGCGCACTGGATAAGTTGGAAGGCTTTGCCAGTTTTTACGGTGCTGATTTTTACGGCCTGCCGCGACACACAGAGACCATTACACTGAGTCGCCAACCCTGGGAGCTGCCAGCTTCAATTCCCTTTGAGGACAACCAACTGGTTCCCCTGGGTGCAGGTACTACCCTTAACTGGAAGCTGGAACTCTGATGGAAATGCCTGAAGAACTTCTAAAATCCTCCAAGATTGCCGAGCGTTTTCGCGGTTTCCTGCCTGTGGTGGTGGATGTTGAAACCGGTGGCTTTGATTCCCGCAAAGATGCACTGCTGGAAATCGCCGCGGTGATTCTGGAGATGGATGCCCAGGGCAACCTGCAGATCAAAGAGACCTACAGCAAAAATATCGATCCGTTTCCCGGCGCCAATGTCGACCAGGCGGCCCTGGAGTTTACCGGTATCGATCTCTACGACCCGGAGCGTATGCCCGAAGAAGAGGGTGAGGCCTTAAGAGAAATCTTTCGTCCTATCCGCCAGGAAGTCAGCGCCACTGGCTGCACCCGTGCAGTGATGGTTGCTCACAATGCCCATTTCGATCTCGGCTTTGTCAATGCGGCGGTCAATCGCAACCAGATAAAGCGCAATCCATTTCACCCGTTCTCCTGCTTTGATACCTCGACTTTGGCCGGCCTGGCCTATGGTCAGACAGTTTTAGCCAAAGCTTGCCAGGCGGCGGGCATGGATTTTGATAATCGCGACGCCCACAGTGCGCTCTACGATACGGTGAAGACCGCAGAGCTCTACTGCAAGATTATCAACAGATGGAAAGAGCTCGGCGGCTGGCCCGTTTAAAGCCTTACCGGTTAACCCAGAAATCTGCTTTTTCAATCCCCAGTGCCCGGGGATCAAATACCGGGTCGGCGCCAGAGTTAATCTGCCGCTCATAATCTTTCAGTGCCAGCAAGGCGGGTCGCTGCAGAATAATAATCGCGACAATATTCAACCAAGCCATAATACCCACGCCTACATCACCCAGCGCCCAGGCAATATCTGCACTCTTGATACCGCCGTAGATCACCGAACTCACCACCAGCACTTTGAGCAGGTTGGCCAGCCATGGGCGGTGCACTTTGCGGTTGATATACATAACATTGGTTTCGGCGATATAGTAGTAGGCAACAATGGTGGTGAAGGCAAAAAACAGCAGCGCAACCGCGAGGATACTACTGCCAAAGCCGGGCAGAATGGTATCAAAGGCAGCCTGCACATAGCCTGGTCCGGCCTCAACACCGGCCAGCCCCTGATAGAGGTAACCCCCGTCACCGCTCTCAACATTATAGAGACCGGTTAACAGGATCATAAAAGCGGTTGCCGAGCAGATAAGCAAGGTATCGACATAAACCGAGAAGGCCTGCACCAGACCCTGCTTGGCCGGATGGGATACCTCCGCGGCGGCGGCCGGATGTGGACCACTGCCCTGCCCGGCTTCATTGGAATAGACACCGCGCTTGACGCCCCACTGCACTGCCATACCAATAATCGCACCATAACCGGCATCGAGACCAAAGGCGCTATTGATAATCAGCTTTACCACTGTGGGCACCATCTCCAGATTGGCAAAGACCACAGCAAACGAGATAGCGATATAACCTGCCGCCATCAGCGGCACTGCTACCTGGGCAAAGTGAGCGATACGCTTGACGCCACCGACAACAATTAACAGCAGGCCAAAGGCCAGTGCGCCAGCAGTGTACTCAACGGGCACCATCCAGGCGTTTTCCATGGCGGCGGCAATACTGTTGGCCTGAATACCCGGCAGGCAAAAGCCCATGGCAACAACGGTGGCTACAGCAAAGGTCCAGGCATACCATTTTTGCCCCATGGACTTTTCAATATAGTAGGCCGGGCCACCGCGGTAGTTGCCGTTGTCATCTTTCTCTTTGTAAATCTGCGCCAGGGTAGCTTCAATGTAGGCAGTTGAGGCGCCGAGGAAAGCTACTGTCCACATCCAAAAGACCGCGCCCGGGCCGCCGATGGCAATGGCGGTAGCCACACCGGCAATATTACCTGTACCAACGCGCCCCGAGAGGGACATGGTCAAGGCCTGGAAGGAGGAGACGCCGGCCTCTGAGCTGCGTCCTTCCGACATTATTTTTATCATATGGCCAAAGTGGCGCACTTGGAGAAATCGCGTGCGCAGGGAGAAATAGAACCCTGCCCCAAGGCATAGATAGATCAGTGCTGAACTCCAGATGATGCCGTTTAGGTAATTGATAAATGCTTCCAAGACCTTCCCCTTTTTTATTGATTTTTTTCGGCTGTTTTTGCGCTATTTTTTATTTTTCGAGTTTAACCCCGATTGGCCATATGCGGTTATTTTTTCTTCGCCAACTGGTCTGCCTGTACAAAAATATCATCGAGGCCTAGTATAAACTCATCCACAGAATCGCCACCGCCAATCTGAAGCGCCGGCAATTCCAGCGCAGCAAAATAGGCTGGATAGGGAGAGAACTCGCCCCATTGCTGCAGCTGATTGGCGGTGCTGACAACCAGAATTAACAGCACAAAGCCCACCGAGGTTATCCAGCGCTGGCGCGCCATCATACTGGTTGCCAGAGCGAAGTTTGCTGAAAGTAACAGCGCCACCAATAGCAGGGCAATCAGTGGCGCAACGGCAGTGATTAAAAACGCTGCACTGAGGTTATAGGCAACAACGCCAATAAGCCAATCGCTGGCACTGTAAACCAGGCTGGCCAGCAGAATTAAACTGTAGTGCCCGAGGAAATTGGCCTCCTCGCGCAAAAAACGTCCCACAGCGCCCCAAAACAGTGCCAGCACCAATAGGAATATCTGAGTTAAGAGAATACTGGAGAGGGCATTTTTCCACTGCCATTCGACAAAGCTGTTGAAATAGAGTGCGGCAATATCGATCACCAGCACGAGAATTAACAGCGGTAGCCAGATCGAGAACCGATTCAACCGGCTGACATCTTTTTCCAGTCGATGCAGTTCTTTGGTTGCCTCTACCGGATGACTGTCGGCGATAATGCGCAATCGGGTGCGACCGATCTTTATCTCGGCACCATCGGCCAACAGCGTTGAAGAGGACTCAATGCCGGTCGATGCGCTATTAATAGAAGGGTTTTTAATAATCTCAACGCCATTTAGGCTTTCCAAATCAGTCAGCTGCCAGCCGTCCTCCACAGCATCCAGTCGCAGGTGATTGGCGGAGATATGACTGTCGCTGAGTACCACATCGTTTTGATAGCCGCGGCCAATGCAGATCGACGGCCCCTCGACACGGTAGTGGTGGCGGCTCTTACCACCCCAGCCGAGAACTTCGATAATCACTGCCATTTCGCCACCCCCATAAACTTGCGGGCGAAGGCCTGGGCATTTTCCCGACTCACCCCCGCCAGGGTAAAGTGACTTAAAAAGGCCGCGCGGGCGCTATCCACGGTGCCCTGTAAAAACAGTACATCGTAGAGTTGTGGATACTCTTTATAGGCCCTGGCACAAAATATCACTTTGGTTTTGCGTTGGTTTTGCGCGCCGTTGTCGCTGCCAATCACAAACTGGTCATCACAGGTAAAGTCCCCGACATCTTTTTCCTCAGCGCTGTTACCCGGCACAAAGTCCGCAAACAGGCGCTGATAGTAGGCATAGAACTGCGGGGAATTGAGCTTGTCGGCCTCGAGCCAGAAAAACTGGTACTCGATAATGCCGCTGTTAAATTTTCCGCGCAGGTAGATATTATCTTCACTGCGGCAGGTGCGGTCGGCACTCAAAAATTGCGCTTTCTCCGATGAACTGTTGGAGCCACCCCAGCATTTCACAAAGGGTTTGAGTTCGTCGACAACCTGCGCCTGACCCAGAGGCATGCTTGTCCAATCCAGCGCTAGCATGCGGCTGAATTTTTCTTCCTGATCATCGAACAGCTGCTGGCCTATGCGCTGGGTCATATTCCCCGCTGCAGCAGCTCTGCCCTGATACTCGGCAATCAGCTTGTGCAGGGCGGTTACCGGCACCAAAAAACTGACCTGGTTGCCCGCAGTGGAGACATTGACGCCAATAACCT
>ERZ1048068.1256-NODE-1256-length-19928-cov-6.710965_pt1 | contig 19928 bp, 19 predicted proteins | sample MGYA00383098_ERZ1048068 | MGnify/ENA primary metagenome ERZ1048068 (study PRJEB29581, sample SAMEA5548368) | metagenome | biome: marine; feature: coastal; material: water | depth 1 m | study: Short-term variability in the microbial, nano- and picoplankton... | reverse complement strand
ATGATGGATCTGAAAACGACGGTTGATAGTCGTAATATTTCTGGGCTGTTCAGCTAAAATAATGTTTTCTTCGAACAGTTGAACCAACAACTCGTTCATTTGCTCGACACGCCGGGCACAGAGGTAATAAGCCTTCATAAAGTGTTCTACAGCAAGTCTGTTTTCATCATCTTGATAGCCAAGTTGTATTGCAATTTCACGTTGATAATCGATCATTAACTTTTCTTGTTTACGATCAGCTAACATATGCATTAGAAACCGGACTCGCCACAAGAAATGCTGCGCTTGCTCTAAAATTTCGTATTCATTAGTTGCTAGGAAACCTTTTTCATGTAATCCCTGCAGGTTCGAGACGCTAAAGTGTTGTTGTGCAATCCAGCTGATAACGTGCAAATCTCGCAGGCCACCGGGCGATTCTTTTAAATTGGGTTCAAGATTATTGGCCGTATCGTTATATTTGAGGTGACGCTGTTTTTGCTCATCCAACTTATTTTGATAAAACTGCTTTTCATCCCAAGTTTTATTTGTCACCGTGAGTTGTTGTAAAGACATAAAAAGAGAGTTATCGCCGCACAATAAACGTGTTTCGAGTAAGTTGGTTGCAATAGTGATGTCTTGCTCTGCCAGATGGCGACATTCATTAATAGTACGAACACTATGTCCGATTTCTAATCCAATATCCCAGAGTTGCGTGAGGAATTGTGACAATGACTCAGGAGGGTTTTCAGATATGGAATCTTGAAGCAATATAAGCAGGTCTATATCAGAATAAGGGTGTAACTCACCGCGCCCATAGCCACCAACTGCAAGTAACGATATTGGAATATCATTTGGAATATGCTGTGACCAGAGGTGAGCGAGGACTTGATCAACAAAATAGGCACGCTGATGAATTAAATCAACAATGTCAGCACCTCGGTCGAATAACCGTTGTAGGTGAGCCTGACTTTGTTTTAAGCTATCACGGAAAAAAGTGGCATCTTGAAGTGTATCTTGACTAAGGTCAGTTCCAACCAAAGCCCAAAGAGAAAGCATATCGTTAGCCAAAATTAAAGGCTAAATCACTTCATCGTCACGAAGCGTCAAGATTTCATGCCCAATATCGGTTACTAAAACGGTGTGTTCCCATTGTGCAGAAAGGGAGCGGTCTTTTGTTACTACGGTCCAGCCATCAGGCAATTGCTTAACATGACGCTTACCTGCATTAATCATTGGTTCAATGGTAAACGTCATTCCAGCCTCAAGAGTGAGTCCTGTATCAGGGCTACCGTAATGTAAAACCTGTGGTTCTTCATGAAAGACACGGCCAATACCGTGTCCACAATACTCTCTCACAATCGAAAAACGTTCTTTCTCAGCATATTTTTGAATAGCATGACCAATATCGCCCAGGCGGACACCCGGTTTGACCATGTCAATACCAACAAGCATGGACTCGCGAGCAGTGTTAGCTAGCCGCTGTGCCATGACAGATGTCTTACCGATATGAAACATTTTACTGGTGTCACCATGATAACCATCTTTAATCACAGTGATGTCAATATTGATGATATCACCGTCTTTTAGCTTCTTATCGCCTGGGATACCGTGGCAAATAACATGATTAACCGAAGTACAAATAGATTTCGGAAAGCCATGGTAATTTAAAGGTGCGGGTACAGCTTGTTGCTCATTAACAATGTAATCGTGACAAATTTTATCTAATTCATCAGTTGTGGTGCCGGCTTTAACATGAGGTTCAATCATCACTAAAACGTCTGCAGCAAGACGACCTGCTACACGCATTTTTTCTATTTCTTCTTGTTTTTTAATACTGACAGCCATGACAATAGTGAGTCCTGATAAAGTAAAGAATAAAAGACTAACTACATAGTTTGCCGTAAAATGATAAAAACAACCAGAAAACAGTTAATAACGCAGTTTTTAAACAAGCATAGAAATTGTTTTTATCTACTATTTATGGTATAAGATTTGCGCCTATTTAGGCAAAAATCACACATATACCGACACAAGTTTCGGGGTGCTAAAGTCAATGAGCTTAGTCGATACTTGGGGTATATGGAGGTTTAACCCCAATTTTTATTATAAGGTTTTATTAAAATGGCAAAAACAACAATGCGCCAAATGCTAGAAGCAGGTGTTCATTTCGGTCACCAAACACGTTATTGGAACCCTAAAATGGCACCGTTCATTTTCGGCAAGCGCAACAACATTCATATCATGAATCTAGAGCATAGCCTACCGATGTTTAATGATGCATTAAACTTCATCGGTAAATTAGCATCTAAAAAAGGTCGTATCCTATTCGTGGGTACAAAACGTGCTGCCCAAGATGCAATCCGTGATGATGCGGAGCGTGCAGGTATGCCTTACGTTAACCGCCGTTGGTTAGGTGGCATGTTGACTAATTATCAAACAGTTCGTCAATCAATCAAACGTCTAGACAGCATCCAAGAAATGATGGATTCTGGCAAAGTAGAAGGCTTGAAAAAGAAAGAAATTCTAACGTTAACGCGTGAACAAGAAAAATTAGAAAAGAGTATCGGTGGCATCTGTAAAATGGGCGGTTTGCCAGATGCTTTATTTGTAATTGATGTTGATCACGAGCGTATTGCAATTAAAGAAGCCAATAACCTGGGTATTCCTGTTGTAGCGGTCGTCGATAGTAATAGTAATCCAGATGGTGTTGATTACGTCATCCCTGGCAACGACGATTCAATGCGTGCAATTAAACTGTACACAATGAGTATGGCAGATGCCATTTTAGAAGGGCGTGCATCAGTTGCCACTGGTGAAGCTGAAGAAGAACTTGTAGAAGTTGTGGCTGAAGAAACAACAGAAGAAGCTGCAGAGTAACTTCTTTTTAAATGAAGCAGCAGGCTCGCTATAGTTAGCGGGCCTGTGTTGTATATATGGTTACAGATGTTGGGTTTGAAACAATAAATATAGATAAAATAAGTCAAATTGAAGGGTGAGAAATGGCTATTACAGCGGCATTAGTAAAAGAACTTCGTGAGCGCACAGGCTCGGGAATGATGGAATGTAAGAAAGCATTAGTAGAATCTAACGGTGATATTGATGTTGCAATTGAAACAATGCGTAAAGCAGGTTTGGCAAAAGCGGATAAGAAGTCTGACCGTGTAGCAGCAGAAGGTGTGATTGCAATTGAAACAAGTGCAGATGGCAAAAATGCTGTGATGCTTGAAGTGAATTCAGAAACAGACTTTGTGGCTAAAGCAGATGACTTTATAAATTTTGTGGCGCAAGTAGGTAAAGTCGTATTAGATAAAAGTCCAGCAGATGTTGACGCCATGATGGCATTACCGTTTGATGGTGGTGAGAGTATTGATACAGCTCGCCAAGCGTTGATTGCGAAAATTGGCGAAAACATTCAAATTCGTCGTTTTTCAATGATGAGCGTTGAAGATGGTGTTATCGGTTCTTACCGTCATGGTGACCGCATTGGTAGCATGGTCACAATTTCTGGTGGTGACATGACATTGGCAAAAGACATTGCAATGCATGTTGCTGCAAGTCGACCTCAGGCGATTTCAGGTGCAGACTTACCATCTGATTTACTTGATAAAGAACGTGATATTGTGGCAACACAAGCACGTGACAGCGGTAAACCAGAAGCCATTATCGAGAAAATGGTCGAAGGTCGTATGAAAAAATTCGTTAATGAAATTAGCCTATTAGGTCAAAGCTTCGTAAAAGACCCTGATGTTACTGTTGAAAAACTAGTGGCAAATGCCGGCGCAACAGTGAGTGAATTTGCTTTCTTCGAAGTTGGCGAAGGCATTGAGAAAAAAGAAGATAACTTCGCTGAAGAAGTGATGGCTCAGGCGCGAGGAAACTAAAACGATGTCTGAAACGGGAAAACAGCCGGTGTACAAACGTGTGCTACTAAAATTAAGTGGTGAAGCGTTAATGGGGGATGCTGATTATGGCATTCAGCCAGAGGTGATATCCCGTTTTGCTAAAGAAATTGCCGAGCTCAGTACGCAAGGTATTGAGCTCGGTATCGTTATTGGTGGTGGTAATATTTTTCGTGGGGCTGGCTTAGCAGCCAGCGGTATGGATCGTGTTAGCGGGGATCATATGGGCATGTTAGCAACGGTAATGAATGCTTTAGCATTACAAGATGCTATTGAGCAGCAAGGCCGTTTTTGTCGTGTGATGTCAGCGATTCGAATTAATGAAGTTTGTGAAGATTATTTACGTCGTCGTGCTATTCGACACCTTGAAAAAGGCCGTGTAGTGATATTTGCTGCAGGTACAGGGAGTCCATTTTTTACAACAGATTCTGCTGCTAGCTTGCGTGCTGTTGAAATTGGTGCAGACCTCATGCTCAAGGCAACGCAAGTGAATGGTGTCTATAGTGCAGACCCAAAAACCAATCCAAAAGCGACGCGCTATACTGAATTAACATACGATGAGGTGATTAATAAACGCTTGGCCGTAATGGACACGACAGCAGTGGTGATGTGTCAAGAACAAAAAATGCCATTGAGAGTGTTTAATGTACATAACGTAGGTAACCTGACCAAAATTATCTATGGTGAAGAAATCGGTACACTAGTTAAATAAAAATCAGTTGTAGGAATCAACCATGATTGAAGATATTAAAAAAGATGCAGCCGAAAGAATGCAAAAAAGTGTAGCCGCATTGGGTAACGCGATGGCTAAAATTCGTGCTGGTCGTGCTCATACCAGTTTATTAGATCACGTTGTTGTCCCTTATTACGGTTCTGATGTTGCATTAAGCCAAGTGGCCAATGTGGGGATCGAAGATTCAAGGACTTTAACAGTCACGCCGTGGGAAAAACCAATGCTGTCGGTCATTGAAAAAGCGATCATGACATCAGATTTGGGTGTCAACCCTAATAGTGCTGGCATGACGATTAGAATCCCCATTCCACCCTTAACTGAAGAGCGTCGCCGTGATTTGGTTAAAGTAGCTAAATCAGAAGCAGAAGGTGCCCGTGTCGCGGTACGCAATATTCGTCGTGATGCCAACAGCACACTGAAAGAGTTATTAAAAGAAAAAGAAATCTCAGAAGACGAAGAGCGCGGTGCCGAAGAAGTCGTCCAAAAATTAACCGATGATGTTATTAAGCAAGTAGAACAAGTGCTCGCAGATAAAGAAGCAGACTTAATGGAAGTGTAACGCCAGTTACCTTCAACGATTATGACTGAGGACAGTCAACAAGTACCCAAACACATTGCAATTATAATGGATGGTAATGGCCGCTGGGCCAAAAGTCGCCATCAATCCCGCTTCATGGGCCACAGGGCCGGTGTTAAATCCGTTGAAAAAATTGTTAAGCATTGCGTTAAATGTGAGGTTGAAGTACTCAGCTTATTTGCATTTAGTAGTGAGAATTGGCGAAGGCCTACTAAAGAAGTCAGTTTATTGATGGAATTGTTTGCCGTTGCGCTTAAACAACAAACCAAACGAATTCATAAAAATAATACACGTCTTCGTGTTATCGGCGATATCAGTAAGTTCTCGAAAAGTCTTCAAAAGCAAATTGAAGAAGCACAAACCATCACAGAAAATAATACAGGTCTAACGATCAATGTCGCAGCGAACTATGGTGGACGCTGGGATATTACGCGATCGGTGAAGCAGCTAGCAGAACGTGTTATGGAAGGTAGCTTAAAGCTAGAAGACATTACAGAACAACAGATTACGCAAGGCCTTATCACAGCTGATTTACCTGAACCTGATTTGTTTATTAGGACAGGGGGCGAACAGCGAGTCAGTAATTTTATGCTGTGGCAGATGGCCTACACTGAATTCTATTTTACGGACACGCTTTGGCCAGATTTCGATGAACAAGTATTAGATACCGCCATAGCCTCATTTAATCAGCGTGAGCGTCGTTTTGGTAAAACATCAGAGCAGTTAAAAGAGTGTAACGATGCTTAAACAACGATTGATTACAGCAGCTATTCTGATTCCCTTAGTTGTGTTGAGCATACTCAAATTAGAGACATCACAGTTGCAATGGTTTATTGGCCTAGTCTCTGTTTTGGCAGCATGGGAATGGCTAAGTATTATCGGTATCAATGATGTAATAAAACGACTTATCTGGGTAGTTGGTTTGATATTGGTGGTGGCATTGATTGCTTATTTACCCATGATGTTCATTTTAATATTAGCATTACTATCGTGGCTTGCGGCATCAGTCGTAATACTGAAATACGGACATACAGGCCTACCAGCAAGGTTAGCGAAGTTGTTTAAGAAAACGCGCTTTGGTATTGTCTGTACATTCTTATTACTGACCTTTTTTTGGCTTTCCATCACGATTCTTCACCGAACGCCTCTAGGACCAGAGCAATTATTATACGTGCTAGTCAGCGTTTGGTTAGCTGATACAGGTGGCTATTTTGTAGGGAAAAAATGGGGCAAAACACCACTGGCTAAATCAGTCAGTCCTAATAAGACTTGGCAAGGTGTTTGGGGTGCATTGGGATTATCAGCAGTCTGGGCTATAGTGGCCTATACGTTGGGCATTAATGGTGATTTATCGTTACTCTTATGGTTATGTCTGACGCTTTTAACGGTCATGGTCTCTATTGTTGGAGATCTATTTGAAAGTCTATTTAAACGCAGCTTTAATGTTAAAGACAGTGGCAATTTATTACCAGGACATGGTGGTATTCTAGATCGTATTGATAGTTTGATTGCAGCTGTTCCTATTTTTGTTGCAGGTCTGATGTTAACTGGATCCCTTTAAAGTGCAATTAGTGACATTATTAGGTTCTACTGGCTCAATAGGGGAAAGTACACTAGATGTATTAGCTCGCCATCCTGAGCAATACCAAATATATGCACTAACAGCCAATTGCTCAGTCGAGAAGCTATTTGAGCAGTGTCAAAAATTCGAACCAACCAAGGCAGTCATGCTAGATGAAGACAGTGCCGAGAAACTATCAAAAAAAATAAAAGAGGCTAACTTAAACACGAAAGTGTTGGCAGGTGAGCAAGCTTTACAGCAAGTAGCTGAGCATAGCGCTGTCGATTATGTTGTCGCAGCAATTGTCGGAGCCGCGGGCTTATTACCAACGTTATCGGCTGCAAAAGCAGGCAAGCACATTTTATTAGCGAATAAAGAAGCCTTAGTAATGAGCGGGCATTTGTTAATGCAAGCCGTTGAAAAAAATCGAGCGACACTCTTGCCTGTGGATAGTGAACATAATGCGATATGGCAATGCCTTCCGGTAGGAGATAAGCAACGATATCATTTCGATGGTAAAGGTATCAGGCGGATCATCTTAACAGCGTCCGGTGGCCCTTTTAGAGATTATGCGTTAGCAGAACTAGAACATGTGACACCAGAACAGGCTGTCGCACACCCGAATTGGTCAATGGGCCAGAAAATTTCGGTTGATTCTGCCACCATGATGAACAAAGGATTAGAAGTGATTGAAGCACATTGGCTATTTGGCTTGTCCAATCAACAGATCGATGTGGTATTACACCGTCAAAGTATTATTCACTCAATGGTTGATTATGTTGACGGTTCAGTCTTAGCTCAGATGGGTAATCCGGATATGAGAACACCAATTGCAAATGCCTTGGCCTGGCCTAAACGGATTGATTCGGGTGTTGTGCCACTGGATCTGGTTGAAGTGAGCCAATTGAATTTTGCTAAAGCGAATTACCAACACTTCCCATGCTTAGCATTAGCCTATCAAGCACTAGAAAGCGGCGGTACAAGTACCGCTATTTTAAATGCGGCTAACGAGGTTGCTGTTGAGGCTTTTTTGAATAGGCAGATTAAGTTCACTGAGATTGCCAAAACCATAGCGTATGTTTTATCCCATCAAACAGCTTCATCTGGCGAGACATTAGAGCAAGTATTAGCAGATGACCAAACGGCTAGAGAACTAGCCAGAAGTTATATTTCCTAACGCGCTATGCAGTCCCTTTTCTTCTTTCTTATTGCATTAGCATTATTAATTGCAGTCCATGAGTTTGGTCACTTTTGGGTCGCTCGCCGTTGTGGCGTTAAAGTACTGAAGTTCTCGATAGGGTTTGGCAAACCAATTTGGCAGAAAACTGGAAAAGACGGAACAGAATATATTGTGGCGGTTATCCCACTGGGTGGTTACGTCAAAATGCTAGACGAATGTGAAGGTGAAGTGCCCCTCGAGCAACTGGGTCAAGCTTTTAATCGGCAGACATTGGGCAAAAGAACAGCCATTGTGGCAGCAGGGCCGATTGCCAACTTACTCTTTGCCATTGTGGCTTATTGGTTGGTTCTTGTTTCCGGTGTGCCAGGCATTAAACCTATTGTTGAACAAGTAGCAGAGGACTCACCTGCAGCATTCTCTCAGATTCTGCCAGGTGATCAAATCAAGCAGATAAACGGTGAAATGACGCCGACATGGGCAACGGTTGATCAAGTTCTCAGGACGATAGCAGACGACGGAGGCATAGCTGAAATCACGCTTGTAAGGCATGAAAGTAAAGTCATTAAAAAAATAAAAATAGCACAACAGTCGATGTTAGTAGCAAGCCCCAACAACATTATCAAGGATTTGGGGCTAACAGCTAAGCTATACGATTTAAAACCCGTTTTAGGAAAGGTAATTGAGAACCAGGCTGCTGCTCAGGCAGGTTTAAAAACAGGCGACATTATATTGTCGACAAATGGCCAAATGATCGAATCGTGGCAACAATGGGTAGAAGTGATTAAAGCTAACGCTGAAAAAGAATTGTCAGTTGCATTAAACAGAAAAAATCAAAAAATCACATTAAACCTCACGCCAAAACGTGCGGAACAAAGTCATGGATTTATAGGTGCTGCAGTAGATTCAAGTGCGACAGCCGTACCAGAACCATTAATATCTGAGTTACGTTATGGTCCAATATCTGGTGTGATAAAAGCGATTCAAAAGACATGGCAAATGTCGTCGTTAACCGTAAAAAGTTTTATTGGCATGTTAAAAGGTGAAGTATCTACTAAAAATTTAGGTGGTCCTATCAGCATAGCGCAGTCCGCAGGTGCATCGGCAGATAGAGGAAGTGTAGCATTCCTGAGCTTTCTGGCATTAATCAGTATCAGTTTAGGTATTTTAAATTTATTGCCTATCCCAATCTTAGACGGCGGTCATTTAATGCTCTATTTCTTCGAGTGGGTAAACGGAAAACCTGTATCAGAAGCTGTTCAATTACAAGGACAAAAGATAGGGCTGATTTTATTACTGGCATTGATGTTTTTTGCTTTTTTCAATGACTTATCAAGACAGTTTGGATTATAGGGCCAATGAAGGTACACTAACGCATTAATCCATGGGATCGATAGCGTTTAAGTACTGTCACTAAACAATGAATAAAATATTAAGTTTTGTCATTTTATTATTATTAAGTAGCTCTGTATTAGCAGAAAGCTTTGTAATTAAAGATGTTCGCGTTGAAGGTTTACAGCGTATTGCTGAAGGCACCGTTTTTAACTATGTGCCATATAAAGTAGGCGATGAAATTTCATCGAAAGATGCTAAAAATATAATAAGAGCATTGTTTAAATCAAAATACTTTGATGATGTGAGAGTTGAAGCAGAAGGTGATACTTTAGTTATCTATGTCAGTGAGCGTCCAGCAATATCAAGCATTGAGTTCGTTGGTAATAATGATATTGACAGTGAAGATTTAGCCGGCACATTGAGACAAATTGGTTTCGCAGAGGGGCAAGTCTACGAACAAGCCATACTTGAGCGTGTAGAACTAGAGCTTCAAAGACAGTATTTTAGCCGTGGTAAATATGGTGTGTCGATTGAATCTGAAGTCGTTGAGTTGCCCCAGAACAGAGTAGGCATAGTGCTCACCATGCAAGAAGGGATTGTTGCAACTATTGGTGGCATCAGCATTGTAGGTAACACGTCTTATCCTGAAGAAGATTTATTGAGTGAGTTAGAATCAGCTACGGGTAATTTATTATCAATCGTCACGAGGGATAACCAATATTCGAGACAAAAATTGTCAGCGGATCTTGAAACACTTCGCTCATTCTACCTAGACCGTGGTTTCGTCGATTTTGTCGTTGAATCAACGCAAGTATCTATTACAGATGATAAAAGGGAAATGTTCATCACGATTAATATTTCAGAAGGCGAACGTTATCAAATTAAGGAAGTCCGACTTGCTGGGGATTTAATAGTACCTGAGGAAGAATTATTCAACCTGGTCATCATTAAGAAAGATGCCGTTTTTTCACGTAAACAAGTTACTAAAAGTAGTGAATACTTAACCAACCGTCTTGGTAACGATGGCTATGCCTTCGCTAATATCAATGCAGTGCCTAAGATTGATCGGGAGAATCGGTTAGTGACACTGACTTTTTATGTCGACCCTGGAAGGCGTGCTTATGTTAGGCGCATTAACATTGAAGGTAATAGTAAAACACGAGATGAAGTAATAAGACGTGAGTTACGTCAGCAAGAAGCTTCATGGATATCAACCGGAGATGTTGAGGTGTCGCGTGCGCGTGTCCAGCGTATAGGCTATTTTGAAGATGTCAATGTTGAGACAATACCTGTATCAGGAACTGCAGATCAGGTTGACCTAGATTTCACTGTTGTAGAGCAATCCTCAGGTAATTTGTCGGCTGGTTTAGGTCTTTCTCAATCTGACGGTCTGCTCATCAATGCAAACATCTCCCAGCAAAACTTCATGGGAAGCGGTAAGTATGTCAGTCTAGGCTTTAATAACAGTGATACCAATACTGTATACAGCTTCGGCTATACTAATCCATTTGCAACCGTAGATGGTATTAGCCAAGGTTTTAGCGCTTTTTACCGAGAAACGGATACCGATGATAGCAGCAATAATGTAGCGACATTCAATACTGATGTTTGGGGCGGTTCTACAAACTTCGGTATTCCGATATCTGATGATAACCGTGTTGGGCTTGGTTTTGGCTATGAGAATACCGAATTAAAACTACCAAAAAACACTACTATCGAACGCTACAGTGATTTTGTGTCCAGGGAAGGGGATAGCTACGATACATTCTCTGTCACACTAGGGTGGACTAGTAATACGAGAAATCATCCGATTTTACCTACCAGAGGTAAATTACAAAAATTTTCTGCCGAAGTGGCCGTACCAGGTGGTTCTTTACAATATTATAAATTAAATTATGAAGATCGAAGGTATTCACCACTGACGAGTGACCTAACAATGGCATTTGGTGGGCGCTTAGGCTACGGTAAAGCTTATGGTAGTACTGATAAATACCCGTTCTTCGAAAATTTTTATGCGGGTGGTCAAAACAGCGTCAGAGGGTTTAGTAGTAACACTCTAGGGGTAAAGGATAATAAACAAGCTTTGGGTGGTAATTTACTTGTAACAGCAGGTGCCGAACTTATTTTTCCGTTACCCTTTGTTAAAAAGCAAATTAAATCAATCCGTCTAAGCGCATTTACTGATGTAGGGAATGTGTACGACGAAAACGAGAATTTTGATGCTGGATTGCTGCGTTATTCAGCTGGTTTGTCTGCAATATGGATTTCGCCATTTGGGCCAGTATCTGTCAGTGTGGCACGACCATTTAATAAGCAAGATGACGATGAAACAGAAATATTCCAGTTTGCCGTCGGTTCGGCATTTTAATTAGAAAGTTTGGAGAGAAGTGTGAAAAAAATGAAGTTTATTTGGCTATGTCTTTGGATCGCCGTTTTTAGCACACCCAGTAATGCTGCTGAGCTTAAAATAGGTGTTGTTAATGCAGCGGCTGTTATGGAGCAATCTCCACAAAAAACACGTGCACTAGCGCGTTTAGAGAAAGAATTTTCGTCACGAAGTAAGGCGATTGAAAGTAAAATAAAAAGCTTAAGGTATAACCAAGAAAAGTTGGTTAAAGATAGTGCGATTTATAGCGCAACTGAATTGAAAAACAAAGAACGAACCATTGTTAGCGAACAACGTGATATTAAGCGCTTACAAGATGAATATAGTGAAGACTTATCGATTCGCCGCAATGAAGAACTGAGAAAGTTAGAAAAAGATATAGCCCAAACGATTATTGAGTTGGCTAAAAAAGAATCATTTGATCTAGTTGTTTTCCAAGGTGTTATTTTTGCGAGCGACAAGGTTGATATTACAGAAAAAGTATTAACGCTACTAAAGGCAAAAAAATAGCCTTATCCTAAATTCGAATGTGGACTCTTGAACAAATAGCGCAGAATGTCAAAGGTAAAGTCCTTGGAGACGGTGCATGGGAAGTTAATAGTGTAGCGACGCTAAAGTCTGCAAAATCCCACCAAGTTAGTTTCCTGGCTAATAGCAAATATACAAAATACCTCGAATCCACAAATGCAGGTGCTGTTCTCGTAACACAAAAAATGGCAGAAGCTGTTACGGGTAATGCCATTATTGTAGAAGATTCATATATTGCTTATGCGCTTGTGGCAAGGTTATTAAACCCAGAACCAGAAAACTATGCTGGAATTGCGGCAACAGCAGTTGTTAATCCAAATGCAAAAATACCTGAGGACGCATGCATTGATGCTAACGTTGTGATTGGAAACAATGTCTCAATAGGAAGAGATGCTTTCATCGGGGCTGGGACGGTGATCCAAGATGGTGTGATCATAGGTAATAACGCGAGGATTAACCCAAATGTCACAATCTGTCATGATGTGATAATCGGTGATGATGTGATCATTCATCCAGGCGTTGTGATCGGTGCAGATGGGTTTGGTATTGCAAATAACAAAGGAAAATGGCTCAAAATCCCCCAATTAGGTACGGTCGAAATTGGTCACGATGTAGAAATTGGTGCCAATACCACTATTGATCGTGGCGCATTGGAAAATACAGTAATCGGTAATGGTGTGAAAATCGATAATCAGGTACAAATCGGTCACAACGATATTATCGGAGATAACACAGCAATTGCTGGTTGTGTAGGGATAGCAGGTAGTACAGAAGTTGGTGAAAATTGTATTATTGGTGGTGGGGTAGGTATTAGCGGTCATATCAAAATTGCTGATGGTGTTATGATGACAGGTATGACGATGGTCACGAAGTCTATTTCAGAACCAGGCAGTTATTCTTCTGGCATCCCCGCAGAAACAACTAATCAATGGCATAAAAACGTTGTCAGATATCGTCAATTAGCGAAACTGACAGAGCGTGTAAAAAAATTAGAGCGTCCGTCGTGACTATAACTGAAAAAAGTTTATAAACGAAGAAAGCAGATTAAGTGTGATCCAAGAACGAAAAGAGCATCAAATGATACAATCAAAGGATAATAAAGCTTGAATACCATCGATATACATGAAATACAGAAATTACTCCCTCATCGCTATCCTCTTTTGCTGATAGATCGTGTTATTGAGCTTACACCAGGTGAACACCTAGTTGGTATTAAGAATATCACTTTTAATGAGCCACAATTTACCGGTCATTTTCCTCAACGCGTAATTATGCCAGGTGTATTAATTCTGGAATCACTTGCACAAGCTACAGGGTTATTAGCATTTAAAACAGCAAACGATTTGAATTCGGATGAAGAGTTATACTATTTAGCAGGTATTGATAACGCACGCTTTAAAAGACCTGTTGAACCGGGTGACCAGTTAAGATTAGATGTGAAGTTAGTTAAACAAAAACGCAATTTATGGAAGTTCTTTGGTGAAGCAAGTGTAGATGGTGAACTCGTCGTCAGCGCCGATATTATGTGTGTTAATCAACCTTTACCGCAATGATCCATGAAACGGCAATAATTGATCCTTCAGCTAAGATTGCAAAGGACGTTACAATCGGGCCCTACTCTATTATTGGTCCGGAGGTGGAAATAGGTAACGGCTGTCATATTGCATCGCATGTCGTTATTCAAGGGCCAACTAAACTGGGGCAGAATAACCAAATTTATCAATTTTCATCTATTGGTGAAATACCACAAGATAAGAAATATGATGGTGAAGCCACCTTACTGGAAATTGGCGATAACAATGTGATTAGAGAAAGCGTCACGATTAATCGCGGTACAGTACAAGGCGGGGGGGTTACTAAAATCGGCAACGATAATTGGATTATGGCTTATGTACACATCGCACATGATTGTATTGTTGGTAATAAAAATACCTTTGCCAATAACGCCACATTAGCTGGCCATGTGCTTATCGATGATCATGTTATTCTCGGCGGGTTCACTTTAGTGAGTCAATTTAACGCTATGGCTTCTTATTCATTCAGTGCAATGGGTAGTGTTATATCACGTAATGTACCTCCGTACGTTCTTGTCTCCGGCCACATGGCAAAACCCTTCGGTGTCAATGTCGAAGGATTGAAGCGGCATCAATTTAGTGATAAACAGATAAAAAATATTAGGCAAGCCTATAAATTGACTTATCGTTCTGGATTAAAGGTAGAACAAGCTAGTCAAGCGATACAAGAGCTTCAGCAAGAACAAACAGAATTGAGTTTGTATACCGATTTTCTGAGTAGACAACAAGGCGGTATTATCCGTTAAGCAGCGCGTATTTAATCAAAAAAAGGGGCTTACAGATGTAAGCCCCTTTTTTTATAGGTATCACTTGATAATCCTATTCATTCGGTGGAGTAGCACTGATTTTATGAATACTTAAGTCAGCACCATCATATTCTTCTTCTTCAGAAAGCCGTAGTCCAAAGAGTAAACTTAGAATCCCGTAAACGATAAAACCACCTCCAAATGCGATGGTAACACCCAATGCAGTACCGATTAATTGTGACATCATACTTACGCCACCTAATCCACCAAAAGAAAGTTGGCCAAAAATGCCAGCAGCAATACCACCCCATACTCCACAAAGCCCATGTAACGGCCAAACACCCAAGACATCATCAATTTTCCATTTGTTTTGTGTCAGCATGAAGGTATAGACAAATAAGCCACCAGCGACACCGCCCGTAATAAGCGCACCAAGAGGGTGCATAACATCGGAACCAGCACAAATAGCAACGAGACCAGCAAGTGGACCATTGTGAACAAAGCCAGGGTCATTACGGCCCACGAAACAAGCCATTAGTGTCCCGCCAACCATAGCCATTAAAGAGTTAACCGCGACCAGGCCACTGATGCCATCGACTTCTTGTGCTGACATAACATTAAAACCAAACCAACCAACGGTTAAAATCCACGCTCCTAATGCTAAGAAAGGGATGTTAGATGGCGGGTGAGCAACGACTTCACCTCGTTTACCATATCGTCCATGACGTGGACCAAGTAATAAAACAGCAGCCAAGGCAATCCAGCCACCAACAGCATGAACTACAATAGAGCCAGCAAAATCATGGAAACCATAGCCGTAACTTGTCTCTAACCAGGCTTGAATACCATGTGCACCATTCCAACTTATACCTTCAAAAAAGGGATAGATAAAACCAGCTAGAAAAAAAGTAGCGATTAATTGAGGATTAAACTTAGCGCGTTCAGCGATACCACCCGACACAATTGCGGGGATTGCTGCTGCAAAGGTCAATAAGAAAAAGAACTTCACTAAAGCATAACCATTACTATCCATCAGTGATGGACCTGGCTGTAAAAAGTCGATGCCATAGGCAATACCATAACCGATAAAGAAATAGGCTATTGTAGAAACACCAAAATCCGTGATAATTTTGACTAAAGCATTAACTTGGTTTTTCTTACGGACAGTCCCGACTTCTAAAAAAGCAAAACCAGCATGCATTGCCAGAACCATAATGGCACCAAGTAAAATAAAAAGAACATCAGTTGAACTTTGCACAACTTTTTCCTCAGTTTAAAGAATTAGAACTAAATACATTAGCAATAAATGCACCAAATCAGTTCAATGTAGAACAATCAAGTGCTTATATGATCCTTGGACTATTAAATAACTTTGCTAAGCACCAATAAAGTGCCTGTGTTGTATGTGGGCACCATATTGGTGCTTTTGTGATGTGATATCGGTCCAAGATCATATCTACATCAGCTAGTCAGATTAACGTATAATCACCCTTTTGATTTTTTCCATTGATACATAATTTTCAATGGTCTAGGAGATTTGCGTGGATATTTACGCATCAGATGAGGAAAAAGGCGAAGAGATTAAGCGCTGGTGGCGTGAGAATGGTCTTGCTGTCATGGTTGGAATTGCCTTGGGTGTTGCAGGCCTTGTCGGTGGTCGTTATTGGTTAAATCAGCAGACTGTGAGTACTACACAAGCGTCGAGTTTATATCAACAGGCAAGTGTCTACCTTGCAGAAGGCGATGGTAGTCAAGCAATGAACGCCGTTGATAAATTATTCAGTGATTTTGCTAGTACACCTTATGCGACATTTGCTGCATTTGATATGGCCAAAAATAGTCTGGCCAGTGAAGACATTAATAGTGCAAAAGCTTATTTAGAATGGGTTATCATTCATGCTAAATTAACAGGACAAAAAGAAATTGCCAAGTTAAGACTCAGTCAATTACAGTTGGATGAGTCAAACTTTGACGAAGCATTAGAGACGTCAAACCTTGGAGAAACAACAGCATTTAAATCCTTATTCGATGAATTGAAGGGTGATATCTATCTTGCACAAGGTAAAACTGTTGAAGCTGCATCGGCATACCAAGCTGCCAAAATGACGCTAGATGAGAATGATCCCCGAGGTTTAATTCTCAAGTTAAAATTAGATGATATTGCAGGGTCATAAAATGATGAGGCTAGCCTTAAAGTTCCTTACCGTCGCTATATTGAGCTCTAGCTTGATGGCCTGTTCAATTGGTAGTGGGCGGCTTCCCGATTGGTTAGTCGATGACAAAATTGTACTTCCCCCAGCTGAATTAGTTGATTTTGATGCCGAATTTGAAGCTGATGAGGTCTGGTCAGAGGATGTGGGTGAAGGTGCTAAAACGGAATATAGCGATTTAAGTCCATGGCTTCAAAATGGTGCGATTGTGGCAGTCGACTATCAAGGCGAAGTTAATAGCCTCGAGACGAGTTCAGGCGATTTAAATTGGAAAATAGAACTAGAAGTACCCGTCGTTACCGGTCCTGGTGGTGGTGAAGGTTTAATTTTGATAGGCAGCCAGCAGGGTGAAGTGATTGCCTTAGATGAAAGCACTGGTGAGTTTAAATGGCGTCAACGATTATCAAGTGAAGTGTTAACGCCACCTAAGGCGGCTTATGGTGTCGTGGTTGCTAGAACAGCGGATGGAAGAATGACTGGACTCTCATCGAGTGATGGTACGGTGTTATGGAATTACCAACGTGCAGTGCCGTTACTAAGTCTTCGCGGTGCTAGCCCCCCTGTTGTGTATGATGACAGAGTCATAGCAGGATACGCTAACGGTAAATTAATCGCGCTCTCGATAACAGATGGTAAAGTGATTTGGGAACGAAGTGTAGCCATTCCACGAGGTCGAACAGAAATTGATCGTCTTGTTGACCTCGATTCCGCTCCAGTGATTCGTTATGGCCGGGTGTATGTAGTGGCTTATCACGGTAACGTTGCTGCGATTGATATAGATTCAGGCCAAGAACTTTGGTCAAGAGAAATGTCATCGAAAGCAGGCTTAGATGTCGATCCAGATGTTGCTGTTTATATTACTGATGAAGAAAGTCATATTTGGGCAGTAAAGGATGGATCTGGAAATGGTCTCTGGCGTCAAACAGAATTGTTGAGACGGAGATCAACAGCCCCTACTATTGTTGGTGACTACGTTGTTGTAGGGGATCTAGAAGGATATGTACATTGGATGTCACGCCAAGATGGCCGATTTGTCGCTAGAATGCGAATTTCCGGATCAGCGATTCGAAGTAAACCTTTAGTAAAAGATGACTTGATATTTGTTTCTGCAATGGACGGTACACTCGCTGCCATTCGAGTACCATAATCGAATGCAAGCTGTTATTGCCCTAGTGGGGCGCCCGAATGTCGGTAAATCGACATTATTTAACAAGTTAACGCGTAGCCGTGATGCTCTGGTTGCCGATCATGCTGGTTTAACGCGTGACAGAATTTATGGCACAGCTGACATAGAGGGCTGTAGTTTTATTCTGATTGACACGGGAGGTCTAACGGAGCAGTCCGACAACATGTCGGGCCTTATGCGTCAACAAGCCCAATTAGCGATTGATGAAGCTGATACCATCTTCTTTTTAGTCGATGGCCGAGCGGGCCAAACGGCTGCAGATGAAGATGTTGCTGCTCAATTACGTAATGCAGATAAGCCTGTCATGCTAGTGGTAAATAAAGCGGAAGGCGAGCGTCCTGAAATGATAGCGGCTGATTTTTATTCGCTTGGTCTGGGTGAACCACATGTTATTTCAGCAACCCAGAATAGAGGTCTAAGTGCGCTGATAGCGCAGTTACGGGAAAGGCTTCCCAATATTATTCAGACAGCGGATACGGATAACGATGAGGAGGATCCGAAATCACAGGTGATTAAATTAGCTGTGATGGGGCGTCCAAATGTTGGTAAATCAACATTAATCAACCGCATTATCGGCGAAGACAGAGTTGTTGCTTATGATGAGCCAGGAACCACTCGAGATAGCATTCATATTCCATTCGAGAAAGATAATCGTCAATATACATTGATTGATACTGCAGGTGTACGCCGTCGTTCTAAAGTGTCTGAAAAGTTGGAAAAATTCAGCATTGTTAAAACACTACAAGCTTTGGAAGAGGCTAATGTGGTGATCTTAGTATTAGATGCACATGAAGGGATTGTCGAGCAGGATTTGCATTTAGCAGGCCTAATTATTGAAAGTGGCCGAGCTGTTGTCATAGCTGTCAATAAATGGGATGGTTTAGAAAAGACAGAGCGCGAATGGGTTGCAAGTCATGTAGAACGCCGTTTACCATTTTTAAGTTTTGCAAAAACGCATTTTATCTCAGCCTTGCATGGCAGTGGTGTAGGTCTATTATTTAAATCAGTCAATCAGGCCTATGATTCTGCAATGGCACAGTTACAAACTCCTAGGCTAACACGTGTTCTCGAAGATGCTGTGGCAGATCATCCACCACCATTGGTCAGAGGAAGAAGGATTAAATTCCGTTACGCCCATCTTGGTGGTAAGAATCCTCCCCGAATTATTATCCACGGAAATCAAACAGATTCAACACCGCAAAGTTATCGGCGTTACTTGGAGAATACATTTAGAGATGTATTAAAGCTCCATGGCACACCGGTGATGATTGAATTTAAAAAAGGCGACAATCCATTCAAAGGACGCAAAGCCAAAATCAATAAAGAGACAAAAACAACGAAACAACGCCCAACATCAAAACGTGTGAGGTAAGAAGCTAAAGGATCTTATAAAATACCTTCATCTACACCCATTAAATTTTCTAGATTGCTTAAGTGGCCACGAATTTTCTCACGTGAGGAAATTTTTTCTCTCGCAGCAAATGGCAAGTCAGTAAACATAATCACTTTCTTCTCGATTAAAGTCGTAATTAAATCTTCTAAAACACGAACAAATTCGCCATCAGAAGTCGATAAGGCGACTTTTGCTTCGTCAGTTTTAGTTGAGTTGGCCAGATAAGTAATCAGTTCTGGAGAATGTATTGAAAGTTCTTCATCTTCTGGAGACTGTGCTGTTTCGTTAACAGCGACAATATCACCCTTAGTATTACAAAGCCGTGCTCAGTCACGGCTTTTTTATGTCCAAAAATGAGAAATAGTTCACGAATTTTTCTAGTTTATAGCGGACCATGATATGATGGCGTCTTGCCAAGTATGAGGCGCTTTTAGAGAATTTCATGAGTAAAGAATCGTCGTATAGTTACGAACAGCTTTTAGAATGCGGCCACGGTCAAATGTTTGGCCCTGGCAATGCCCAGTTACCTACTCCCAATATGCTGATGATGAATCGCATCGCCCACATAGCGAATACGGGTGGTGAATATGGTAAAGGCGAAATCATTGCGGAATTAGACATTACACCGGACCTTTGGTTTTTCG
>ERZ1048068.1255-NODE-1255-length-19941-cov-6.872775_pt1 | contig 19941 bp, 21 predicted proteins | sample MGYA00383098_ERZ1048068 | MGnify/ENA primary metagenome ERZ1048068 (study PRJEB29581, sample SAMEA5548368) | metagenome | biome: marine; feature: coastal; material: water | depth 1 m | study: Short-term variability in the microbial, nano- and picoplankton... | reverse complement strand
CCACAGGAAACAGTACTATTACGGCCACAAACACAGTTGCAGTCGGCTACGAAGCATTAACTGCACTGACTACAGGAACAGGTAATACTGCTGTTGGTTATCAAGCGGGTTCGTCAGTAACTACAGGCATACAGAATGTATTTGTAGGGAACTCAGTTGAGGGTAGCGCAACATTAAATAGGTCTGTCGTAATCGGATATGACGCAACTGTTACTTCTGACGAAGGCGTCGTAGTGGGAAATGAGTCAAAAGCTGGAAACAAATCAGTTTCAGTTGGGGCTTTTGCAAATAATTCAGCTAGCGGAGGCAACAATGTGTCTATTGGAAATCGAGCCGCTAGATATAATACGGGCGCCCAAAACACGATTGTAGGCCGCAATGCAGGTGAAGGGGTAAGTGGATCTTCCACCTATTCCGACACAGTTGCAGTAGGCTACCAAGCATTAACAGCTTTAACTACAGGAACAGGTAATACTGCTGTTGGTTATCAAGCTAGTACGACTCTGACTGGTGGCAGCCGTAACACGACTGTAGGTTATCAGGCGGGGGCTAATTCTACTTCGAGTGACAATACTGTGATTGGGTATCAGGCCGTACCTTCAGCTTCTTCAGTAAACAAAAGTACAATTATAGGCAAAAACGCTGCAAACGTATTAAGTAGTGGTTATAGAAATACCTTTATTGGTATGGATACGAATCTGAATAATTCGCAAGGCGCAGACCTTATCTTAATAGGTTATTCAGCAAGAATTAATAGCGGCGATGGTTCCAACTCTGTGGTAATTGGTAATTTCACTTCCGCAAGTGGTGTTAGCTCCGTTTCAGTTGGCGCTTACGCTGCAGGTGGAGGTAGCTCAATTACCATAGGGTACGATGCAGGTAACAGTACTGGGACAAATAATGTGTTTATTGGATACCAGGCAGGTAAAACAGAGGTAGGTTCGAACAAACTCTACATAGAAAACAGTAACTCCACCACCCCACTTATCTACGGGGAGTTCGATAATGATATCGTTCGAATAAATGGTGATCTAGAGGTTAAAAACTCGACAAACGGAGGTGCTATTAAGTTGATGTGTGAGGCAGGAACACACGGGGTGACAATTCAAAGCCCTCCGCATTCATCGGCAGCTACATATACCCTTGTTCTACCTGACGATACAGGAACTAGCGGTCAGGTTCTAACGACTGATGGGTCAGGAAACTTATCTTTTACCACTGTCAGTGGAGGAGGAGGATCAGGTACAGTAACCAGTGTAGCTACAGGCACAGGACTAACAGGCGGTACGATAACTACGTCAGGAACGATTGCACTTGCAAATACAGCTGTAACAGCAGGCAGTTACACGTCAGCAGATATAACTGTTGACGCGCAGGGTAGAATTACAGCAGCCGCTAGCGGGTCTGGCGGCGGTGGCGGTGGAAGCTCTCAGTGGACTACCGTTAACACCAATGAAATATACTACAGCGCTGGCAATGTAGGTATCGGTAATACCGACCCAGACGCTAGGCTAGACGTAGATGGAGATGTTGATATCGAGCTGGATTCTACAGCCTCTGAAACCTTTACGATCCACGACGGTACGCACGATCTCTTCCAAGTAGACACTACGACTACAGGCACTCTCTTTAGTGTCAATGATGTGTCTGGTTTACCTAAACTAGAGGTAGACGTAGACGAAGGGGTTATCGCCAAAAGCATTAAAGTAGACGACTCGGCCCTAACAGCTGCTGGTCAATACGGGAAGGGAACTGAAGTTTGGTATCAAGGCACTTCCACCCCAACAGCTGGGGATGTCTATTACCTAAATAGTTCAGGAGACTGGGCTAATACTGATGCAAGCGCTGTTGCTACCGCAAAAGGTATGCTGTCGGTTGCAGCAGGTGCGGATTCTGATGTAAACGGTATGGTGATTAAAGGATTTGTTTATTTAGCTACAGATCCTGGGGGTAGTGTAGGAGATGTTGTTTATCTTAGCGAAACAGCAAACAAAATCACCTCTACAGCTCCAACTACGAGTGCAGCGGTAGTGAGGGTGTGTGGGTATAAAGTCGCTACAAATGTCATATACTTTAACCCATCTCAGGATTGGATAGAATTGAGTTAATATGGCTATAGATAAAGTTTCAAATACAGACTGGGACAATATATCGAAAGTTAGTGGCATCACAGCTTCTGAGATAGCTAACATTCTTGGTCAAACCGTTCCTGCGGTTTCTGGTGCTGAAATATCTTTTTCTGACATTACAACTACAATTATAGATTCTCAACCTATAAACTCTAGCTCAAACTCACACTCAGGAAATTTGCCATCCTCAGCTTCTGCTGGTGATTTTGTTTTGGTTATTTGGGCAAATGACGATGCTTCAGGCCCAACTATGGTGGGGGCTCCTGGATGGACTTTTGTTAATTCTTCTTACTGGGGAGACACAACATCAGACTCTGAAATAGGAATACTCTATAGAGTTCTTGATGGGACTGAAGGTTCTACAATTGATTGTTATCACAATTTCTTAGACAGCAGTTCCTATAGTGTTTTTTGGTCTATGATTGTAAACAACATAGATAAAGCAGACCCCATAGATACTGTAGGTTCAGCAGCAACAGTAGCCGCTCCCTCTGTTTCTACTCCAAGCATCACAACTACAGATGCAGGAACCTTCATAGTCGCAACAGCCTTTGATGGAAGTGACGGCGAGCCAATTACGTATAGCAACAGTGGCTTTACTATAACCTCAGGGGGTAATGAAGACAGCCCTGAAAACCCATTAACCACCTCTGGTTTGTCAGCTTCTTGGGGGTATTCTAATATTGGAGCGGCTACGGGGACAGGAGCAACCACAGCCACAGCTCAGAACTCAGACGGTATCGTCTCTGGTCATGTTTCTTTAAAAAAATCTACTGGTTCTTCAGCGGCTCTTCCTACAATAAATTCAATAACCTCTACAACCTTAGGTAGTGTGTCTAGCTGGACCATAAATCATCAAAATCCTACAGCTAATCAGACAATACTATTGATATGTATTGGGGATGAAGGGAATTATAATCATTCATTCTCAAGCAACCTCACTAACATGTCTGCCTCTGGATTTACTAGTAAGATTGATAGAGGCTCTTACAACAACTGGTCTGGAATTACTATAGACTCCACGATAAATGTGCTTTGGAGAAAAGCAACTGGATCTGAAGGGACTAGCTCTATATCTATGAGCCAAGACCAATCATCATATGTTACCGTTTGGTATGTAATAATTGATGACGCCGATCTAACTAACCCTATAAACGTTGTTAGCACTGCCAACGCATCTGACTCAGCATCCTTTTTTGCTAGTCCCCCCTCTGTAACAAATAATGGTATAACAACCACCACGGACAACTCTCTTGTTTTTGTTGTTTTTGCTTCTGAGGGAGCAGGATTTGAGCCTTTTTCTTTAGACGGGACGAGTTGGCTTGAATCTACCACAGCTGAAGCCGACTCCCCTACTGGAGGTACAGATTACAACGGAGGAGTTTCTGGGGGGTGGACAACTACTGCTGTCCCCACAGCAGGGAGCTCTGGCTCTGTAACTGTAACAGGACGAACTTTAGCTAGTGGAGCTTATATGCAAATACTTCAATTCGCAATACAACCATAATAATGCATTTCGATAACAGACATTACGTAGTCTTTGACCTCACAGAGGTAGACACGATCGACTTCTCAGAAGTCATGGAGACATCAGCAGATACGCTGAGAAAGAACTTAGCAGGGACTCAGAGCTTTGTCAAGTATGAAAGTGACATGCCCGCTTCGGTAACAGCTTTGACGACGCGCAGTCAGGAGTACACTCATGAAGATATTCTTACGCTGCTGGCTGGGACTGATTGGACTGACCCTAACGCAGACATCATCTAAATGGGTGGGTTTGCAAATAACGCACCTATCGTAACCGATGGGTTGGTATTCTATGTAGACGCAGGGAATAGTAAATCGTATCCTGGGAGCGGGACTACGTTGACTGATTTAGTAGGAGGGAATGACGGCACGTTGATTAATGGTCCTACGTTTGACTCTGCTAATGGGGGGCACTTATCCCTTGACGGGTCGAATGACTATATACAAACAAGCTTTGCTTTGGGGTTAGGGGGTAACAAATCTAAAACTTTTTGCCTTTTTGTAAACATTCCTTCTTTTAGTTTTAAAAGTATATTTGAGTATGGAATAACATCAACCGCTAAACACTTTGCCTTAGAGACTAGAAGTTCGTCTCAAATTGCGTTCAATGGGTGGTCCAGAGATGTTACAGTTAATTATTCAGACTATGGTGAATGGTCTTACCTAACCGTAACCCACGATGAGGCCTCTAACACTACGTCAGTTTTTAATAACGGAACTTTATTAGGAAGTGATACATCTAATCAGCTTAACACCACAGATAATGCTTTAAAAATTGGAACTGGTCGAAGAAACCCTTTAAATATGAAGTTAAGTGTTTTTCAAGTCTACAACCGAGCTCTCTCGGCCTCTGAAATCACTCAAAACTACAACGCCCTAAAAAACAGATTCGTATGAGCGTACAGAGTAACATAGGGGTAGTAACTGACGGGTTAGTGTTTTACGTTGATGCAGCTAACGAGAATAGCTATCCTGGGAGTGGGACTACATGGACGGACTTAGTTGGTGGCAAGAGTGGCGCATTACTTAATGGACCTACGTATGACTCAGGGAATGGTGGGAGTATTGATTTTGATGGTACTGATGATTATTGTGATACTAATTATGACTTGCCAGCTCAATCTTCTACTACTTCGTTTTCTTGGAACCTTTGGATACGCTTAAATTCAGGTGGTGATGGAAATGAAGTTATATTTGGAAACAGGCATGGAACTTTAGGTGGAGGTACTCAATTTATAAAGTTAACACCCACTAAATTGGAATATTACAATAATGGGAGCGGCGATTTCCTTAACTACACTATACCCCTTAATCAATGGGTAAACGTGTGTCTTGTTAAGAACCAAGGAACACATTACTACTATTTTAACGGGTCTCAGGTATCTACAGGAAGTTCAAACAAAAGTATAGGCTCTATACCCGTTTTTATAGGGGATGATGGTGTTGGTGGAGCAACAAATCCAGCTAATGTAAACTTTTCTTCTGCTGCTATATATGAAAAAGCCCTCACCTCCACAGAAATCCTTCAAAACTACAACGCACTAAAAAACAGATTCGTATGAGTTACAGTTTCGGGAAAAACATAGTGACGGATGGTTTGGTATTCTACGTAGATGCAGGGAATAGCAATAGTTATCCTGGTAACGGAGCATTATTAGGAGACTTATTGTCAAACCCGTCAATGTCTCTTCAGAACATGGATGTATCTAACAACCCTTCCAGCAACTATGATTCAATTAACGGAGGTGTTCTTGAGTTTGATGGAAGTAATGAGTGTCTTAGCGTCTCAGGCACTGATTTCATCCCTTTACACAGTTACAGTAATTTCACTATTACTGGATGGTTTAAACCTTCTTCATCTCAAACAGGTTGGGTGGCTCTTTTTTGCTATGCTAATTCTAGTAATAATTACTTAACACTCCAACGCAATAGTAGCACTTCATCAATGAAGTTATATCACGGAGGGGGAGACGTAAGCCTTGGTAATATATACAGTAATGTATTTTCTGGCAACTGGGGAAACATAACACTTACGTTTAGTTCAGGGGCTGTAGTAGTATACCTTAATGGGTCTCAATTAGCTTCAGTAAGTGGAATATCTTTAGGGAGCCCCTCATCTCAATTTTTTAGAATCTTTTCTGAAAGAGGTACATTGACTACTGCTGGAGATTTCTCTAATCTCTCTATATACGACCGCACCCTCTCGGCCTCTGAAATCACTCAAAACTACAACGCTTTAAAGAATAGATTTATTTAATTATATTTGCACTTATAAAACAACATCATGGCATTTTTATTTCAATCCAAGTCCTGGTCCATCACAGGAGAGAAAGAGTTCGAGAACCACTTCAATCTTCTAAACCCAACGCTAACTGTCATGCAGGTAAGCGTACATGAAGCTAACGTATACATCTCTATGCAGGCTGTAGAGAATGGAGGGGTGTTTGTACACAACCTAAATATTCAATACAACAACGCTGCTGGTGAAACCGATCTCGACGTAATTGTTGATTCGGCTGTTGCACAGGCGTTTCCTGAAGCTACTCTAGATAGCTGATAATCAAAAGAATATCCACTAAGAAAGGCCCTAATAAGGGCCTTTTTTCTTTTTGTTATATTTGCACTATGCGATGTTGCAAAAAGTATAAGAAGGGAGGCAATGTAAGCCTAAAGATGGGTAAGCATAAGTCTCGATCTGGCGGACTAACGGCTGAAGGTGTAAGGAAGTACAACAGGGAAACGGGTAGTAACCTAAAGACCGCTGTAACCACACCTCCTTCTAAACTTAAGAAAGGAAGTAAAGCAGCAGGCAGAAGAAAATCTTTTTGCGCTAGGATGTCTGGCGTAAAGGGACCTATGAAGAAGCCTAACGGCAAGCCAACCAGGAAGGCTCTTGCCTTGCGTAAGTGGAACTGCTAATGAAAGCTGTAAAATACAATAAAGGCGGTAAGCTTAAGGTAAGCTCAGCTAAAAAGGCTGTTGCTGCTCCTAGTGGCTTTCACTGGATGGAAGAGCGTGGTAGATACTTCCTTATGAAGGGGGATTATAAGCCTCACCCTGGGGCTGTAAAAGAAGCAAAGTTTAAACTGGTAAGTCATGAAGGCTAAAAAGAAGTTTCCCGATCTCAACAAGGACGGAAAGATAACTAGAGCAGACGTCTTAAAAGGACGTGGTGTATTTAAGGATGGGGGCAAGGTGAAGTCTCGTGTAAACGAGGCGGGTAACTATACGAAGCCTGGCATGCGTAAGCGTCTATTCAATTCTATCAAAGCAGGATCCAAGGGGGGCAACCCTGGTCAGTGGTCCGCTAGAAAAGCACAGCTTCTCGCTTCTAGATACAAGAAGTCTGGAGGGGGATACAAGAACTGATGCGTCTTAAGAAATCACAGAAAAGCCTTAAGGATTGGGGCAGTCAGAAATGGATGACCTCAGGCACACACGCTAACAAGAAGCGCGGTAAGTCTAAAGAGGTTAAGTCTAAGGGTAAGAAGCGTTACTTACCTAAAGCAGCATGGGATTCACTATCATCAGGTGAGAAAGCGGCAACCAATAAAGCCAAGGCTAGCAGCAACAAGCAGTTCGTGTCTCAGCCTAAGGCGATCAAGAAAAAGACCTCCAGATTCAGGTAATAAATTATTGCTATATTTGCATTCATATAACTAACACAAATGGCTACGACCACTGCAACACTTACACTTTCGAGCGGGGACCTTACGGGTGACGCTCTCGCGCTTTCATCAACCGCAACACTAACCAAAGCTGGCGTAACCACTGGTCTTGACGAGACCACAGGTGTGTCGAGAAAAACCTTTGCTGCCGCACAAACAGCTTACAATCTCGTCGCAGCTACTGATTACACTACTCCAATCGCGGCTAAAGTGTACATCAAGAACAATAGCACTACAGCCGCCGAGTTTGTAACTCTTGAAGTTGGAGCAAGCAACACAGTTGTTGGTCGATTGTATGCTGGGGACTGGACTCTTTTTCCTTGGGATGGAGCGAATGACATTGATATCGACACAAGTGCTGTAAACATGACCGTAGAGTACATGGTCATTTATGAGACTGTATAATGGCAACAGTACGCGCAACACTCAGCCTTAATAGCGCTGACGTGCTTACGAGCGCGTTGGCCTTAAGTACAGTGGCTAACCTCACTTGCGATTCTGGTGCTTTAATCAGAGCCAAGGTGAAGGGTACTTCTGTAAGCACTTCTGCTCTCAAAATCTATCCTGAAGATCAGTGCAGCGAAAGAGCCTACGTTTATATAAAAAACTTAGACTCGGAGCTTGAGCAATACGTTTATATCTATAACGATTCCGACGCTAATGGCCTTGTGGCTAAGATCGGTGGTGGTGAGTTTGCTTTTATTCCCGTTGCAGTGGATAAGGCTTACGTAGTTTACGCTACAAAGGTAGACACGATGATAGAGTACGGTGTATTTGGTAACGACAACTCAACTGTTCCGTTCACTGGGGCTGGAGCAGAATAATAAATAAGACATGGCACATCCTTCAGAAGCTTTACCTAAAAACATGTACATCCTTGACGGGACTAACGATCTTGCACTAACTAATGGACGTCATGTTTTTGCTATATACAACCCAACCGCAGAAGCGGTTACAGTGGATATAACTGGTAGTTTATACACTTATCAGACTGATGCACACAAAGAGCTTTCAACAGAGAAAACAGCGTTTCCGATTCCTTCTGGAGGAACTCTTTACGGGAGATTCACTAACGTGGGGGCTCCAGTCGCTAACGTAGTTTGCTACGTGGGTTAAATTGAACACAATTAATTAAATATAATGGAAGAAAATAACGAAACCATTGCAGGATTTGAGGTCTTCAGTAACCCTGAGGACCTTGCTGCTTCTACTAATGAAGCCCAAGAGCAACCTGTAGTAGAACAAGAAGCTGTATCAGAACAGCCTATGGAGGAAGCCCCTTCGCAGGAATCTTTTGATCAGCCCTCTGTAGAAACAGAGCAGCCTCAGTATCAGAACGAATCAGATCAGAACTACTCTGAGCCTGAGCTTGAGGGAGCTGTTATGGAGTTTTTAAGTGAGCGTCTCGGAAGAGAAATCACCTCATTTGAAGACTTTAATCAAGAACAAGAAACTAACGCTATTGACGAAAGAGTCGAAGCCATCGCACGTTTTGTAGAGGATACAGGACGCGCACCAGAAGATTGGTTTAGGTTTCAGTCATTGAATCCAGAAGGTATGGATGACATGACGGCCATTCGCATTCAGATGTCGAATGAATACCCTAACCTCTCATATGATGAGCTTAGCCTTCTAGTTGATAGCAAGTATAAGCTTGACGAAGACCTCCACTCGGAGGATGAAGTCAGGTTATCTAAGCTTCAGCTTAAGATAGACGGAGACAAAGCCAGAGGGCAAGTTCAGGAAATCAGAGAAAGCTACTCTGCACCTGAATCCGAAGGTCAATTCTCCGAGTCTGCAATTGATGAAGAATGGATCTCTACAATGTCGCAAGAAGTGGATGATCTCACGGGTCTAGAGTTTGACCTGGGGGAAGACAACACTTTCGAGTTCGGCCTAGATGATGCATACAAGAATCAATTAAAGGGCAAACAAGCTCGTCTCGACGAGTTCTTCGACTCCTACGTTAGGGAGGACGGAAGCTGGGATCACGACTTGCTGTCGTCCCACATGGCGGTTATTGACAACGTTGACAGAATTGTAAAGTCAGCATACACCAAAGGTTTAGGTGATGGTCAACGAACGCTTGTGAACACAGCAGCTAATGTTTCCGCTGAGTCCCCACAACAAGGGAATCAAAATCAACAAACCAATCCACTCTCCGCTCAAGTGAAACAACTATTAAACTCACGAGGAGGGGGATTAACTTTTAACATTTAACATTAGATAATTATGGCTACTATTGGAACAGACAGAACCGCAGGTTCTGGAAACTTACCCCCTCTTGATGCTACTACTAATAGCACCAACGACAATTTCTCTATTCAACAAGGTAATTTAAACCGCGGGTTTAAGGTTACTCCCGATTCGTACACTACTATTGACGAATTGATCAAAGCAACTAAGCAGGACATCATGCCTGACTTGGTTAAAACTTATGGCGATCAAGGCTTGACAGGCTTCCTGAAGTTGACTGGCGCTGTAAACAGCGGTGGCTCTTCTGACCAGGTAGAATGGTGGGAAGAAGGCCGTCGTCACAGAGCGTTGAGCACAAATCAGGACTTGTCTGCTGTAGCTACTGGTACAGCTACATTGACAGACTCTGAAATCAAGGCTAACGTTCAACAGAACGACGTTTTGATGGATCCAGCCACGGGCGTTAGAGTGGTTGTTCAGTCTGGCGGATTTGGGTCTGGCGCTGAGGCAAGCGCTATTATTAAGCGTTTGGATGGCGCTGACTTTAGCGCAACTGATTTAAGCAACTCTGGTAAACTCGTAAAGCTTGGCAATCTGTATGCGCAGGGAACTGCTCAGCCTGAAGCCTTCACTGATCCAGGTATGACTCGTTATGCTAATCCTTATATGATCATCAAGGATCGTTATGAGGTTAACGGTTCACAGGCAACTAACATTGGCTACGTAAACGTCGGTAACGGCGACCAGAGATGGTTCATGTACGGTGAGCAAGAGGCTCGTAAGCGTTTTGAAGATAAGCGTGAGATGATGATGCTGTTCGGAGAAAAAGTAGGAACGGCTTACACTATCGACGGTGACAACTTCGCTGGATCTGAAGGTTACTTCTCTGCTATTGAAGACAGAGGAATTAACGTGGCTGGCGCTTCCGCTAATCCTATGGACAGCTTTGGTGAGTTCGATGATATCATCATGGAGCTAGACAAGCAGGGTGCTCCTTCTGAGTACGCTATGTACGTAAACAGAAAGCAAGACTTGGCTATCGACGACATGCTCGCGGCTGGTATCGCTACTGGTGTTACTGCTGGTTTGCCAGGACAATTCGGTGCGTTCCAAAATAGCGCAGACATGGCCGTACAGCTTGGATTTAAGAGCTTTACTCGTGGTGGATACACTTTCCACAAGCACGACTGGAGATTGCTAAACGATCCGATGATGTTGGGTTCTACTGACGCAAACTTTGTTCAAGGGGCTATGGTTCCTTTGCGAACTGTTGCTGATGCAAGAAGTGGTGCGTCTGTACCTGCTTTGTCTATGCACTACAAGGAGGCAAACGGATACTCTCGTGAGATGGAGCACTGGGTTTCTGGTGGAGGCGTTTTGGGTCACACCAACAATGGCGACGCTGGAAAAGATCAGGCTGTATTCCACTACAGATCAGAAATCGCCCTTTGCGTTCGCGCTGCGAACCAGCACGTATTGATCAAGGGAGCGTAATATTAACCGATGAGGGGAGGGGCTTCGGCCTCTCCCTAAATCACTAAAACTTAATCATTATGGCTACATATAAGCATACATCTGGAGCTGTCACAGCTTCAAAGAGAGTTGTCATCAAAGACGCTTTCGTTCAAAACGCTGAGGTTGTCGCTGAAGTAGATCAGCCCGCTGGAACTATTCTTTCTGACGTTATTGTTAGATTTATCGGAGGGGTTACACTGGGTTCGGCTGCCGACATCGGTTACGAGATAGGAACCGCTTCTAGCGGAAGCCAGCTCGGAACTAACGTTGATGGCTTCCTCGACGGTGGCACCGCCATTGCTGCAAACACTGTTTACTACCTGAAGGGTGGTAGCAGTGCGGCTGGATGGTCTGCTGACAGTACGCAAGACCATACCTCTGGCGCTGCTGCTGCGGGATACACAGACGAGGCTAGAAAGCTTTACTTCACAACTATCTGTGCAAATCAGACGGTTACTGGTGACAACGAGCTCGAAGTTAATTTCATCTTTACACACTTGGTATAATGGGACATTTTGACAGTCTTCGAACAAAAAAGGTGGTTACAACAGCTATACAGGATAGAGCTGCTGCCGCATCATTAGTAGCTGAAACAGCTGGCAACGGAACATGTGTGCTCGACGGAACAGACCTTGCAGGGATCTTGACTTTCGCTGCTACCTGGGCCGATGCCGACACCGCCGTTGTTACTTTTGCAGCCCCAAAAGAGAAAGCTCCATTGGTGCTTATCTCTGGAGGCGCTGGCGCTAACATTGATGTAGACACCCTCGCGGTAACCACTACAGGCTTTACGCTTACAGCTGGGGGTACTTGTGTTGGTGATTTGCAATACCTGGTTATTGAAAAATAATCTTATTTCTACTTATAAGAAAGGCTCCTTCGGGGGCTTTTTTCTTTTTTAGTATATTTGTATTAATTAATTTAATTTATTATGAATTCACAAGTCAAGAAGGCCCCAGGCCGACCCAAGAAAGAAGCGCCTGCTCAGGCTGTCGCTAAGAAGAAGCCTCTCATCAGAAGAGAGGAAAAAGTCCAAGAACATAAAGAGTACGAAGTCGTCCGTGGAGGCGGTGTTGTATTTATGCTTCCTCAAAAGGGGGTGACTGTTTATGACAAGCAAAAGGACACTGTGCGAGAGCTAAGGTACTGCCCTAACGAGCCGTCTATCTGGGCTGATGAGCAGGGAGACAAGGCTGTCAAGAAATCAGTGTTGTTTCGTGATAAGCGTTTATTTGTAAACAAAGATCAGCCCAATCTCCGAGACTTTATGGACCGTCATCCAGGCAACAAGGCCAACGGAGGAAACCTGTTCCAAGAGGTCAACAAGAAGAAAGATGCAGAGACAGAGCTCAAGAAAGAGTTTTTGCTTACCGATGCTATCGCTATGGTGAGAGACAAGGACATCCAAGAGCTTCTACCTGTAGCCATGTTCTTTAGCGTAAGCATTGAGACTCCTGTGTCTGAGATACGATACAACCTCTTGCAGATCGCTAAGAAGAAGCCAGAACAGTTTATCAAGTCATTTGATTCACCTCAGGTTGCTGCGCGTTCTACCATCGTTCAGGCGAAAGACTATCAGATCCTTAACGTAAAGAAAGACGGTGTATACTGGTTTGATTCCAACGGGCTTATCGTTTCGGTACCAGTAGGCCAAGACCCAATGGATGTCATGGTTAGGTTCTGCCTAACAGAGAAAGGAGCTTCGGTTCTGTCATCCTTAGAAGAAAAGCTAGAGCGTCTAGCATAAAGAAAGGCCACCTTCGGGTGGCTTTTTTGTTTGTCGTATATTTGTTCTATGGCTCAAAAGTTCTTCTTATTCAAGAGAAAAGACCCCGCTGTATCTGGCGGAGCTGTGTTTTCGGACAACGGAAAGGGTATTAGCGTAGTTTCGTTCCCAGCATCTAATCTGGCTTATATGGCAGCCGATAGAGGAAATATAACTATGTACTTTAACGACTCCGCTCCGTTTGAGGAGAACAGCCTTACGCTTGCTGGCGAGTCGTTTGAAAAGACTAGCGTTACAGTTAGCTGCGATCCTGGCGAGGAGGCTGACCTTATGGAGGATATTATCAACTTCATAAACAGGGACACGGCTAAAAACGTAATGAAGTTTGACTCTACTGGATCGGAAAACACATTCGGAGCTAAAGACTCTAAGCCCACTATAGACGCTAAGGTTAGGGCGCGTCCAGTAGAAAGAGGTATCGTAGGGACTGACGCTATTGTGACTGGCCTGGATGCCGCTGCTGTGATTAACGGTATAGACTTTCAAAGCTCTGATAACCTTCCTTACGTTGATTTTGAGCCACATAGTGATGTTGCCTTGCCAGGTGTTGGAGAGTCCCTAAGAAGAAACGACACCGTAGTGTCTATATCTAATGGAGCTACAGGTAGTTTTACAGCCACCCCTGGTGACTACTCACCTTTCGTTCGTGACTCAGATAGGGTGTGTTCAAAAAAAACACTGGATTTTGATTTAGATGGTGTTCTAAGCTTTGATGTAAATATAACTTCAGGTATATACACCACAGGCGTTGTTACAGGCGGCCTTTCAGACATTGCATCTGTAGCCGTCTCAATAGTTAGGGATGGATCAGCCCTTGGCAGTGGATTTATTTCAAACGGAGAAATACCTTTAAACCGAAGGCCGTCTTTTAAAATATCCACGGATGGAAGCGCAAACGTAACAGACTTTAGAGCTACTTTTGTTGGTCAAAGCCTAAAGGTTGGGGATGTTTTAACTATAACGTTTACGGCTAGTGATAGCCTGGTCCTTATTTTGGACAAATCTCACTTTCCTTCTTCTATTGATCGAAGCGCGTTAACCTTTCTTGGTCAGCTTAACGCCATCAATAATGTCTCTCCAGCTATGCCTCATGTGGACTACACTGTTTTTATGGTTTTGGTTAGGCCAAATAAAACTCTGTTAGACCCTGTGTATTCCAGTTATATTGACATTGATTTGACAGAAACGTTTAGCCAGTGTATGGGTCCTTTTCCTTACAGGTCTCTAGGGGGTGAGTTTCAGTTCAATCATCAGAAAAGCAACAGCCTTGTCTCTTACACCGCATTACCAGAAGGAAAAATACTCAAATCATTAGAGCCTTTCTCTAAATATGTGAAGTTCGAAGAGTCCATAGAGACTAGCGAGGAAAACCTAGAGGCTGTTGTTGTTAGAAGAACTAAAACTGGTTCCATCTACGTCTACAATAAATACGGAGAGCAAATTGGCTACCAGGACCCTTCTATCGACAGATCTGGAGGATTAGTTCTGGGTAGGTTTGGCATGGTCCTGCCTTATAATTATGGGGAGCCAACTATAAGGATGGCAAGATTTGGGGCCATCTCTAAAGACATTGGCGATCTAACATCCAGGAATTTAGCCACTCAATTGTTTAATAGGTTTAAAGTGCCTTTAGACAAGTAAAATACGCTCCTCTTTCTTTTCGTATATTTGTTCTATGGTAAGCGTATTACAGGTATATACCGCTCTAAAAGATCTAGCTAATAAAGAGCAGAAAGGCTTTATCACTCCTCAGGTGTTTAACTCTTTTGCTGCTCTCGCTCAGATGAATGTCTATAATGAGATATTTTCTGAGCTAGTAGACGCTAAACGTTTGAGTAGACAGAACTTTGAACCAGGAAGAGATAAGTCTGTTCGAAAGCAAAAAGAAGAGGATCTCTCTTATTTTCTAGCTACCGAGTTAGTAACTGTAGCAAACGGCCTTGCCGAAAAACCCTCAGACCTGTCTAAGATAATTTCTATGTCTGTTGCTGACACAAAGACAAGCATAGATATTGTTTACGACGTAGAGAAAATGGACAGAATAGCAGAGAGCGAATTATCCGCTCCTTCAGCAAATTTTCCTGTTGCTTTGGTGTCCCCTTTAGATATAGAGGTTTTCCCTACAAATATAGCCACCATCAAGCTTAGGTATTACGCTAAGCCCACGTCTTTTGATAGAGAAGGCAACATAAGCGCAAACCCTCCCTACTATGATTTTAGTGTAGTTAATTTTAACGGCAGCGAAGTTGAAGCTTTTGACTCTTTAAACTCAAGAAACTTTATGCTCCCCCCTCATTGTCTAACCGAGGTTGTGATGGAGATGGCTAAATTAATCGGTGTTCGGTTAAGAGATCAAAACGTCTCTGTTTTCGCAACTCAAGAAGAAGCATCTGAATAATGGCTAGAAATACTGTATCGCTAAATCAAGTCATTCGTGACTTCATCATCACTCTTGACGGTGATGATTATGCTAGTAACGCTTCAGACTCCGCTATCAGGAATCTGGCATTAAGAGGCATTAGAGAAATTGGATTTGACATTAGCAAAAAGATTAAATCCCTTAAGCTGTTAATAAACTCTACAAACAATACCGTTGAGCTTCCTGACGATTTTGTTGATTTGTTGAAGATAGGTATTGTAGATCCAGACGGAATTGTACGTGTGTTTGCAAACAACAAACACATTAACCAGTCGATGTCTTATTCAGACTCTGATGGCTTGCCTTTGTTTACCTCCACTGATGCTAAAGACACAGGAGGTGACGGGGTTTTAGACAGGCTAGAAGACAAGACTTCTACTCAGGGGTCCGTAAGCTCCTCGGAAAACCTCAACGATTTTGTATTTGACAACTACCTTCACGAAGGAAGCGTAGGTCGCTTATACGGAGCTGGAGGGGGTCATATGGCTGGTGAGTACAGACTTAATCTAGAGCAAAACAGGATTGAGGTAGAAACAAACAACGCCTACACGCATGTGGTTGTAGAATATATAGCCGACGAAGCTCGATCAGCCAACCCTGACGTTCATGTTTACGCGGAGGAGGCACTTAGGTCGTATATGTACTACAAGATTATAGAGCGAAAATCATCCGTCCCAGCAAATGAAAAGTCTAGGGCTAGAGCAGAGTACTATAACGAAAGAAGAAAAGCTAATGCTCGTTTGAGCAACTTCACTAAAGAGGAGGCTTTAAAAACAATTCGTAAGAACTTTCATCAAGCGCCTAAGTACTAATGCCAATAGATAAAAGAACACCAAGGGTTTTAAACTCAGACCTAGACAGCAAGCTTTTAGATAAGGCGTCTATGGAGGACGCTCTAAACCTCTATGCGGGATCAGATAACGAGAGCTTTGATGGTGGTAGTAAGTCAGACGCTGGGGACTTGGTGCTAAAAAACATAAGAGGAAACAATTTAATTTCTTCTGAAGGTTTCCCCGAAAACGCCAGGCTAATAGGAAGTGTAGAAGACGCTAAGACTGACATTACCTATTTGTTCGTGTATAGCGATGTTGCGAGCAGTCAAAGCATATGGGCTTACGACAGGTATGGAAAACTACCAGAGTCAGCTCCAAACACCATAAAGCGTATATATAAAAGCGCTCAGTTTAATTTCCCTCAGAACGGCTTTATAAAAGCAGACATTGTTCGCACTAATGCTGTTGCAACTCTCTTCGACAGCCTTGAAGGAGAGCCCTATCAGAGTGAGTTCGATAAGGATGTTATTATTTACTTTACGGACGGTAAAAACGAACCTAGAAAAATAAACGCTTACAGAGCTTTTAATTCTAACGGGCAGTCAATTAACGGGTCTAATACATTTTCTGAGGCCGACTTTATTACAGCCTGCCCTAAAACTCCATTAAAGCCAATTACGTTTACGTTTGACTCTGATCCTGACGCAGCTCCAGAAGATAACAGGTCTGTAAACAACTTTGAAAGATCCCCTGGATTCCAATTTGCTTATCAGCACATCTATAAAGACGGGATGGAAAGTGCCATATCTTCTTATTCAGATATCGCAATACCCTTTTCTTTAATCGACCAAGGCAGTAGGACTTTTGTGCAGCACCCGAACTACAGGTGTTTGTTAACTGTTCCTCCAGCAGGGCCTGAGATTGAAACCATAAGAATACTCGGTCGTCAAGGAAATCATGGTAGTTTTTTAATTATAGACGAGATAGATTCCTCTTCAGAGAATCAGGAGTACCCCTTTTTTAACGATAGGGTTTTGAAAGGTGTTAGCACAAATGAGGTAAACAAGCAGTTTGACTCGGTGCCTAGAAGAGCTAAGTCTCAAGCTGTTTCGTCAAACAGATTGATGTACTCAAACTACTTAGATGGTTTTAATAAATCGGAAACCACAGCTACCGCTGAAGTCAGGTACTTAGAAAAGCCTCAAGATTTTTTAGACTTAGATATAGGGGTCACACCCTCGTCTTATCACGAAAACGGATCTTCTGGAAACGCAGCCTTTCAGCTTGATTTTTCTCAAATACCTAACGACATACCTTCTGGGACTGAAATAAATATTAGCTTTACTTTTTCTCCAGATAGAAATTTTCACCTTTACTCCTCAAGGGGTGCTGGACAGTCTGTTCAAAGAGGGCCTCAGCCACTGTCAGCCTTTAATAACTTTCTCACAGGGGTAAACTTCGATCAATTCAACGCGGTGGATAGCATTGCAAATGGATCTTCTAAATATACTAGTCAGCCTTACATATGGGGGCAATCATACTCAGGCGGGGTTCCTCCTTCTGGTGTCGGAAACGCCTCCAACCAATGGAAAAGGCATCACAATCCCAACATAAACGGTAATCCCCCCAGTGGATTTGTTTTTAGTCCAGAGGTGCAAGAGGTAGTTTATGGTACGTCTGCTTCAAGTCCGTTTATTTTTCCAGGAGGTCAAATCACCTTTTCTGCTGTTCTTATTGCCAATCAAGACATAACGAACGCTCCTTCTTTAGTAAAGTCAGCTATAGTTGAATGCTTTACTAACCCTGATGTTGAAGGTCCTTTGAGCGGCGAAGCCAATGGAATATCTGTGATTTCAAGTCAGTCTTCAGGGTCTTATCAATTTGATTTAGGGTTGTCAAGCGGAGGCTATATAAGTCAAAACTACATAGGTCAAGGCGAGGGCGAAGCGCCGCATACGAATTCCGAGAAAATAGTTGCTCTGTATGGCAAACAGGCAACTGCTGTGTCTAACGTTCCCGTTGGATACTTTATCGTAAACAAAGGGAAGCCTACCTTTAAGTTGCAATCCACTAACGATTACAGTTCTGACTCTAAGGCTCACTTTATTTTAAAGCTAACCAGACTTGAAGACCCTGAGGTGCTCATGTGTATGCATGAGACGGCGACTACCGAAAATCAAAACGCACAACAGCCTAGCAGTAGGTGGATGCTTATAAGCTCTAGTGAGGTTACCCAGCTGTACAGCGGAAATGGTTATGGCGGTAATGGCATCGTTGATTGGATATCTTTTTACTATGGCGGTGAATACGCTTCTACTTTTTTAGGCTTTGGAAACATTCCCGATTACGAAGCCGACGATTCCGCCACACGCTCTACAAATGGGTACGGAAATCAAGTTGGGCAGTTGTTGTTTGATGAAGACAATCTTCTTGAGAACACAGAAGATCTAATTTTATTGGACGGAGAGGGAGGACCAGGGGGTGGCCCAGCAAGAGAGCTTGGTAGCCAACACCCTTATGATGATTTGAAAATGAACCTACAGGGTTCTGTAACTGTAAACCCTATTGTATCAAACGGTCAGCTAAATTTTTTAAACACTGCTTTTTATAGCGGAAAAATAAACCCTTCAAACTCTGGCAGCTCTTCTGAAGTCACTTGCCTTCCTTTCCTAAAGCGTAATTTTGCTAGCGGACAAGCATCTTTCGAATATCAAAAACCCGAAGGGGAAAGCGATGAAGAAGGCTCTAGTCTTACACCTACAAGTGTTAACTTTAAACACAATCAGAGTGTGGTGGAGTTGTTTAGTAAGTCGGTTACAATAAATACTCCAGGTGGTTTTGGTCTCGGAAGCGAGTCGTTTAAAACAGAAGCTAACCATGATTTTGGCATAGTTTATTATGATGAAAGAGGGAGGCATGGGTTTGTAGATCATTTAAGCACAGCGTTTGTAGAAGGATATACAGACCAGGAGCGCCAGAGCGGGGGAAAAGGAAGGGTAGAGATAGATCTTCATCTTTCTGGCGAGCCGCCTTCCTGGGCTCACAGTTATAAGATTACCTACGCCAAGAATAGTAGCGTTCAAGACTTCGTGCAATATTCTGCTGGAGGAGGTTTTGTTGTGTCAGATCCTGAAGACACATCTTTTGACGCTTCAAATAAAAACATATACGTTTCTTTAAATTACCTTCAGAATCACCCTATATCCTATGTCAGTTCATTTGGAGCAAGAACCCCTGAAGGAGGGCTAAACTTTTATAAGTTTGAAGAAGGCGATAAGCTTTTAGTTTTATCTCATGGTCCTGGAAACAGCAGAACTTACGAAAATTACGAATTTGACGTCGTGGAGACGGTAATGCTTGGAGATGATGAAAACCCATTAGGTGTTTCTCCTGTTGCCTCAAACAAAAAAGGTCAGTTCGTTGTGTTAAAGGACAACCCAGATGCTCTTGGGTTTTCGCATCAAGATGTACTTCAGGGAAACGACAGCAACAAATGGAATAAAAATTGCATTTTTGAGCTTAGAACACCTAAAAAAACCCAAGAAGTAGACCAGCAAATATATTACGAGGTTAGTGATCATTACAGAGTTTTAAGAAACCCTCTAACTAATGCTTTAGAGCACGAGCAGCTAACGGTAACCATTGATAAGGGAGACGTTTGGTTTAGGCCAGTGGCGACTAACATAAGGGAGTTTAGCTCAGGACAGTATGAAGATATTATTTTTGATGACGACGGAAACGATTCCGCCTCACAGCCTAACTTCACCAATGTGTTTCTAGAAACTGTATCGGCAAGCGATCTTTTTAAGTCAGATTCATATTCTTACTTAAGCCGACCAAACGTAATATTTAAGGACGCTAAAGAAACCACTAGAGAGGCTACAATTACTTACTCAGAGCCTAGCAATCCAGAAAGCAAAAAAGTAAA
>ERZ1048068.1249-NODE-1249-length-20022-cov-8.827315_pt1 | contig 20022 bp, 20 predicted proteins | sample MGYA00383098_ERZ1048068 | MGnify/ENA primary metagenome ERZ1048068 (study PRJEB29581, sample SAMEA5548368) | metagenome | biome: marine; feature: coastal; material: water | depth 1 m | study: Short-term variability in the microbial, nano- and picoplankton... | reverse complement strand
GTATTAGAGCCAATGCAAGCCAACCCTACAATCATTGAGGATAATTGTTTTATTGGAGCTCGTTCAGAAATAGTTGAAGGAGTAATTGTTGGAGAAGGATCTGTATTATCTATGGGTGTATTTATTGGTCAATCTACAAAAATTGTTTATAGAGAAACTGGTGAAGTGATCTATGGAAAAATTCCACCTTACTCAGTAATAGTTCCAGGAAGTATACCAAGTAAAGATGGAAAAGGTCCTGCTTTGTATTGTGCTGTAATTATTAAACAAGTTGATGAAAAAACTAGATCTAAAACTTCTATTAACGATCTATTAAGAGACTAAATGCCAACTTATAATGAAATCACATTAGCTAAAGAGCTAATAAGATTTCCAAGCATTACACCAATTGATGCTGGGGTAATGAAATTCTTAGCTAAAAAATTAATTGCTATTGGATTTAAATGTAAGATTTTAGAGTTCAAAGATAAAAACTCTAAACCAGTTAAAAACCTATATGCAAGATTTGGTAATTCTCAACCAAATTTTATGTTTGCTGGTCACTTGGATGTGGTGCCTCCAGGAAATATAAAAGATTGGACGATTAAACCATTTAGTCCAGCTATTAAAAAAAATCATCTTATTGGTAGAGGAGCTAATGATATGAAAAGTGCAATTGCAAGCTGGGTTGTGGCTGTAAATAACTTTGTATTAAAGAATAAGATTAATGGATCAATTAGTTTGTTAATTACGGGTGATGAAGAAGGTGTTGCAATTAATGGTACTAAAAAAGTAGTTGATTACTTAAAAAAGAAAAAAGAAAAAATAGATTTTTGCTTAGTTGGTGAGCCAACAAACCCTAATAAACTTGGTGAAATGATTAAAATTGGTAGAAGAGGAAGTATCAATGCTGAATTAACTATAATTGGAATTCAAGGTCATGTTGCGTACCCTCATCGTGCTAAAAATCCATCGACTACATTAATCAAGATACTAAATGAAATAAAAGAAATAAAATTTGATAAAGGAACAAAAGACTTTCAACCTACAAATTTAGAAATAACTAAAATTAATATCAATAATACAGCTGATAATGTTATTCCAGGACTTGCTAGGGCTACTTTTAACATAAGATTTAATAATAAACATACATCTTCTAGCTTAAAGAATAGACTCAATAAAATCTTTAAAAAAATTACTAAAAAAAATAAATCTAATTTTAAAGTAAACTATCGTGTATCAGGTGAAGCTTTTTTAACTAAGCCTAATAAAACAACTTATATGATTCAAGATGTAATAAAAAAAATTACAAAAATTAAACCTCAATTATCTACAACTGGTGGAACTTCAGATGCAAGATTTATTAGAAAAATTGCTCCATGTTTAGAATTTGGTCTAGTAGGTAAAACAATGCATAAAGTTGATGAGGCAGTATCTATCTCAGATCTAAAAAAATTGACTAAAATATATTATAATATTTTAGAAAATTATTTTAGATGAAAACCGGTTTAGTAACATCAGATACTTATCAAAATCATAATACAGGCGATGGTCATCCAGAGAAAATTGATAGAGTTACAGTAGTTATCGATAATTTCAAAAAATTGGATAATAAGAATTTAGTTTGGAAAAAACCTTCAAAATTTGATCGATCACTTTTAGAAATAACTCACAATTCGGATTATATAAATTTTGTAGAAAAGTCTTTTCCTGAAAAAGGATTATCTTTTTTAGATGGAGATACAATTGTCTCTCCAGGAAGTAAGGATGCTACGTCAGATGCTGTGGGCTCAATTATTACCGCTATTGATGGTGTTCAAAGTAAAGATTTTAAAAACGCTTTTTGTGCCGTTAGACCTCCAGGGCATCATGCAGAAAAAAATAAAGCTATGGGTTTTTGTATCTATAACAATGTGGCTGTTGGAGCCAATTATCTTATAAACAAATATAAATTCAATAAAGTAGCAATTATTGATTTTGATGTACATCATGGAAATGGCACTCAAAATATTTTTTATGATAATGAAAAAGTTTTATATATTTCTACTCATCAATATCCTTATTATCCAGGATCGGGTACTAATGATGAAAAAGGAAAACATAACAACATATTAAATATTCCCTTGCCAGCAGGAACAACATCAGAAGAATATTTAAATGCCTATGAATTTGTACTTAAGAAAATTAAAGAATTTAAACCTGAATTTATCTTACTTTCTGCAGGATTTGATGCCCATAAAGATGATCCTTTGGCACAACTTCAATTAGAGTCGAAAGACTTTTATAACATTACCAAAAGAACACTGGAGTTATCAAAACAATATTGTGATGGAAAAGTAGTGTCAATTTTAGAAGGTGGATATGATTTACAAGCACTTCAAAAAAGTACGGAGTTGCATGTAAGAGCTTTACTAGAATTTAATTGATAATTTTTCAATACACATTAAACAACACACAATGAAGCTTTATAAAATTAAAAAGTCTGACATCGATAAAAAAGGTAGAGGCTTATATGCTACAAAAGATATTAAAGAAGGCACTAGAATTATTGATTATGTTGGCAAAATTATTACTAAGAAACAAACAGAAGAGTCACAAAAATTTGATAATGCAAAGCCCATCTATTTATTTAATTTAAATAAAAAGTACGACTTGGATGGGGATGTTTCTTGGAATACTGCACGTTTAATAAATCATTCTTGTTCAAATAACTGTGATTATAACGGGACAGGCTTAAAGTTATGGGTGGTTGCTATAAAAGATATTAAAAAAGGTGAGGAGATAACTGCTGATTATGGCTTTGGATACGATGAGGATTACAGGCAATTTCCATGTAAGTGTAAGTCGAAAAACTGTTGTGGCTATATTGTTCGATCAGAGTCTAGATGGAGAATTAATAAAAAATTTAGTATAGGCAGACAAAAAGCTAGTAAATAACTTTTTCTAAAAACAACCCCTCTGCTGGTGCAGGTGGTGCACAAAAAATCCTTTTTTTTGATTTAATAACAAATTCAAATTTTTTTAAATTCCATTTATTTTCAGCTAAGTATTTCAAACTTCCTACCATCGATCGTACTTGTTGTTGTAAAAATGATTGTGATTTAAATTGTATTTCAATTCTTCCACCTTTTGATTTAATCAAAACAGATTTCATAGTTTTAATTGGACTTTTTGCATTACAGCTTGATGCTCTAAAAGTAGAAAAATCTTTAGTACCTAAGAGTTTTTTTGCCCCCTTTTTCATTAACTCAATATCTAATTTTTTGATTATGTGCCAACCTCTTTCTTTTTCAAGAGAAGGCTTACTTAATCTATTAAAAATCATATATTTATAAATTCTTTGTTTAGCAGAATGTCTTGCATGAAATTTTAGACTTCTTTTTTTAATTGTTAAAATAGAAATACCCTTATCATTTATAAAATGATTAATTGATTTTAATAACTTATCTAAATTTTGAATTTTATTTTTACAGTCAAAATGGGCTGACTGCTCTATTGCATGGACACCTGCATCTGTTCTTCCAGAGCCTATCAAGACTACTTTTTCTTTTAAAAGTTTTGATAACTTAACTTGTATTTCTTTTTGAATTGATTTTCCTTGTGATTGTATTTGCCAACCAACAAAGCTGGTTCCTATATACTCTATTAAAATTTGATATCTAAACATTTATTAATCTTGAGCCCTTTGCTATTTGAGAACCAAGAGCAAATTCACTAATATTTTGAGGCTTTTTTCCTTGTCTTTGAATTTCAATGACCTTTATAGATTTTTGATCTCCGCAGCTAATTTCTAAATCACTAGTCATTACTTCACCTATCTCACCACTTTTAGTGCCTAATTCTGCTTTTAAAATTTTGTACCTTTCTTCGTTAAAGATAAAAAAAGCTCCAGGGCTTGGGTATAGTCCATTTATTTTTCCAATAATATTTTCTGCATTATCATTCCACTGAATTTGACCTTCTGACTTTTCAATTTTAGAAGCATAGGTTGCTTTTGAGTCGTCTTGTTCTTTAAATGTTAATTTATTTTCAAATATACTGTCTACATTTTCAATGATTTTTTCTGAAGCTAAAACTGAAAGTTTGTTTGATATAATTTCTGTGTTATCGGTATTTTTAATTTCTACTCTATAGTCATTACAAACGGGACCAGTGTCAAGTTTTTCTCCTATTTTCATAATACTAATTCCTGTTTCTTTTTCCAAGTTCATAATGGATCTTTGAATAGGTGCTGCCCCTCTCCACTTTGGTAGTAGAGACGCATGAATATTTATAAAACCTTTTTTAGCTAAGTTAAAAAATTCCTTAGGTATGATTTGACCATAGGCTACAACAATTACTAAATCTAAATCTAATTGTTTTAAATATTCATACTCATCTTTATTGCTTTTTAGGGTATCGGGGGTTCTGCAATTAATATTATAACTCTCAGCTAAAGTTTGTATTGGTGATTTATTAATTTTTTGGCCTCTTTGAGATTTTTTTGGTGGCTGTGTGTATACGGCAGGTATTATGTAATTTTTTTTATATAAAGATTTTAAGATTGGCACAGCAAATAATGGTGTACCCATAAAGACAATTTTTTTTGCCATCTTTAAACAATTATTCTATTAGACTTAATTTTAGACAGTTTTTTAATTATCATAGATTTTTTTAATTTAGATAAATAATCTATAAATAAAATTCCTTCTAAATGATCCATTTCATGTTGAATACAAGTTGCTAATAATCCATCTGCTTTTAATAGTTGTTTTTTTCCGTTATAATCCAAATATTCAACCTCACATGAATTTGGTCTCTCTATTTCAGCAAACTGGTCTGGTACAGACAGGCAACCCTCTTCATACTTTGATTTATCATCATTCTTATTTTTAATTACTGGATTAACAAAATACCTTGGTTCTTTTTTATTTTCATCTCTACTGATATCCATCACTATAATTCTTTTTGGAACACCTATTTGAATTGCAGCAAGCCCTATTCCAGGTGCGGCATACATAGTTTCCAACATATCATCCATAAGTCTTCTTTCTTCATCACCTACAATTTTAACTGGTTCAGAAATCTGTCTCAATAGTTTATTTGGTTCTGTTAAAATTGGTTTAACTGACATAATGACTGAATATTTTAGTATAAATTTTAAACTTTTAAAGGAAGAACTTTGAAGAGTATCTTATTTCTTATTGGATCTGCATTTAACTGATTAAGTGTCGTTATAATAAAGTATAATGTATCCTCATCAATATTTTCTAGGTCATCCTGACCTATAACTTCAATAATTCTAAGTAATGCCGCAGCCATATCACCACTGTTGATAAATATTTGAATATCAGATGGTATTTCTGAGTCATTTATTTGGTATATATCACTATACTTTTCTAAAATCTTTATGCCATCAGATTTAAATGTTTCAACTAAGATTACATCTTTTTTAGAAAAAAAATATTTTTTGTCCTTTTTTATCTTTTTAAGAAAATTATTTAAATCCTTGGTAGGATCACTTTTTGATTTTTCTACTTTTAAATAATTTATCAATTTTGACTGATGTAAAATTTTATTATTTATTTTAATATTTGTTTGTTTTATTTCCTCATTACCTAAATTATTTTGATAGAAAGTTGTAAAATTAGATGGGACTTTATTTTCTTCTATATTTTTTAAGAAAGCACTTAAACTTAAATTAAATGCACCTTCAATATTTTCATTTCTAAAAGAATTTTGTAAAGCATTCATTAGTTGTAATTTACTTTCAATTTCTGTCGTGATTAAAATCCCTTGGTAAATTAGTGCTCTTGTCTCTACTGCTGATAGAACCTTAGTTGATTCTTTAATATTTAATAATTGATTAATATTAAATTGAAATCTTTTATAAAGTTCAAATAATTCTTCTTCTGCATAATTGCCCTCATGTGTTGCTTTTTCAATACTATTAATTTTTTCTATATTGGTAAGCTCAATATCATTAACATTGTCTAAAAGATTTGATGTTGATAAATATTTCCATATTTGTTTTGATGTATTTTTTTTTGGTTCAAATTTAAATTCTGGATTTGTTCTGTGTGACAAATGAAAATCTAAAATTGTATTTTCTGAAACTTCGATTTCTGGCTCATTACTATACCCCATTAGGTAGTCAATTTTTTTATTGAAAAATTTATCAGTAACACCTATTTCTGATTGAAGATCTATAAGCAATTGAGCTTCATCCCTTTTATTATTATTAATTAAACAATAAATATTGAAATTTGATAAATACAGGTTTTGTATCGGCTCTTTAATTTTTGAGAAAAACTCACAAGCTTTTTTAACATCTGATTGTGACAGATAATAATCCACCAAATGCTTAGTGAGTTTTGGATGTTCATTAACAATTTGATTATTTAATAAATATTTTTCAATTAAAGCAAAGTCTGATCGTTTTATAAGCCATTTTGATTTTATTTCTAAAAATTGCTCTTTTGAAATATTCATTTCTGGATAATGAGCATTTGTTAATAATAGAACATCCATAATCTCTGCAGCATCTTTTGAAAGTTCTAGTTTATCTATTCTTTTGAAAATATTTAAAATTTGGTCACCGTTCGAGTTCGACCACATATCAATATCTAGGCCATTCTCTGAAGGGTCATAAATTCCAACTAACTTTGTTTCTTTTGAAAATAGAGTTTTAGTTTCTTCTATACTTAATTCACCCTCTTTTTGGGATTGCATTTTATAAATACTATTCTGTGGAATATTTTTTTCAGATTCAATTTCAGTTTCAACTAAAGCTGTATTCTCTTCAGAATTTTTTTCACCTATCTTCCAAATATCCACTGGTTCTTGCGTGTTGGCTGTGAGACCAAAAATAAAAGAAAAAAATATAACTAAAAAATAGTTCTTACTTAACAACTTTAAGTTTTTCATTGGGGATAATTTTTTGAATATCTTTATTAGGCGATGGAAATTCAATTTTTCCAAGTAGTGCTATGGCTCCAATAAAAATTATTAATACAAATGCTATTTTTATTAATAAACTTTTACTGCTCCTGCTGCTTGTGTTTTTAGATAATTGCATATAATCTTTTAATAATTTCAAATTAAGACATATTTGTGTTTTTTCAATAAAGAAAGCTTATGAATTCAAATAAAAACCTCGTTTTTTTAGGTATGATGGGGTCAGGCAAATCCTCTATTGGAGCTATGGTTTCAAAAAAATTAAACTATCCATTCATTGATATAGATAATTTAATCGAAGAGTACACTGGAATGACTATCTCAAAAATATTTGAAATTAATGGAGAAGACTATTTTAGAAATTTAGAAGAAAAAATAACAATCAAATCTTTAAAACAAAAAAAAACTGTTGTTTCCCTGGGTGGAGGTGCTTTTGTTAATGACAAAATAAGAAGAGATGTTTTAAATAATCATTTTTCATTCTGGCTAAATTGGGATGATATGGTTTTAATTAAAAGGATTAAAGGTAGTAGAAAAAGACCCTTGGCGTCAAAATCAACTGAACAAGAAATTAAAATCATTATTAACAAAAGAAAAAAAGTATATTCAAAAGCTAATTTTAAAATAAACTGTAATAAATTAACTAAAAGTGAAATAGTTAAAACAATAATAAAAATATATGAACTTAATTAAACTAAAAGTTAGTACAAACAGTCAAAAATATTCAATTATTATTGGAAATAACATCCTAAACAAAATAAATAAACTTTTGAAAGAAAGTTCTATAAACTTTAATCAATGTCTTCTTGTAATTGATAAAAATGTTCCAAGAAATTTAGTAAAAAGTATTACAAAATCTTTACCAAAAAGATCTGCTTCAGTTCATTATTTTAATGCTAGTGAAAAACATAAAAATCAAAAAAGTGTCAATGACATCACATCTATTCTTTTAGAAAAAAATTTTAATAGAAATGACTGCATAATTTCTATTGGTGGGGGTATTACTGGTGATGTGTCTGGCTTTGCAGCGAGTACATATAAGCGAGGCTTAAAGTTTGTTAATATACCAACAACACTACTTTCACAGGTCGACTCATCTATTGGAGGAAAAACAGGAATAAACACTAAACATGGGAAGAACTTAATTGGCTCATTTTACCAGCCCAGTCTTGTTATATCAGATATTATTTTTTTAAACTCTTTACCAAAAAGAGAAGTAGTATGTGGATATGGTGAAATTTTCAAACACTCACTTATTAATGGAAAAAAGTTCTTTGATTTTTTGAATAAGAATGGAGAAAAAATTCTAGAATTAAAAAGTCCTTTTATACAAAAAGCCATACAACAAAGCTGCCTTATTAAAAAAAAAATTGTAGAAGCTGATGAAAAAGAATTTGGTACAAGAAAAGTATTGAACTTTGGGCATACTTTTGCCCATGCTTTTGAGGCAACACTCGGTTATTCAGCAAAACTAAATCATGGTGAGGCAGTTATACTTGGTATTAAGACTGCTGCTAAATTTAGTTTATTAAATAAAATTTTGAATAAAAAAGAATTTGAATTAATTAATAATCATTTAGATGATCTAAATCTTCCCAGAAATATTAATAAGTTTTTTTCCATAAAAAATTTAAATACAATTTTGTCTTTTATGAAAAAAGATAAAAAAAATAATACAAAGAAGGTCAATCTAGTTTTGCTAAAAAGAATAGGCTCTCCAATTTATAAATTGGAGTTTAATGAAAACATTATTAATCTCTTTTTAAGAAAAGAGTTAACTAAGTAGTATTTGAATAGAGTGTATATGTTTTTTCAGTTCTATATCTAAGATACTATAAATTTTCTTAGTCGAATCTATTTTGTTTAATTTTTTAAGCTCCTCAGATTTAATTATTAGTTTTAAATGGAACATTCCTTCTTGATTTCCTTTGTGATTTTTATGTAAAAAACTCTTATCTTCTATTTTAAAATCTTGCATAACAATTTCTGCTTCAATTTTACTTTTAACGATTTCAATTAATTTGTTTATATTCATAAGTATTAATTTATTACTATATAACATGAAAAATATTTGTGCCTGGGATAATTGCTTTGATATTGGTGAGTATAAGGCACCAGTTGAGAAAGATAATAGTAAACGCTATAGGCTGCTTTGCTTGGCTCATGTCAAAGAGTTCAATAAAAATTGGAATTATTTTAAAGGGATGGATGATGAGCAGGTATTTGATTTTTTAAAGTCAGATATGACCTGGCATAAACCTACTCAAAGCTTTAGCTCTTCTGATAACTTTTTTAAAGTTTTATGGAACAATACTTTAAAAGATGAATTTGATAAAACTAAACTACGAGGCGAATATAATCACATGAATCAATTTAAATTTGATGCTAACGATATTAAAGCATTTAGTATTCTGGGTGTTTCAGTTGGTCAGAAATGGGACCAAATACAAGATAAATTCAAAACTCTTGTCAAAAAATTTCACCCTGATATTAATTTGGGAAATAAAGAATACGAAGAAAAACTTAAATTAATAACTTTGGCTTATACTCAGCTAAAAAATACTTATAAGGAAAAAATTGATACCTAATTTAAACATACAGCCAGACATTAAAATGTCTTTAAAACAAAGTTTTGGAATTGACTCAGATATGGAAGTTGATGCTTTCTCTAAAAGAAGTGAATACGTTCCTGAAATAGACAAAAATTATAAATTTGATAGAGATACTACCCTTGCTATCATATCGGGCTTTGCTTTTAATAAACGTGTCTTAGTTCAAGGTTATCATGGCACAGGAAAATCTACGCATATTGAACAGATTGCAGCAAGATTAAATTGGCCTTGTATTAGAGTTAACTTAGACAGCCATGTGAGTAGAATTGATCTTATTGGGAAAGATGCAATCGTCGTTAAGGATGGAAAGCAAATTACTGAGTTTAAAGAAGGTATTTTACCTTGGTCTATTCAAAACCCTGTTGCACTTGTTTTTGATGAGTATGATGCGGGAAGACCAGATGTGATGTTTGTTATTCAAAGAGTATTGGAAGCCGAGGGAAACTTCACTCTTTTAGACAAAAATAAAGTTATCAAACAAAATAAATTTTTTAGATTATTTGCAACATCTAATACTGTTGGTTTAGGAGATACAACTGGATTATATCATGGTACTCAACAAATAAATCAAGGACAAATGGATAGATGGAATATTGTGACATCCTTAAACTATCTAAGTCTCAATAGAGAAATGGAGATCATTCTTGCCAAAAATAAAAATTTAAATAATCCAAAAGGTAAAGAAAAAGTATCTAATATGATTAAAGTTGCGTCATTAACTAGAAAAGGCTTTATAGCAGGAGACATATCAACAGTAATGAGTCCAAGAACTGTGCTTCACTGGGCTGAAAATGCTGAAATTTTCAAAGACACAGGTTATGCTTTTAGAGTCACTTTTTTGAATAAGTGTGACGATATAGAAAAAAATACAATAGCTGAATATTATCAGAGATGTTTTGGGGAAGAATTACCAGAGTCGATGGTAAATATTCAGATTTAAATGAGCTCGAAAGAAGACAATTTTAAAGAGCAATTTAAACAAGCTTTAATTTCTACTGCTAAAGTAATCTCAGAAGATTATAAATTAGATGTTAAAAAATTAGATAAAGATTTAAGTAATAAAAAAACTGATTTTTTTGATGTAACTAATTTATCAAATAAAAGTGACTTTGTTAGATTAAGAGCAGAAACTGACTCTGGCGCTTTAAAGAAAAAATTTTCAAATAAAGAAATATTTAAAAAAAACTTACCAAATAATCCTTCTTGCAAATCTTTATATAATATTGCTGAAAAAGTAAGATATGAACTTCTAGGTGGCAGAATGCTCAAAGGAGTTGGAAAAAATTTAAATGAAAATTATAGCCAAAAAATACTTTCTAATCGTAAAGAACAGTTAAAAAATAAAGAAGATGTTCCTGTGGCTGAAGCTTTTGAATTATATATGTTAAATAAATTCTTTAAATTAAAGCTCAATGATGTTTCTACAAAAATGTTAGATTTTTGGAAAAAAGATTTTGATGAATCTATCGATAAACATTTTGATTTTTTAAGCAAGAATTTAGAAGATCAAAATAATTACAATTTGAAATTTTCAGAAATTTTAGAGAATATGGACGTCTTTGCTTCAAATAATGAGGAAAATAATGAAGAAAGCGACGAACAAGAAAATGAACAAGACAATAAATCTGAGAATAATAATGATAGCCAGTCTGACGATAAAGAGGAAGAAAATAAACAGGGTGATAGTCAGACTAGTTTAGACGCTGGCTTTGATATTAGTGATCAACAGATGAATGAGCAATTGGAAGATTCGGATTTTTTAAAAGAGAGTACAGAAAATGTTTTACAAAAAACAAATATTAATAATATCAATCAAGATTATAAGATATTCACTACAGAATTTGATGAAATTGCAAAAGCTGAAATATTAGAAGACATAAAAGAAACTCAAAAATTAAGAAAAAATTTGGATCAACAACTTGTAAGCTTTCAAGATCTAATCACTAAGCTTGCTAATAAACTACAAAGACAACTCCTTGCAAAACAAAATAGAGCTTGGGAGTTTGATTTAGAAGAAGGTTTGTTGGATAGCTCAAAATTAACTAGAATTATTATGGACCCTTATAATTCTTTATCTTTTATGAAAGAAAAAGATCTTGATTTTAAAGATACAATAGTAACCTTATTAATAGACAATTCTGGCTCCATGAGAGGAAGACCAATAACAATTGCTGCACTTTGTGCAGATATATTGTCTAGAACATTAGAAAGATGTTCAGTCAAAGTTGAAGTTTTAGGTTTTACAACAAAAAATTGGAAAGGTGGTAAGAGTCGAGAAGCTTGGACTAAAAACGATAAACCAAAAAATCCTGGAAGATTAAATGATTTAAGGCATATAATTTATAAAAGTGCAGACACGCAGTGGAGACAGGCTAAAAATAATATAGGTTTAATGCTGAAAGAAGGATTGTTGAAAGAAAATATAGATGGGGAAGCTATTTCATGGGCTTACAACAGAATTAAAAAAAGAAAAGAAGAAAGAAAAATACTCATGGTTATTTCAGATGGTGCACCAGTTGACGACTCTACTTTATCAGTTAATTCTGGGGATTTTTTAGAAAAACATTTAAAGAAAATGGTTAAATTTATAGAGACTAAAAGTGATGTTGAAATTTTAGCCATTGGTATTGGGCATGATGTATCTAGATATTATGATAAGGCAATTAAAATAACAGATGTACATGAGCTTGGAGATGTAATGGTTTCTCAATTGGGTGGCTTATTTGAAAATAAAAAGAAACTACATTAAAGCTTTAAAAGATCTTTATTTTTCCATTTGATGATAATTTCAGCCCCATCTCCTGTTTTGGAATTTCTACATAAAATGTTTGCATAATTTTTTTCAAGTAGAGTTTTGCCTATAAAAATTCCAAGACCTAATCCTGATTTTGATTTTATTGAAGACTTAACAGATTTAATATAAGGCTCTCCAATTTTTTTCAAAACATCTTTTGGATATCCCTCTCCATCATCAGCAATTATAACTTCCGTTAATTCATTATCACTTTTTATATTGATAAAAACTTTATTTGTAGAAAACTTATTTGCATTATCAATAAAATTTCTTAACCCATGAACAATTTCTATTGATTTGGTTATATTAAGTGGATTGGAATTTTGATCATAATTAATAATAAAATTTTTTTTACTTGTTTCTTGATATGATTTTGCTATTTCATCCACATAATCTGCTATTGTTAAGTCACCATCAATAAAATCATCTTCAATAACTGGGTTTAATGTTAATTTTTTTAAAATCTCACTACATCTCTCTAATTGACTAGACAATAACTCAATATCCTTTTTAACATCTTCATTATTGTTAAATTGTTCCAGTAAATCAGCAGAGATAATTTTCATGGTTGAAAATGGTGTTCCCAATGAATGTGCTGCGGCTGCGGCTTGTCCACCTAATGATAATAATTCATGTTCCTTGAACATAATTTCTTCCATCTTATTTAATGCTGCTTTTCTTATTCTGGATTCTGATCCAAAGGTTAAAGCAAAATAATTCAAAAAAACTAAAGCAATAATTAACGCTATTGGAATTGAATAATAATAATAACTGTCTACATGAAAATGTTCACTAATTGGATAGGGTAATGGTTGATTAAAGAAGGTAAGAAAAATAATTACTAAAACGGTTAAGCTAACTAATAATAAATTGCTTCTAAAACCTAAATTAGACGATGAAAATATAGCTGGGATAATCAAAAAAATTGAAAAAGGATTTATAATTCCACCTGTTAAATAAATCAAACAACTCAGTTGTAAAATATCAATAAATAAAAAAACAAATGCTATCTTATCTGTTAGTTGAGTGTTCTGATTAATATGAATTAAATGAAGATTACTCAGTATTCCAATTAAAATTGTTGAATTTGCTAAAATTAGATTAAATCTAAAATCAAAAACAAAATAAATAAGGTTAACTGTTATAAGTTGACCAATAATAGCAATCCATCTTAGATTTATATAAGTTGATTTTTTTAATGAGAAATATTTAGAAGTTTCGAAAAACTTCATTATTAGATGTCTAAATTTTGAACATTAATAGCATTTGAGACTATAAAATCTTTTCTTAATGCAACGTCATTACCCATCAGTGTGTGTATTAAATCTTTATCTTTTTTTATATCTTTTGAATATTGCACTTGTAATAAATTTCTAGTTTCTGGATCCAATGTTGTACTCCATAGCTCTTCTGGGTTCATTTCGCCTAGTCCCTTAAACCTTTGAATGCTCATTCTTGATTTCTCTTCTTCATATGCTCTAGTAAATTCTTTTGTTCCTTTTTTAATTTTTTGTAATTCTTTGTTATTTTTTAAAATATAATCTTCCAACTCTTTTTCATCTTTTATATAAATGCCTTTTGTACCTTTGTTAATTTTGAATAAAGGTGGCTGTGCAAGATAAACGTGTCCATTTTCAATTAATTTATTAAATGGTTTGTTGTTAAAGAATGTTAACAGTAATGCTCGTATATGAGAGCCATCAACGTCAGCATCAGTCATGATAATAATTTTTCCATATCTTAAGTCTTTCAAATCAATATCTTCCATTTTTGGATCAAGACCTAGTGCATTAATTAAGGTCACTACTTCATTTGATGACATCATCTTTGCCAAAGATTTAGTTCTATGCTCACTTCCATCTCTATTACTATTTTTTTTAAGAACAATTTCTTCAACATATGTATTAAGAATTTTACCTCTGAGTGGTAAAACAGCTTGATTAGACCTATTTCTTCCTTGTTTTGCAGACCCACCCGCTGAATCTCCCTCAACGATGAATAGTTCTGTTCCTTCTTGTTTACCTATTTGACAATCTGCTAATTTGCCAGGTAATCCACTTAATTCTAAAGCACCTTTACGTCTAACATTTTCTCTAGCTTTTCTAGCAACATCTCTTGCTAAAGCAGCTTGCATTACTTTAGCTAAAATAATCTTTGATAAAGTTGGGTTTTGATCAAACCATATTGAAAGTTTTTCACTAACTATGCTTTCTACAATCATTCTAACTTCTGATGAAACAAGCTTATCTTTTGTTTGAGAAGAAAATTTAGGATCAGGTATCTTTGCTGAAATTACACATGTAAGACCTTCTTTAATATCATCTCCTGAAATAGTTAATTTGTTTTTTTTTAATAAATTATGTTCTGTAGCATATTTATTAATTACTCTAGTAAGTGCACTTCTAAATCCTAGTAAATGAGTACCTCCATCTTTTTGATAAATATTATTTGTGTATGGATAAATATCTTCTCCATAGCTAGCATTCCACTTTAAAGAACATTCAATTTCAATATTGTCTTTTTTACCTTCGATATAAATTGGTTTTTTGAATAAATTATTTCCTGCTTTATTTACAAGTTTCTCTCTTTTTTCATCCAAGAAATCAACAAACTCTAAAACTCCACCATCAAACTTAAATACAATTATTTTTTCTTTTTTTTGATTTAAGTCGTTAACAGTTATTTTTATTCCTTTATTTAAAAACGCAAGTTCACGCATTCTCTTAATAATTATATTTGGAGTAAATTTTATTGAAGAGAATATTTCTTTTGATGGTAAAAATGTTATTTGTGTTCCTGTTTCTTTTGATTTTCCTATAACTTTAAGAGGCGCTTTTGAGGCCCCATCTTTAAATTCTATAAAATATCTATTTCCGTCTCTATCTATTTCTAACTTTAATTTTTCTGACAATGCATTTACAACTGAAACTCCAACACCATGTAAGCCACCTGATACTTTATATGAATCATGATCAAATTTTCCTCCAGCATGAAGCTGAGTCATAATAACTTCTGCAGCAGACATTTTTTCACCCTTATGCATATCAACAGGTATTCCTCTGCCATCATCTCTAACTGTAATGGTTCCATCAGAGTTTATTTTAACTTCTATATTTTTGCAGTATCCTGCTAAAGCTTCATCTATTGAGTTATCTACAACCTCATAGACCATATGATGCAAACCTGTTCCATCATCAGTATCCCCAATGTACATACCTGGTCTTTTTCTAACAGCCTCAAGACCTTTTAGAACTTTGATGGAGTCTGCTTGGTATGTTGAGTTATTTTTCATATTTTTGTAATGGAAAGTTAAATAATTATAACATTTTTAAAAAAAAAAGAGGGAAATTAATTAGATTAATCCACAAAAAATAGATGAATAAGCCGCTTTTTTAAACGTTTTTTTGATTTTCTGGCGGAGAGACAGGGATTCGAACCCTGGGTACCTTTAACAGTACACACACTTTCCAAGCGTGCGCTTTAAACCACTCAGCCATCTCTCCTTAATTTTGAATAAACACCCATGGATGTTCTTTATAAGCTGTATATTTTTTAAACCAAAAAGATAGGTATCTCTCAGCAAGGTAAGCATATAGTCTTTTTGTATCGTAGCCTGAAAGGTTTTTAAATCCAATTTTTTTTTCACATCTTTCTAACCAGGGGAATAATTTATTAAACCATTTATTAGCAATTTCTGCTTTAGTGATAAACATAATATGAGGATTAAATTTAGTATTTGTATTTACATATGTATTAAAATCATTTTTATCGTCATCATCTAACAAGTCTATAGCTAAGTCTAGATTTCCAAACCCGTGATGCATATTGAAATGTAATTTTAAATTATGGTACGTATCATCAAATAAGATTAATGGATTTTTAATAATTGACCTCCAACCCCGCTTTATAATTTTCATTTTTTTTGCACCGTTAACATTTATTGGTTCACAAATTATTGATTCAAATTTATCCCAATCCTTCTCAGGTTTATTTAGCAAATGTTCATTAATATTATTAATGTCAATTTTTTTTTTTATAGAAGATGACTTAATCCAAAAACGTCTTTTTTGACAAAACCCAACCCAATCATTATTATTAAGTTTAATTAAATTCTTCCAATACCAATAATGAAAAGTAAGCTCCGAATAATATTTTTCTTTAAAAAAAATATTATCTTTAGTATCACACTTTAAATAATTATCTGGAAAATTATGTTTTCCCACACCAACTATTTGATAGTTTGTTTTTTCTATATGAGGTATTTTCTTATTTGTTACACAGAAAATTTCCAAATTATTTGATTTCATTTTTTTTTTATAAAAGCAATCTCATTGAATTTACCTTTGTAAATATCTATTTCCTTAAAATTATTTAAAAAATATTTTTTATCTCTGTCATTAATATATTTAGAATTAAATTCTTTGTTTTCTTTAATCAAATAAAGAATCTCTCTGAGTGTAGGTTTTTCTTTTTCTAAATTCATATCATCTCTAATATCTGGAAAATCAAGTTCTTCAACAATAAATACTCCTTGTGGTTTTAATTTTTGGAACAAAATGAATAAACTTATAATTTGATCTTTTAGATAATGACCCGCATCCTCAATAATAAAATCAAAATATTCATCTTTATTCACAATCTTATTTTGTATTTGTAATTCTGAACTGGTATCAATAAAAAAATTTTTTATTCTTTTTGACTTATAAGTAAATAAATCTGGAAAAATATCACCAGATTTTATATGAGCATTTTTGAAATAAAAAAATAAAGCAGCTGCCGCATTACCCCTAAATGATCCCAGTTCAAGTATATTTAAATTCTTAGCTTTTTCTTTTTGGAAGAATTTTTCATAAAAAGAATGATAAGCATGTCCATCAGTTAATTTTTTTTTCTTCGCCGGTTTTTGGTATTGGTTAATATAAAAATCGCCTTTATCACTATTAAAAAATTGAAAGAGAAAATTTAAATCTTTCAAAAATAGATAATCATTTTTTAGCGCAAATAGATCTAAATTTTTAACTTTTGGATAATAGAATTTATTTAATAAATAAATGAATGGAAGAGTTAATTTAATATAAGCTTTTTTAAAAAAATGAGCTTTATTTAATCTGTGTGAATAATAAATTTTGATAAATGTTTTAAATTTCATAAATGTAAATTAAATATTTCTATTAGTTATCATCTTATTATTTTTTTGATAGAATAAAGTTAATAAATGAATAATAAATTAATAAAAAAAATTTTTGGTTTTTTTGGATATAAATTAGTAGATAAAAATTATATTAAGAATAATAGAATTATTGAAAATACTACTTATTTAACAATTGATAAAATCTTAAATTTTTTATTCGACGATAAAAAAATTAATTGTCTAATTCAGATTGGTGCAAATGATGGTTTAAGATTTGACATCTTAAATCAATATATTAAAAAATATAAAACTAAATCTATATTAGTTGAACCAATCAAAAAAAATTTTCATGACCTGATAAAAAATTATAAAGGTTATAATAACATTATCTTTGAAAACGTTGCAATTTCAGCGAAAGAACAAATTTCTCATTTATATAAAATTGACCATTTAAAAGAAGAAAAATATAAAAGTGAGCATTTTAAAGGCATCATGTCATTTGATAAAAATCATCTCATAAAACACGGTGTAAAAAAAAATGATATAGTAAAAGAAGCTGTTGAATCTACATCAATTGATAATTTAATTAAAAAATATAAGTTGGATATAGTTGACTTATTATTCGTAGATGCCGAAGGTTATGATGCTGATATAATTGAAGATTTTTTAAAAGATTCTTTAATGAGGCCTATTATAATTTTTGAATACTTGCATGTACCTAATAAAAAATTGATGGATTTAGTGAGTTCTTTTAATAAAAAAAAATATCTTTTTTTCTCTTTGAGTGAGAATTTGATTTGTTTTCCACAAGAGAAACATGAATTTATTAAATTCAATTAATTTGAGATCCAATCTTTATATTTTTCTAAATTTTCTAATACTGGTTTTGGGTAAGATTTGTCTATTTTTTTTGCTATATATGCTTCGTCTCTTCCAATAATATCTTTTCCTGAATTAATTTTTTTTTGAATTTCATCTATCTGTAAATACTTGGAATCTATTTTTTCTTTGAAATGGTATGGATCATTTGTCTCACATAAGTTTTTGTACTTATAAAGAAGCTGTTCTGCATTTTTTAAATTACAAAAATGCCAACCACCATTTTCAATAATATTATTTAATCTAAATTTATCAATTCTCCATAAAGGCCTTTTTTTAAATTTTAAATTTCTTAACCATTGTGGTGATTTTAAGAATCTTTTTATACATATTCTGCTTCCATACCAATAAGGATTCTTTGTGCTTTGTAAGTTTATTTTATAATAATAGTGATTTTGTCTAAAAACTGCATACTGCATATTTCTTTTAAATTTCTCTATTTTTACTGGATTTGGTATTTCGTCTAAATCTGAAATAATAACCAAATCATTTTCTGATGAAGATACAAGCCCTCTTGATATTGCGTTTCTCTGAAAATTTTCTCTAAGATAAGGATCATCTCCATCAGGCATATCTTCAACTGGAATATATATTATTTTTTTTTTAAATTTTGGAAATTTATTTATATTGAACCTCAATTTTTTATAATTATTCTGCCAAGTTTTATTTCCTTCTACTATTACAAAATAGTCAACATATTTATCCAAAACATTTAATCTTAAATCTAATAATAGATCTTCATCCCAGTATGAAAAACAATCATAAATCTTCATTTAGCTTTCTTTGTTAATTTTTAAAACTCCGATAAACGCTTCTTGTGGTATTTCAACTTTTCCAAACTGTTTACCTCTGGCTTTACCTTTTTTCTGTTTATCTAATAGTTTTCTCTTTCTGTCCCTAGCACCACCACCATGAATTTTTGTTAAAACATCTTTTTTAAAACCCTTAATAGTTTCTCTTGCTATGATTTTTCCTCCAATTGCTGCTTGAACTGGTATCATGAAGTTGTGTCTAGGTATCAAGTCTCTTAATTTTTCGCAAACTTCTCTTCCTACTGTTTGAGCAAAATCTTTATGAACCATCATTGATAATGCATCTACTGGTTCAGCATTCACTAGTATTCCTAATTTAACTAAATCTCCTTCTCTATGGCCTATGATTTCATAATCAAAACTTGCATAACCACTAGTCATTGATTTAAGCCTATCATTAAAATCAAAAACAACTTCATTTAGAGGAATTTCATAATTTAAAACTGCCCTATTACCTGAATAACTTAAGTTTGTTTGTACTCCTCTTTTATCTTGGCAAACCTTTATGATTGCTCCTAAATATTGATCTGGTGTAATAATTGTTGCTTTAATCCAAGGCTCTTCAATAAACTTAATTAAAGTTGGCTCCGGTAAGCTCGAAGGGTTTTGCAATTCTATTATTTCACCTTTATTCATATGAACTTTATAAACAACACCTGGTGTTGTGGTTAATAAGTTTATGTCAAATTCTCTTTCTAATCTTTCAGTTATAATTTCTAAATGTAAGAGACCTAGGAAACCACATCTAAAACCAAGACCTAATGCAGATGAAGATTCTGCCTCATATGAAAAACTAGCATCATTTAATTGAAGTTTACCTAAACCATCTTTTAATTTTTGATATTCAGAACTATCTACTGGAAATAATCCACAAAATAC
>ERZ1048068.1243-NODE-1243-length-20136-cov-5.952642_pt1 | contig 20136 bp, 11 predicted proteins | sample MGYA00383098_ERZ1048068 | MGnify/ENA primary metagenome ERZ1048068 (study PRJEB29581, sample SAMEA5548368) | metagenome | biome: marine; feature: coastal; material: water | depth 1 m | study: Short-term variability in the microbial, nano- and picoplankton... | reverse complement strand
GCCGATGCATAGTACACTCTACTTTTGTCTTCGTCTATTCCAAGAAATTCAATAACGTCCCAATTACCAGATGTGATTGTTTTAATGTTTCCATCGAAACCAAGTGCGTAAATGTGGTTGAACCCATCTTTTTCAGATGTACGAAGAATTGTTTTGCCATCCTTTAATATCAATAAGTTATCATCCACATCGATGTATGTTTTTGATGTTTCCGTATAGAAAGCATTGCTCGACCATTTTTTCCCTTCTCGTGCTATTTTTTGATATTTCAATTCGCTTTGGTGACGGTTCATCGTTTGCACTATCAAGGTGTTTTCAGTGTTGGACCATTTCAAACGAGGTATGTATTCATACGTTCCTAAATCGATGTTTTTCACCTTTCCTTTTTTTACGCAAGCAATATGAGCCGTTACCTTAGAATTATCTTCTCCGGCTTTTGGATATTTAAAGGTATATAAGTCAGGGTACAAATCTGAGAAATAGGTCATAGTGAATTCAGGAACGTTCGTTTCATCAAATCGTAAAAAGGCAATGTATTTACTGTCTGGCGACCATCCATATGCCTTTGTGATCGCGAATTCCTCTTCGTACACCCAATCCGTTCCCCCGTTTACAATTTTGTTCTTTCCTCCGTCTTTGGTCAATTGTTTCACCTTACTCGATGATAATTCTTTGACATATAGATTGTTTTCAAAGAGATAAGACACCTTCGTTCCGTCGGGAGAATATCCTGCCAACATTTGCGGAGAACGTATCTCGTCTAAAGCCTTTAGTTCATTTGTCTTGAGATCATAAACCAAATATTCCGCGTAAAATGAGCGTCGATAAACACTTCTAGTATTTGTCGAAAATAAAATTTTACTTTCGTCACTGTTGAATTCGTAATCATCAATGCTAACGTGTTTACCGGCTAACTTCAGTGAACTTAAATTCACTAAAACTTTACCTTTATCATTTGGGCTGGCAAAAGGATGCTTCGTAATACAAGTTGAGTTATCCTGGTTTCCTATTTTTGTGAAATGAATTCCATCTTTCATCGAGCGAAATCCATCCACTCCTTTCCCGAAAAATTGATATTCTTTCCAAATTTTTTCAACAGTAATTTCCTGAGCGTTGATTACTGTTGATAACAAAAAAGCTAGTAATAATAAGGGTTTACGCATTTTTTTATTTTTTTTAGCTTCCAAAATTAAGAAATGTCGTTGATAACTCCATTAATCTAACAATTTGATGATACCAATTTAACACTTCAGCTTTGGTGTTGGAAAAATAATGCCGTAAATTTGTTTCAAGTTTTGTGGTGATATCCTTGACGTTCCTATTTGAACTGAAACCATCGCTAAACAGGTTTAACGGAAAAACAGTTTCCATGCTAGGACCCAGAAAAAGTAGGTTTATCTTCGTCGACATCTCGACAGCCATGACTTCCGTTTTCTTTTATATTGTTTTACCCACAAAAAGTTAATTATATATGAAAAAATCTTTACTCCTTTTGTCATTAGTTTTTGCCTCTTTCGCCAATGCGCAAGATTGTAGCAAAATTTTTATCTCTGAATACGTTGAAGGATGGTCCAACAACAAGGCTTTGGAAATTTATAACCCAACGGCAAGTCCTGTGAATTTAGCTGGATACGTAATTGCACGTTATTCAAATGGTTCAACATCTGCACAAGTTAAAAATGCAGTGCAATTAACAGGTACAGTTGCACCTTACAGTGTTTATGTTGCTGTAATCGATAAACAAGATCCAAATGGCACTGGTCAAGAAGCTCCAGTTTGGGATTCATTAGCTGTGCGTGCCGATGGTTTTTATGCACCAGATTACAATACAAGTAATGCAATGTATTGGAATGGTGATGATGCTGTGCTATTGTTGCAAGGTACTTTGACATCAGACCCGAATCAGGTTTTGACAACTATTGCAGGGATGACAGTGATCGATATTTTTGGAAAAATAGGTGAGCAACCAACAAACGATCAAGGAACAACTTCTCCAGCAGGTGGCTGGTCTACTGATTTCCCTTATACAGGAATGGTTGGTGTTATTGTTTCACAAGACCACTCTTTAATTCGTAAATCAACGATCAAAAAAGGAGAAACAAGCCCAACGATTTCTTTCTTCAATCCTTTGGCTGAATACGATTCAATTCCTGCGGTAGTTGTTCGTTTAGATGCAAACGGCGATACATTGTTCGGAACAAGTGGTAACCCACTCTTGGACGGGAACTGGAATAGCTTAGGAACTCACGCTTGTGATTGTAACCCATTGAGTGTTCAAGAAAATGCGAAAGAAGTTTTGAGTATTTATCCAAACCCTTCAAAAGGAACATTCCTAATCAAAGGATTGGCTGAAATCAATTCAATTGTTGTGGTAAATGCTTTGGGTCAAAAAGTGAAAAGCATCAATGTAAAAGGTGCAAAATCTACTTCGTTTGAAATCGAACTGAAAGGTGTTTATTTCGTTCAATTAGAAACTACTTCTGGCGAATTGATTACGAAGAAGGTCATTGTTAAATAGATTTATTTAATTAAAAAAGAGGTCGATTTGGCCTCTTTTTTCATTAAAATTGATTTCATGAGAGAATTATTGGGATTACTAACTCTTCTAGTGTCGTTTTCATCACTTGGCCAAGAATATGTTTTAAAAGGTCAAGTTATTGACGCTTCAAGCGGCGAACCAGTGGTGGGAGCAAAGGTAATAGCGGATAACAAATATAAAGCGATATCGGATTTGGACGGAAATTACACCCTTACATTTCCAAACGAAGGTGAATATCTAATTATAGTTACCATGTTGATGTTTGATACGCAAAAATTTCCAGTGTCAATCGTCGAAACGTTAACCCAATTGGATCTCAAATTAGGGACAAGTCTTGAATTTGAAGAGGTCAGAGTAATTGGCAACTTAATAACAGATAGAAAAACACCAGTTGCCGTTACGAAAATTGATCAAAAACAAATTACAGAAGAGTTGGGGTCGAGAGATCTGCCGATGCTATTGAACGCAACCCCTGGGGTTTATGCTACTCAGAGCGGTGGTGGTGATGGTGATGCTCGTATTAATATTCGTGGATTCGATCAACGAAATATCGGTGTTCTTATTGATGGTGTTCCTGTGAACGATATGGAAAATGGTGCTGTTTATTGGTCCAATTGGTTCGGACTAGATGCCATTACCACTTCATTGCAAGTTCAACGTGGATTGGGAACAACCAAATTAGCTATGCCTTCAGTTGGCGGTTCAATCAACATACTAACTAAAGGTGTTGGAAACAAGGCTGGCGGTATGTTGAAACAAGAATATGGAACAGGTAATTTCCTTCGTACTTCGCTTTCTTATAATTCTGGGTTGAGTCCAAAAGGATATGGATTAACACTAGCAGGTAGTTATAAAAAAGCAGATGGTTGGGTAGATGGAACGAACTCAGAAGGGTTTTTTCTTTATGCCAAAATTCAAAAGAAATGGGGTAAACACTTGACCTCATTGTCTGGATTTATGGCGCCTCAGAACCATGGACAGCGCTCGTATCAGCAACCCATTCGTTATTGGGACAAAGAATATGCTCAGAATTTGGGTATTTCAGTTCCCGATTCAGTGAGTTCACAAAGTATTGACCACGGAATTAGATACAACCAACATTGGGGATACTTTACCAACGATGAAGGAAAAAAAGAAGTTAAAAACGAACGATTAAATTATTACAACAAACCTCAGATTACTTTGAAAGACTTCTGGGTTGTAAATAAGAAATTATCCATTTCGAATATTGCCTATATGTCCATCGGCAGAGGTGGAGGTCAACGAATTAATGCAAGTAGTCCAGTGCTAACCCAGGATGATCAAACGATTGATTGGGACTTTATTATTTCTGATAATCGTGTGACGGACTTTTTTGGAACTCAAGTGCCGAGTTTTGATCAGAATTATTCGCCTGTTTTGTATAAATCGAAAACCATCCTCTATGCATCAGTAAACAATCATTTCTGGGTAGGTTATTTACCCCAATTTACATTCAAACACAACGAAACGTGGAGTTATGCAGGTGGATTGGATTTTAGATATTACGAAGGAGAGCATTACCAAGAGGTAACTGATTTGTTAGGTGGGGATTACTTCGTAAATAAGGCCAACAAAAATGATAAACACGACATGAAGTTTGTCGGAGATAAAATTTCTTTGGCATCTTATTCTAATCATAGAAAAGGATTGGTGTCGTGGATGGGTGCCTTCGGACAAGCGGAATATTCAAAAGGAAGATGGACAGGATTTGTCAACCTATCTGGTATCCAAAACGGATATAAAGGGATTGATTATTTCGTAGAGAAAGAAATTGAAGTAGGTGATACTTTACTTCAAGTCGGAAAATACGATACAGTTTCTTACAACGGCAGAGATTATTATGGTACATCACCAGAAGCCGAATACTCGCAAACGGATTGGAAATATCTTCTTGGTGGAACGGTTAAAGTGGGCGCTAGTTTCGAATTGACAGAGTACTCAAACGTATTCTTGAATTTAGGATACCTTTCTCGAACACCTCAATTCAGTAATGTGATTGACAACAACACGAATAAATTCTTTGGTGAAATCTTAAACGAAAAAATTCAAGCTATAGAAGTAGGATATTCATTCGCCAACAACAAATATGGATTCAACGTGAATGGTTATTTCACGAATTGGCAAAACAAACCTTTCCCCTATGGTGTTTCTGTGCCTGATCCTAATGATCCAACAGAAAACATTCGAATCAACGTAAACGGAATGGATGCTATTCACTACGGTGGAGAAATCGATTTCGCTTATAAGATAAATAAGAAACATTCCTTCGAGGCGATGTTCTCTATGGGTAACTGGGTTTGGAATTCTTCTGAAACTGTCGAAGTTCCTCAATACAATACGACATTTACTTTTGATGCAAAAGGAGTTCATGTAGGTGATGCAGCCCAAACGGTCGTTTCTATTTCTTACCGCTGGGAGCCTTTTAAACGTTTCTATGTGAAACCACAATATCAATTGTTCGATCGTTATTATGCTGATTTCTCTCCTTTCGATTTGCAAGGTGAAAATGGCGGAAAAGAATCGTGGGTTATGCCAACCTACGGTTTATTAAATATGTTTATTGGATATACTTTGCCTGCAAAGAAAAATGCGTTTGTCTTTAATGGCTCAGTAATTAACTTGTTAAATACGAAATACATCTCAGATTCGAGACCTATTCAAGGATCAAAGAATGCTTTTAACGCTTCAGGCGCTCAAGTATTTTTCGGTTCTGGATTGCGGTTCAATATATCTGCAGCTTACCAATTTTAAAATAGAAAAAATGAAAAAAATACTTTTATTATCCCTTTTAGGATTCGCTTTTGGGAGTTATGCGCAGACGAACATCAATGATGCGCGTACGAATTATGCAGTTGGTCAAACCGTTACCATTAAAGGTGTTTCGGCGAATGGAAATAATCAACTTGGCAATATAAGATATATCCAGGATGCAACTGGTGGAATGCCTTGTTATGGAGTTCCCAATTCTTTTGGAAATAGTGCAGCCCTTGGCGATTCTGTTACCATGACAGGTGTTTTGTATGATTTCAATGGATTGTTAGAAATCTCTCCTACGAATACCTTCACGGTTCACGGTCCAGTTGGGGCACCTGTTCCTTTGGTTATTCCAATTACTTCAGCGGATGAACCCTTGGAAGCACGTTTGTTACAAATTCAAAACGTTACGATTTCTGGAAGTGGAAATTTTGCAGGAAATACGAACTATACTTTAACACAAGGTGGGAATACATTACAAATGCGTGTTATTACAGGGTCAAACTTAGTAGGAACAGCAATTCCAACGGGTCCAGTTTCTGTTACAGGATTACTTTCACAGTATAATACAGCTTATCAGTTATTGCCAAGAATGACAACAGATATAATTGCTTATGTCGCTCCAGCTACTGAAATCAATGTTAAAATAAATGGTGTTGACGTTTTGACGGGTGGTTCTTACTTTGTCGGTAACACAGCCAATTCAACTATTACCGTTGAGAATACTGGAGCGAATACATTGACTTTATCGAGTGCAACTATGTCAGGAGCAAATAACACTGAATTTTCAACGAATATTACGCCTAACTCAACCGTTGGTGGTATATCTTCCCAAAATTACAATTTGGTATTTACACCAACTGGCAACGGAACACGTATTGCAACATTAACAATCAACAACAACGATCCAGATGAATCTGTTTATGTAATTAATCTAGAGGCAGTTGGACTAGATAATTTAGCATCTGAGCCAGCAACAAATGCTACAGGATTAACAATGACAAATGTTGAGTCGTATACAATGAATGGTTCTTTTACACCGTCTGCAACAGCAACAAATTACATTGTTCTTTGGAAGAACGGAGGGACTTTCACAGGTCAACCAGTTGATGGTCAATCCTACATGCGAGGTGATGTCATTGGTGATGCGAAAGTAGCTTATGTTGGACCTTCAACAGCTTTCGTGCCAAGAGGAATTATCGCCAACCAAAGCTATGAGTTGAAAGTTTTCGCTTATAACGGTCAGGGTGCGTATACAAATTATAAAACTATTACTCCTGCATCGACGTCGGTTACAAGTCCAGGAGAAAACATTGGAACTTATTACACAGGTATCAATAGTATGTCACCTTCTTTCTTAACGGATTTGAGCGCGCTTATTAATACACACCAAGTGATTTCTTATTTCAATTACAAAACAACAATAATGAGTGTTTTTGAACCTCAAGACACGACGAATGGTCTGTCTTTTGTGGTTTGTGCTTATTCAGGTGAACATAAAGTGTACACAGATCCTTTTGATTGGACAGCAACTGGTTATAGCCGTGAGCATACATACGCACATTCATGGATGCCAACATACCCCGCTGATAATCCAGCGAAACCTGAGTATTCTGACTTTCATAACTTGTACCCAGCAAACAATACCCAAGCGAATGGGCCAAGAAGTAATTTACCTTTAGATAGTATCACTGGAAATGTAGTATTTACATACCTAGAAGGACGAGTTGGTTATAACGGAAGTCAATTGGTGTACGAACCAAGACAAATCCACAAAGGAAACGCGGCTCGTGCAATTATGTACATGGCAACCGCTTATAATGGGATTTCAGGGCAAAACTGGCAATTGCCAACTAACCAAGGTCAGAATAATTTGAAAGCTTGGCATTATCAAGATCTTCCTGATAATTATGAAATTGCGCGTAATGAGTACATTTTCTCTTTGCAAAACAATAGAAACCCTTTCGTCGATTCAGTGCAATTTGCATGTAATGTGAACTTTACAAATATGACATACGTAGCCTGTGCTAGCACGAACGAATTGAACGAGTTGTTGTCAAACAATTTATCGATATTCCCCGTTCCTTCAACAAATGAGGTGTTTATTCAAGTGAATGGTACGACAATTAATCAAATTCTAATCAGCGATATTCAGGGCAAATCTGTATACTCGAAAGAGTATAAAAATGCGCCTGTTGTTGAATTGAAAGGGCAAACGTTGCCGGCTGGTATTTATCTAGTTCAAGTTTCGACTCCATACGGAACAATAACTAAAAGAATGATTATCGAATAGTTTGAAAAGAACAACAATATATTTATTCATTGTATTACTAGGAGCGGGCGTAACAGCCTGCTCTTCTTTTTTTCCATCGAAATGGAAAAGTGATACGGAGTCGGTTGAAAATTCCCAATCTAGCGTTTCAGCTATAGATTCTTTGGTTTTTACCTATCGCGAAGGTTTGAAATACGAAATGAACGAGGTGATAGGTTATTGTCCTCAAGATTTAGAAAAGGCTCGACCGTGCAGTCCTTTAAATAATTGGGCCGCCGACGCACTTTATTTTGAATACAAGGAAAAACTTGATCTAAAGTCCAACTGTCTGGTATTGCTGAACGTAGGAGGATTACGAAGTCGCTTTAATAAAGGACCTATTACCGTTGGCGACATATATTCTTTCATGCCTTTTGACAATAACGTGGTTGTTGTGCGGATGCCAATGTCGGCTATGCCTGATATCGAGAGCTATCTTTTTGTTTCCGGTGGCGAACCAATTGCCAATGCTAGATTGATTGAGGGGAAGTTGATTTTTGATGAACAAAACACCGATGCAGACGAGTTTATCATTTTAACTTCTGATTATTTAGCCAATGGCGGCGACAAAATGACTTTTTTTGAAAAGAGCTTAGAAAAAACGGATCTTGGTGATTTGCTACGAGACGTGTTTTTGAACCAAGTAAGAGCGCAAGACACTCTAAAAATCGATAATACCTTCAGAATCCATGTGGACTAGAAGAAAATTTCTTGGTGATTCATTGTATCTGAGCGGTGGCGTTGTTGTTGCGACACAATTGGGTTCTGCATTGCTTTTCCGAGGCAATTCGGAAAGGAAACTAACCATTTTACATACCAACGATACACATTCTCATATTGATCCATTTCCGGTAGAAGATTCGAAATATCCAGGTAGAGGTGGAGTGAGTCATAGAGCAAACATGATTAATAATATTCGATCGCAAGAAGAGAATGTATTGTTACTTGATGCTGGCGATATTTTTCAAGGAACCCCCTATTTTAATAAATACGGAGGTGTGCTCGAAATGAAAGTCATGAAAGCTCTGGGATATGATGCTGCCACAATGGGAAATCATGATTTTGATGGGGGAATGGAGGGATTTAAAACAGCGCATGAGTATACGGATTTCCCTTTTCTCTGTGCCAATTATGACTTCGCTAGTACGGTTTTAACAGGTTTAACAAAACCACATCACATATTCAAAAAAGGCGGAATAAATATTGGTGTTTTTGGCGTAGGTGTTGAACTCGACGGTTTAGTGCCTAAAAGTAAGTACGAAGACACGAAATTTATTGACCCAATTGCCATTGCACAAGAGCAAGTTGAGCAACTTCAAAAAGCGAAGTGTGATTTGGTAGTGTGCCTCTCTCATTTAGGTTATGCCTACGATGATGCGTCTAAAGTAAGCGATTACAAACTGGCACAAGAGACCAAAGGAATACATTTAATCATCGGTGGACATACGCATACTTTTCTTCCTGAACCGACCGTACTTCAAAATACAGAAGGTGATAATGTGTTGGTCAATCAAGTAGGTTGGGCTGGACTTAACTTGGGAAGAATCGACTTTGTGTTTGAAAAAGGGAAGAACAAAGGTGAAGGGTCGTTACTTGAAATTTAACCGCTGAGATACGCTGAGAGTTTCGCGGAAAGCGCCGAGAATAATTATTATAGCACTTTGCGATCTCTGCGCTTCACTCTGCAAAAGTTTTCCAAAGGAAAACTCTCTGAGGTTTGAATCTGATCGAGGTAATCTCTAAACTATCCCTTTGTCTCCCAAAAGCTGTTCTAAAGTATCCAAATCCGCATATAGTACATCTCGTGCCTTGCTTCCTTGGAATGGGCCGATAATACCGTATCCTTCCAATTGATCCACGATTCGTCCAGCTCTGTTGTAACCTAATTTTAATTTACGTTGCAGCAAAGAAGCTGAACCTTGCTGATGGGTAACTACGATTCTAGCCGCATCAGCAAACATTACATCAAGTTCCTCCGAACTCATATCACCACCACTAGCTTCACTGCCTTCTGGAACATATTCTGGTAAAAGCAAGGCTTGAGGATATGCACGTTGTTCGCCAATAAATTCACAAATCGCTTCCACCTCTGGCGTATCGACAAATCCACATTGTAATCGAATCATATCTGCTCCCGTTGAAATAAGCATGTCACCTCGTCCAATCAATTGATCGGCGCCTGAACCGTCCAAAATAGTTCTAGAATCAATTTTAGACAATACTCTAAAAGCTATTCGGGCAGGGAAATTGGCTTTAATCATACCCGTAATTACATTCACCGAAGGACGCTGCGTTGCAACAATCAAGTGAATACCTACGGCTCGTGCTAACTGCGCAATACGCGCTATTGGGTGCTCCACTTCTTTACCTGCAGTCATAATCAAATCGGCAAACTCATCAATAAGCACGACGATATAAGGTAAATAATTATGACCTTTCTCAGGATTCAATTTTCGTGCAATGAACTTAGCGTTATATTCTTTAATCGTTCTTGCAGAAGCCAATTTCAATAAATCGTAACGGTTGTCCATTTCGATACAAAGTGAATTCAATGTATTAACCACTTTAGAGGTGTCGGTAATAATTGCTTCTTCTTCATCCGGTAATTTTGCTAAAAAGTGACGTTCGATTTTATTAAATAAAGTCAACTCCACTTTTTTGGGATCAATCAATACAAACTTAACTTGCGCTGGGTGCTTTTTGTAAAGGATAGAAATCAAAATCGCGTTCAACCCAACTGATTTCCCTTGTCCCGTAGCACCTGCAACCAAAAGGTGAGGCATCTTCGTTAAATCGAAGGTATAGGTTTCATTCGTAATCGTTTTCCCCATCACAACGGGTAACTCCATATCTGAATTTTGGAATTTCTCCGAAGCAATCAAGGAACGCATGCTTACCATCTCAGGTTTAGAATTTGGCACCTCAATACCAATCGTACCCTTTCCTGGAATAGGAGCAATAATACGAATACCAAGTGCGCTCAGACTCAAAGCTATATCGTCTTCCAAGTTCTTAATCTTTGAAATACGAACACCTGGTGCCGGAATAATCTCATAAAGAGTAACTGTCGGCCCAACCGTAGCCTTTATTTTAGCAATGTCAATTTTATAATGGGAAAGAGTTTCAACAATTTTATTCTTGTTATCCTCTAGTTCCTGCTTGTTGATGTTAATAGTACTATTTCCAAAATCTTTCAATAAATCAATAGGAGGAAGGGTGTAACTTGCTAAGTCTAATTTTGGATCGTAATCACCAAATTCTTTTTGCAATTCGTTTACCTCCTCATCACTCAATTCTTCATCCGAATCTGGAACTTCAACCTTCATCGGGTCTAAACTAGGACCTGATTTTTCTTCAGGTATCTCAATTTCAAAATCATCATCTGTCGATTTCATGTGAATGTCCATTTCTTCGTCGGAAAGCTCTTCATCTTCGTCGTCAAGTGAAATGGCATCGGTTGGATTGTCTTTTTGAATTTGTTCATCCGTGATTGCATTCACGACATTCATATCACCCACATGCGTCAATTTCTGATCTTCATATTCCTCATCGTCTCTTCCCCAATTGGTCAAACGACTAAAAATCCCTTTTAAATTGGGATTGAATAAGGTAGAAACCAATAAATACAACAATACAAGAATGAAAAGCAATGTTCCTGGTTTTCCAATGGTCACGTTCAACCAATTGTTAATGTGATAGCCTATTGAACCGCCGAAATAGTTTGGGAATGCAGCGAAGAAGCCGAAAAATATCGACGACCACAACATAAACAAAGAGGAGACAATTACTGCTCGTTTAATAGGAAGTAGTGTGATTTTTAATAGCAATTTGAAACCAAAAAGAAAAGTAATAAAGCTTATTGCAAGTGATGATATTCCAAATAAACGGTAATACAACAGATGAGAAATCCATGCTCCAAACTTTCCGAGCCAGTTGGCTACTGGGGTTGTATCTGCTCCAAAAATATAAGCAAAAAAATTACGATTGATGACTTGATTTTGATCCTCTTGCCATGTGAAAACGTATGAAACAGAAGCAAGGAAGCAATAGAAAGAAAAGAGAATTAAAAATACACCAAATGCATTTCGCCATTTCCTATTGTCAACTTTTATACCATCGGATTTTTCAGGAGACTCAGTTTTGGTCTTACCTTTCTTCTTTTTGGCTGTTTTAGTTGCTTTTGGCTTGCTTGTTCTCTCTATAATTATGTTTTCCTTGGCCATCTCTTGGTATATCAAACGAAGATAGTTCAGAATATTGCCTAAATCTAGGGTAGAATCGTCAATCTATACACAGTGTACTGTTAGTTCTTCGTGCGTCTCACGTGATCCATGAAGTCGTTTAATTTAATTTTTTCGTAATCAGAAGGAATACCAAACATGTCTGCACTAACAGCTTGTTTTTCAATTGATTCAATTTTGTAATGCACGATTCCATCAACGGTGCCCAGGTAAAAATCAGCCGGCAGGCCTTTTATGCCATCATACATTCCAAGGATTTCGGGACGTATATCTTTAAAATACCAAATCTTTCTTTTTTCTTCTAAATCTTCACGAAATACAATTGCTTTTTTCAAAACGAACCCATTTACCTTTCTTCTACCAAACAATTTATATTTGAATTCATAGGGTTCAGCCAATGTAGAATCTTCACTTCCATCCGTTTGAATCGCAAGTTTTTTACCCACCATCGTCATCATCAAATAGGATTTATCAAGCTCTAAGTGCTTTATGGTAACTTGCTCACCAAGAGCGTCATTCTGGACTTCAATTCTGCTTAAAGTATCGTTCGTGTAGACAATCATTTCGCGCTTGTCTATGATTTTTTGAATATTGGTGTCGAGCATTTCAACGGAAAAAACAATCTTACCCATGAAAGAATTTTGACTGTTGGCGAATGAAGTTGTGAGAGCGATAACACAAATCAATAATAAAATTTTCATCATTTTCATATTTTGAGAAACGGAACGTTTACTGTATAGTTACGAAAGTAAAGAAAAGAAGTCATTTCTATCTTCGACAAATCGCCTGAATATACTAATTTTGCATCTCTTCAAGAATAAAACAGATGAACATGGCAAAAAATCTTAAGATACTATTTAATACTTCTGAAATTACGGCTGGAACACGAGGCGCATCCATGGGGCCGGCTGCCATTGTTGTTGCTGCAAGAGACTTGAATGATACTTTTTTCTCTGAAAATATTCCATTGGAATTACCGAATGAAAATCAACTTTTAGATGTACCGACTAAGTTTCAATGGGCCAAAAGAATAGATGGGCTTGAAAAGGTGTTCGGTCATGTTATGACTGGGATGTCGCAAGTGTTCAATGAGAATAAATTCCCGTTTTTATTATCAGCGGATCATGGTTCGGCTGCCGCAACTATCGCAGGAATTAAAACGCAATACCCAAATAAAAGGCTTGGCGTAGTTTGGATTGATGCACATGGAGATTTACACACACCTTTTACTACACCTTCTGGAAATATGCACGGAATGCCTTTGGCAATCGCACTCAACGATGACAATGAAGCATGCAAAAAGAATGATATTGGAGAAGAAGCAGGCGCCATTTGGGAAAAACTGAAAAATAAAGGTGGAGTTGGAGCAAAGTTTTCTTCGGAAGATTTATTCTTTATTGCTGTGCGTGATACTGAGCAGCAAGAAGAGGCTTTGATGGCTCGACACAACATTAAAAATTATACCGTTGCCGAATTACGGGAAAGAAATTGGGAAACTATTTCGACAGAATTTCAAACGTGGATTGATAAGTTGGATATCCTTTATATTTCTTTTGATGTCGACTCTATGGATCCTGATATTACTTCATACGGTACAGGAACACCCGTGAAAAATGGTATAACACCTGATGAAGCGAGAGAAATGTTAAACTTTTTTGCCAATCAAGAAAAATTGTGCTGTATGGAATTCGTTGAGGTGAATCCTTGCTTAGATGATAAAAACACGATGGCAGAAATTACGTTCGATTTGATGAAGTCGACAGTTCAACAAATAAAGAAAAGCTAGATCAGAATGGAAAAATTAATGAATGACCTTCTGCTGAGCAAGCAAAAAGAACTTTTCGGGAAAGAAATTGACCAAGATTGGATTCAATTTCAAAAAACGCGTAAAGACATGAAGGGCGATTTAACTTTGGTTCTTTTCCCGTTTGTGAAAGCCATGGGCGTTTCGCCAAAAGAAATAGGTCAAAAAATTGCCGATGAAATTCAAAACTTAGCCGAAGTTGGTTCGTCTGAAATTATTGGTGGGTTTTTAAACATTTCCGCTAGTCAATCATACTGGCTAGGTGTATTATCGGAAATTAATGCGGATACCAAATTTGGATTTCAAGAACCGAAATCCAAAAGTACAGTGATGGTGGAATATTCTTCACCAAACACCAACAAACCATTGCATTTAGGTCATCTTAGAAACAATTTCCTGGGTTATTCGGTTGCTGAGATTTTAAAAGCTCAAGGACACGACGTTATCAAGACCCAAATTATTAACGACAGAGGAATTCATATTTGTAAAAGTATGTTGGCCTGGGAAAAATTTTCTCCGATAAATGAAAAAGGTGAACGTGAAACTCCTGCCAATACCGGACTCAAAGGAGATAAATTGGTCGGAAAATACTACGTTGAGTTCGATAAAAACTTCGTCAAAGAAGCGAAAGAAATAATCTCAGGATGGGAAAATGGCGATTTTGACGGATATTCTGATGAGGTTAAATCTGAATTTGAAAGATTATTCAAAGCCAAGGACGGAAAAGACGGGAAAGCGCTTAAAGATTTAGAAGGTAAAATCCTCGATTTGGCGAAAAACCAAACGACTTTGTTGCTTGAAGCCAAAGAAATGTTGGTGAAGTGGGAAGCTAAAGATCCGCAAATATATTTGTTCTGGTCTACCATGAACAGCTGGGTATACAAAGGATTTGATGTTACCTATGAAAAAATGGGAGTCGATTTCGATAAATTGTATTACGAATCCGACACTTTTATAATAGGTAAAGATTTGGTAATCGATGGATTGAAAAAGGGGATCTTTTTCAAGAAAGACGACGGTTCGGTTTGGATTGATTTGACAGCGGATGGGTTGGATGAAAAATTAGTGCTTCGTTCGGACGGAACAGCCGTTTATATGACCCAAGATATGGGGACAGCTTATGACCGTTACCGTGATTATCCAAATCTGGATGGAATCATCTATACCGTTGGAAATGAGCAAGATTACCATTTTAAGGTATTGTTCCTTGTTTTGGCCAAATTGGGCTATTCGTGGGCGAAAAATTGCCAACATCTTAGCTATGGTATGGTTGATTTACCAACTGGAAAAATGAAATCGCGGGAAGGTACTGTAGTGGATGCCGATGACTTGATTGACGAAATAGTTGATAAAGCCAAAGAAGCCACAATGGAACGTGGACATATTGAAGGAATGTCAGAAGATGAGGTGACTGAGCTCTGCAAAACAATTGGTCTAGGTGGATTGAAGTATTATTTGTTGAAAGTAGATCCCAAGAAACGTATGATGTTCAATCCGGAAGAGTCCATAGAATTGAACGGTAATACAGGTCCTTTTATTCAATACGCCCATGCGCGTATTCAATCCCTTTTGAGCAAAGCAAGAGGTGAAGAATTGGCAGCGGGAATAACCTTACTTCCCGAAGAAATAGAATTGATAAAACAAATGAATGAGGCACCGAAAGTTTTGGAGGAAGCAGCAATCAATTTATCACCTGCAATTGTGGCCAATTATTTATTTGAACTCGTGAAGAATTTTAACCACTTTTATCAAAATGTTTCAATATTTAACGAAGGAGATGTTAACTTGCAGAAAATGAGACTAGTATTAGCTAAGAATACAGCTGCAATTATCAAGAATTTCTGCTCGGTTTTAGGAATTTCGGTCCCAAATAAAATGTAACGAAAAAAGGTGCAACTTTTTCTTAAACACTTACGTCAAACATGTGAAATAATATCTTTGGGTGAGATTTCAGGTATTTAGCTACCTTTTTTAATACTAAACACTTATTTTTGTTTTTAACACAATATTAAAACTATGAAATTAATACTCACATCAGTATTTTCTTTACTTATTTCTCTCGGTTTTGCTCAGATCACCAAAGTGGAGTATGAGGTAATTCCCGTGGATCATTCTGGTCACCACCACAATGATGATCATGATGACGCCGTTCGTAAAGATCTTTTAAAGGATTTTGATTATGCAAAGTTTGAAGTTGATTTTGCAGAAATGACTGTTCCTGCTAATGAGAAAGAAGGAATTCTAAAATATTTGGAAAATGAGTATATCAATAAACATTTTCCAAGTTATTTCGAAGTCACTCAAGCAAAAGGTAAAGGCGGTCCGGTTACCGTACCGTCAAAAAATACAGGTTGTCCAAATGCAGGATTTGAAAATTTAGTTTTCGCTCCAGAATGGACAGGTGGAATTGGTTCTTATGCAAATCCATTTGCGAATAACACTATTACAACAGTTATGAATGCCTTGAATAGCAACCCAAATTCAAGACAAACTATTTTAACGATTCCTCCAGGAAACAACAACAGTGGAACGGGACCAGTTGTTGGTTACGACCCTTTGTCAATTAATCCTGGGACAGGATTAGCCGAAATTCCTTTCATCGCACCTTTTGGTGGTAATGCAAGTGTTCGATTAGGTAATTCAAACAATGGTTCGCAAAAAGAGAGATTACGTTACATCGTGAACGTAACCCCAAATAACAAAGCGTTTTATTATCAGTTTGCTGTTGTTTTTGAAAATCCATCAGGTCACCCGCCAAATGTTCAACCCTACTTCAAAGTTCGTTTTATGGACTCAGTTGGAAATATTGTTGGTGGTGCATGTGGTCAATATGAAATTCTTTCTTCTCAAGCACCTAATGATCCAACATATACAGCCTCGGGGACTATTTATTATAGAAAATGGGAAAGAATTAATGTTGATTTGACGCCATATATTGGTCAAAACATTACAGTCGAATTTGAATCTGCAGATTGTGATTATTCAGGACATTTTGGATATGCTTATGTTGATGCTGGTTGTTTAGATAACATTGATGCAGTTGTGAATTACTGTCAAGGAGATCAATTTGCGCAAGTAGTTGCAGAACCTGGTTTCCAAACATACCAATGGTTTGGACCAAATAGTATGGTTCCAATTCCAGGAGCAACTAACGATACGCTTACTGTACCCTCTCCAACTCTTGGTGATACGTTTACAGTGCAAATCGGTACGTCAAATGGCTGTATCTTAACGCAAAATATTGGTATCAATTATTCAGTAGTGGACATGGATGATTTATTTATTACAGGTACATGTTATCGTGGTACTTTTGGTTCGGCCTTAGTAACAGCAACCGGATCTACGGCTGGTTATAACTACACTTGGACTGGACCTGGAACTATCGCAGGAACGAATGCGACTGGCCAAATAAGTAATTTACCAACGGGCACGTATCAGCTCAATATAGCCTCGAATAACCCGAATTGTGGGCAGATAGATACGTCCTTCTTTATTCCGACGACACCGGTAATGGTGCCTGATTCTATTAATACAAACTTTTGTGAAGGTGAAGGATTAATTACTGGACCTAATAATAAAACGAATTACCAATGGTATTATGGTTCAGGTGCGTCTTATCCTGCTCCAGCAGGGAATGCAAACTTCTTAATTGATAGTACTGCTTTTCAAGGTGAGATCGTTTATTTGTCATATCAACATCCAAATGGATGTTATGACTCGATAGTTTATACCTTACAAGACAATATTGCAAATAGTGACTTTACTATTCAGCAAATCGCAGGAACTACCTGTCGTTCACGTCAGATTAATTTCAATGATGCGACGCCAGCTTCCAACTTAATCAATTACATCATCAATGGTCCGAATGGATTTAATGTTACGAACTACACAACGCCAGTTTCGCAATGGAATTACAACAACCTTGTGTTAGGTTTGTATGATATTCGAGTAGTTGATGATGGATGTTTTTATGATACAACAATGTTGATTGATCAAATTGAAGACTCTTCGACTATTATAAAAGAATTCTGTCCAGGCGCTCCATTTAACGTTCAGTCAGCTTCCGCGAATGGATCCCATAACTGGTATGACCCAATTGGAACGTCTATAGGAACAGGTTTGAATGTTAGTGTACCCGCTCCAATTGAAGGAACATATGTCGATTCTTGTTTACTAAGTCCTGGATGTTACTTCATTACAAATTATATATTAGACTCCACAACTTTGATAGTTTCTTATGCGGTAACACAACCTACTTGTTTTGGTGGTAATAATGGAAGTATCCAAGGCTCTTATATTTCAGGTGGATTGCCAATTGTAGGAACAGCTTATAATACAACTGGGCCCGGTAGTTATGCTTCGAATCAAAATCCTGCAACCGGAATGGCTGCTGGATCTTATACGATTATTGCCAATAAAGGAACATGCACTAATACACAGACTATAACAGTTGGACAACCTCCTTATCCAGCAGATTCACTTTGGTTGTACACCCAAACATGTGATGAGTTGGAGTCTGGTTTCGTATTAGGACCTGAAGGATATGCAAATTATCAATGGTATGTGAATGGTCAAGCGGTTCCTGGTGCCAACGATGACTCAATTACTATTTCGTTGCCGGTAGATTACAATCAGATCTGGGTGACATATAACAACCCAATTACAGGTTGTGAGAACAAAACTAGTGCATTCCTATTCGAACCTTTATCGTTCAATTATGTTGTGGATGAGTTTAATAACGTATTTACACCAGATGGTGATGAGGTAAACAATATATATTATCCAATTCACTCTTCAGATAAATCGGTTCTTTTGTTAAGTTACCTTGCAGGTGATTATGAAATGAGAATCTACAACCGATGGGGTAATTTAATATTTGAAACGAATAATTACCTTCTTGGATGGGATGGGACAAGTAAGGGAAATCCTGTAGAGGATGGAACGTACTTCGCTGAAATCATCTTCCGCACGAAATGTGACGATCAAGTAGTGAAAGTTAGACAGCCTGTTCAGGTTGTTCGATAAGAAATAGAATAAATTTAAAAGCCCCAATTCTTTCATTAGAATTGGGGCTTTTTCATCTCTCTACAGCGAGGCATAAAGCATTGTAAAGAGTAGATAATTCAAATAGAATGATTGAGATAAGACGAGCAACTAAAAATGACTTAAAACCTTTAACTGTCTTATTTGATCGTTAAAGAGTTTTTTTATAAAAAAGAGTCCGATATTGTTAAAGCTGAAAAATTTATTTCGAATCGGATAACCCATGAAGATTTCGTTTTTTATACTGGAGTAATTGATTCGATATCAGTTTTAGGGTTTGTTCAGCTTTATCCAATTTTTTCTTCTACAAAGATGCAACGCTGATGGTTGCTCAATGATATGTATGTCCATGAAAATCATAGAGGCAAAGGTAATCTCGAAAAAGTTAATACAAGCGTCAAAAATGCTTTGTGATGAGACCAATGCTTGTGGACTTCTTTTAGAAACTGCAAAATCAAATGACATCGGCAATAGTCTATACCCAAATAGAGAATTTAGCTTGGATATGGACCACAATCATTATTATTGGAACAAGTAGAACCAAATAAATTTAAAACGATCAAGTCAACCGCATACTATTTCTTTTGAAAAACAAACTTTCCGCCACCTTGCTCCAGAATAAAACTGGAGGTATTGAGATCAAAACGCATGGTGATACCGGCAGGCTTAAAAATGAAAGTGTTTTCATCTTCTGCTGTCAATGGAAAAATAGATTGACCTGTGGCTTGTGCACTTAAAACACCATTGGATCCCGAAATATCAATTTCCAGATCAATATCTGCGCTCGTGTATTTTCCAATATAAGGAGTTACATCTTTTATTAAAAGACTTTCCTTTGGTGATAGGTCGGGGATTTTTGTAGTTTCTTTGAAGTACATGCCAACAGCAGTAAGAACAATCTCATTTCTCGCCAATTTAATACCGTTTCCACAGAAGGCAACATACACCTTGTGTTTAGGAAAATAGGCCAAAACAGATTGAAAACCATCTATTCCTCCTGTGTGTCCATAACCTACATCCTCCTTCCAAGGGATAGGGAAAAGACCAAGACCATAACCTTCCACCATTGTTTTCATTCTTTCATATGCAAGGGCAGAGACTATTTTTCCATTCTCCAAAGCGTAGAAAAAACGATTTAAATCACTTACCGCGCTGATCAGCGATCCAGCCCCTATACTCACACTTCCATGTGTTTGCCTTTCAGCTTGCCATTCACCTGACCAATAATAGGAAAACGCTTCTTTGTTTTTGAGATTGTAAGCACCTGTATGCTGAGTGCTTTTCAATTTCAAGGGTTTCGTTATCCTCTTTTTTAAAATTTCGTCGAACGGTATGCCGTCCACGTCTTCGCAAATGAAAGCGAGCAATACATAATTGGTATTCGAATAACTGTACTTTTCACCTGGTTCGAAATCAACTCCTT
>ERZ1048068.1237-NODE-1237-length-20181-cov-5.271490_pt1 | contig 20181 bp, 13 predicted proteins | sample MGYA00383098_ERZ1048068 | MGnify/ENA primary metagenome ERZ1048068 (study PRJEB29581, sample SAMEA5548368) | metagenome | biome: marine; feature: coastal; material: water | depth 1 m | study: Short-term variability in the microbial, nano- and picoplankton... | reverse complement strand
GTACAGACCCAACTTTAATTGTAGACCGAACCGGAACTGTTGATGGCGCTATCTTGAGTTTAAAGGCTGGCGGTACTGCTAACGCAACCTTCTTTTCTACAGGCGGTAACAGGGTAATCCTTTGTGACAATACTAATAAGGGTCTTAAGTTTACTCCCTCGTCTGTACATCCTAGAACTTCTACTAACGGCGCTTTAAATAACACGATAGACTTAGGTCTGTCTAGTTCTAAGTTTAGAAACGTTTATGCAAATGGGATAGTCTTTGACGCTGTTGCAGGCAACGCAAGCAGTAATACTCTTGATGACTACGAAGAAGGAACTTGGACTCCTGCATACGTTGCAGTAACTAATTCGCCTTCTGTTACCTATGACTCCGGTACTGGTGGACACTACACAAAAGTAGGTCGTTTAGTAACACTTACTGGTCGTATTAGAACAGATGCTGTAGATAATTCGCCCGGCGGTACAGACGCAGCCGGTGGTCTTAGAATTTCAGGACTTCCGTTTGCAGTTTCTAGTGATGTTGATGAGTTACAAAACGGCACTTTAAATTGCGGTCAAATTAAAACTTTTACATCAGGAAGATTCCCAGCAGGGGGTTATGCAGTTCGAGGCAGCTCACAGATTGCACTTACACGACGAGGAAGTTCGTCAGGTAATATGGTAAACCTAGACGCTTACAATACAGGTGGTTCGAACTTTACACTAGCTAGCGGAACCAATTCAAACGAAATGGTCTTTTCAGTAGTATACTACACAGACGAATAATTATACTTAGTGGATTCTAAGTACGGACAGGAGATAAAAAATGAGTTTAGTAAAAGAAACAGTTGAAGATAAAATTGAAGTAGTAGGCCAGTACAAATCTGTACAGGTTCGTACTGCAACTGTAATTAAAGAAGATGGTGTAGAGCTTAATCGTTCTTTTAGCCGCAAAGTAATTTCAGCAGGCGACGACTACAGTGGTGAGTCAACTGAGGTGCAGGCTATCTGTGCAGCAGTACACACAAGCGAAGTAGTTGCAGCTTACGCAGCTTACCAACTAGCCCAACAATCAGAAGACTAAGGAGTAATCCATGACCGTTGAAGAAGGCAAAGAAGTAGTAGACATTGCAGCAGCATCCACAGGTGTTATGGCCTTAGCAGCTTGGCTTCCGCCTATTGCTTCTGTCTTCACTATTGTATGGTTAGGGATTAGGATTTTTGAGTCAGAGACAGTACAGGGATTATTAAATAAGGAGAAATAATTGCAATTTTATATTTTGACATCGACGGATTATGATGCACTTGTAAGACATTTTGACGCTGACCACAGTAATATTCAACCAGAAGATGCTGTGGTAGTTATAAACAGTTTAGATGAAGACTATATCGAAGCAGCTAAAAAGTTTTGCATAGAAAATAAAATTGAATATTATATTACAGAGAGTAACGGAACGCCGTCAAAAGGAAAAAACTCTGTACTAGATATTTTTGAAGAGTCTAAAAACGATTACTGCGTAATGATAGACGGCGACGATGTTTTAACTCCTCATGGCGTGTGGATGTATAAGCAACTGGCTAAATCAAAGACTCCTCCAGACGCAGTATGTTTGATAAATCAAAACTCTTTAAGGTTTATAGATGACAAAGTTGAAGCTATAAATCCTTTTACTGTAAGTTACTCTACGCTGCTTAGGTCTGATTACTATACAATGTTTAGAGAAGAAGTAGGACTAAGCCAAGAGAAGTCTATGTACTTCCAAGACTTACACTATAAGTTTTACACTCAACACCAGAAATATTCGCAGGGCCGTGAAATGCACTGTCGTGTAACATGGCTCAGCAAGAAAGCATCTAAGTTTAGATTTCACGAAGGGTTAATTATTGGTGAAGATACTTTACAGATGTTTAAGTTAAAAAACGAAGCAGTGCTTGGTAACTTAACTTTTTATACTACAGACGAAAAACCTGCAACTTATCTGTACGACGAAAGAACCGCAGGAACTGTAATGATAGAGTCTGAGTTTGGCACTGATTACGAGTGGATGGATGCTTACTTAGTTGAGCTAGAAAAAATGGAAGAAGCTGGAGAGCTGCACGAAAACGTTAAGCTCCCTCAACTTAGGATAGATTATCCAATCAATTACGTAGGAGAAGATTACAACTTAACTACTCCTTATGTACACAAAGTAAAAACGGTAGCTGTTAAGCTTCCTCGAAATGCTAAGAAAAGCGCTGTACAAAGAAACTATAAATTTTTAAAAACAATACAAAGCTCCACAGCAAAGGAACACATAAATGTCTAAATCAACTAGAGCCTCTAAAGCTTTAAAAAAATTACAAGCTAAACGTCTTAAATTTAATACTGGCGGATATGGCGGTATCGGTGGCGGTGCTCCTATAGATGAAATCGTTGTAACAGGAAGCAGAGGTGGCTCCGGCGGTGGTGTAGATATGAGTGGCTACGAGCCTAGAGGCCCTTCTAGGGGTGGCAGAGGTGGCCCCGGCCCTAAAGCTCCTTCAGGCGCAGGTAATTCTGGCGGCAAAAGAACTGACTCAAAGAAAACAGAAAAAGAAAAGAAAGAAGAAAAAGAAAAAGAAGAAACTTTAGACGAAAAACTAGGCAAGCCTAACCCCAAAGACTATCCGGGTGGCAGAACAAGTAAAGCTTATAAAGACGATTTAGCTGCGTGGAAAGAAGAAAACGAACCTAAAGATGCTGTGCTTGTAAGCGAAGGTGAGGACGGAAGTGCTCCTGTATATGAGTCACAAGGTCAAGACCCTTTAAATCCAGCAACGCAAGATGAAGCTGTAGAAGAAGCTGATGAAAGCACAGGAAACGCTAACGCTCGTTTTGGCGACAACAACAAGTCAGTGTATGAGCAAAAGCCTCTTCCACAAAAAGGCGAACGTAAAGACAGTGACGTAGACCCCGGAGTTTCAGGAGACCCTGACTGGAGACCTTCTGGCCCCGGTGCTGTAGGTCAAGATGGTTCTACGCAGGCTGAATATGACGAAAACATGGACATGTCTGTTGAAGGCGAAGGCACGTTTGCAAAGCTTTGGTCAGGCATTAAAGATATAGCAATGATGTCTCCTACTATTAGAGTGGGGGCTTCTATTATTGACGGCACTCTCTTTAACGACGTAGGCGAGTTTATTGGCTCATGGGATGAAAACCCTTGGAACCCTGCAAACTGGGAAAGCGGAGACCCACCGGAGTGGACAGTTAGTCTGCCAGACGGCTCTGAAATTTTAAGTGGCGGTGGCTATAGTAATATGGGCGGAACACAAGGTAGAGGCGGCCCCGGTGGAACGCCTAATTCTACGGCAGGTCAATATCCTGCTGGAAGCGAAACAACAAAGGTAACTAGCGTGGCAAATAATCAAGAAGAAAGTACAGGTTACGGTGGCGGCTATGGTCGTCAAACTCGAACTGGCTCTGTAGACGGAGACAGAAACGTAGGTGAAGGGTCGGTTGATGTTACAGGAAAGGGTAAGTCTGGCGAACCGCTTGTAAAAGTAACCGGGCCGGGCTATAATACTCCAGAGGTTGAAGTAGCAAAAACTGGGTCTGGTGATATTATTCCAGATGCTCCAGACCCTTCTACATTTAGAGGCGGCAGAACAAGTACAGACTATCTTAAAGCTAAGGCTGAGTGGAACGAAGAGTTTGGTGATGCAGCAGCAAGACAGGAGCTGACTACAACTTCAGAAGAAGAAACGCAGACTATTGACGATGCTTCAACGCTTGAAACAGAAGATGTTGTAGCAGACGAAGTCAAAGCAGCGCAAGCAGGAGGAAAGCCCCGCAAACCCCTTCCCTCTCAGTTTTCTGGCCCCGGCGGTGGTAAAGCATTTCAAATGGCTAACGAACAATATGAAGTTGATTTAGCTCGCTGGCGACAAGGCATCGAAGTTGACAATGTTAGAAACAACACAGCCGCTACAATGGAGGCAGAAACAGTAGGTACACCAGACGCTGTTGAAGGAGCTAAAGGCACAGTAAGCGAAGAAGCTCAAGCAGAGTTAGATGATGCTGAACTTACAGAAAGAGCTGAAGCTGCTAAAAGAGACGAAGAAGCAGAAGCAGAAGCTCTGGCTAACGAAGTAGTTTATGATGTTAATAAAGATTCTTATGTTAAAAAAGTAACTGGTGAAGAAGCTACAGTAGAAGAAACAAGAGAAGCTGAAGTAAAAACTCGTACAGCTATTTTAGGCGAGCCTGCTCCAGACGGCGAAGCTGCTGAAATTATGAGCATGTATGAGTACAACCAGCTTGAAAAACGTAAGATTAGTAAAGACAACGTAGTTAAGAACCTGAGAAACCAAGGCTTAAAAGACGAAGAAATTGCTAAGCGTCTTGCAGATAATCCTCAGTTAATTGCTGATGAAATGGAAAACCTTCCAGAAGATATTAAGACTACTTTGTCTGGCTTGCCTCAAGAAGCTTTGATGAGTGCTCAGATGGAATCTTTGATGGCAGGAATGGAAGACGGCGAAATACCTGCATGGGCTAGACCGGCTCTTGCTAAGGTTGAAGGTAATTTAGCTAAGCGTGGTATGAGTGCCTCTAGCATTGGTCGTGATGCTTTGTTTAATGCTATTATTCAAAGTGCTATGCCTATTGCTCAAAACAATGCTGCCGCTATTCAAAACGCTACGTCTCAGGACAAGCAAATTGCAGCAGACTTCTTGTCTAAGAACGCAGAGTTTGAACAACAAATGAACTTGGCTAACTTGAGCAACGACCAGCAAATGCGTTTAGCTAATCTGTCTGCTTTAAACCAAGCATCTTCTGATAATTTAAATGCTAGACAACAAACAGAACTAGCTAACCTTAACGCTCGTTTGCAAACTAACTTGCTTCAGGGTAAGATTGCTTCTGAGATGAACCAAGCTCAGTTAAATGCTGACCAACAACGAGCTGTTGTAAATGCACAGACTAACGCTGGAATTGATTTAGCTAAGTTTAACGCAGCTCAGCAAGTTGAATTAACTAATAGTAAGTTTATGCAAACAATGGTAACTACTGAATTTAATGCTGACCAGCAAGCCGCTATGCTAAACGCTTCTTCAATGGCTTCACTAGACTTAGCTAATTTGGATAAGAACGCTAAACTTGCAGTTCAAAATGCACAGGCTTTCTTGCAGATGGATATGGCTAATTTAAGTAACGAGCAGCAAGCAACTATATTATCAGCTCAGCAGAAACAACAAGCTATGTTAAGCGACCAGTCTGCGACAAACGCAGCTAGACAATTTAACGCAGCCAATCAACAGCAAGCTGACCAGTTTATGCAGAATCTTAATACACAGATTAATCAATACAATGCGTCAGCAAACTCAGCTAGAGAACAATTCAATACTACTGAAAAGAACCGTATTGCAGCTTTAAACGCAGGCAATAAACTGCAAGCTGAACAGTTTAGCGAACAGCTCGAAGCAGACATTGCAAAGTTTAACGAGACTCAAGATTTAGCACGAGACCAGTGGAATGCTTCAAACGCACAGGCAGTTGAGCAATCTAATACTCAATGGCGACGACAGGCTAATATGGCAGATACCGCAGCAGAAAACGCTGCTAATATGCAAAACGCTCAAATGACTTTTAACTTAACGTCACAAGAGTTGACGCAGGTGTGGCAGCAGCTTAGAGACGAAGCAGCGTATATTCGTCAGGCTTTTGAAAATGAAAAGCAGCGTAAAGCTCAACTACTTGCAACAGCAATCGGCAATGAAAAAGTAGCTTCGAAAAATAGCAGCGATGCGTATGCTTGGGTTGACGGTTTTTTAACCAAGACATAATAAACAACTAACTTGAACTAAAGGTAATAAAGATGGGATTTTTCAGCAAAGCGTGGAAAAAAATTAAAGGTGGAGTTAAGAACACTTTCAAGAAAATTGGAAAGGGGATTAAATCAGCCTTTAAAAAGTTCGGTAAATTTATGAACAAAATTGGCATTGTCGGTCAACTCGGCATGGCTTTTATTCTTCCGGGAATAGGAGGGATGTTAGCCAACGGCTTTTCTGCTAGTATCGGCACAGCATTTAAAGGTGTGACAGGATTCCTAGCTAAAGGCGGTAAGCTTGCACAAACAGCCGGTAAAATTCTTCAGTCAGGCGCTAAGTTTGCAAAAGCAGGAACATCAGCTTTTAAAACAGTTACTGATGGAGTTTCTAGTTTTCTGGGTGAGTTTACTAAAACTGCACTAAAGAAAATCCCCGGCATGGAAAATATGTTTCCTAAGCTTGCTAATGCTTCGGATAGTTTTTTCGTAGACTCAAGTACAGGCAAGTCTGCTTGGAGTACAGTGCAGACAGGTATTGATAAAAACATTAACGCTATTACTGAAGCTTTTAATGGTGGAATTGAAGAGTTTGGAAATGCTAAGAAAATATTTACAGCTAAACAACAGAACGTTGTTGACAAGGCTACAAGCTTAGTTGGCGACGGAACTATTCCCGGCAGCACTGCTAAAACATCTAGTCTTTTAGACCCTAAAGGCATGGAAGGCGGTATAGATAATATAAGCAAATCTTTTGAAAGCTTTAAGCCTTCCGGCGAAGTTGACTTTTCAAATCTGGGCGATGTTTCAGGCGGTATAGATAATATACAAGGCACTATAGACTCTTACTCATCGGCTGTTAAAAGCCCTATTGAGTTCCAAACAAAAGCTGTAGAAAAAACTTTTGGCGAAAAACTAGCTTCACTTCCCGGCGATGCTATGGACGCTGTAAAAGATAAGTACACAGACTTTAAAGACGGAAGGTCTTTAGGTCGAGCAGTTGCAGACGAAGCTTTAGATTATGGCGTTGAAACAGTTACAGATGTAGGAGCGCAGATAAAACAGGACATTAAAACACGCTTGTCTCAAGAAGCCGGAATTGTAAAAGTTCCAGAACCTGCTGAAGTCTATGGCACTTATGTTGAAGCTTATCAGTCTGCCGGTATTCGAGACTATGGTTCTGCTGAAATAAATGATAGAGCAATGCAAATGTCTATTAACCCATCACAATACGTGCAGCAAAACCCTTACGGATATGGTGCTAACATTTATCAAGAACAAATGAACATTAGACGAGGAGGCACGGTATAATGGCTACACTTACTTTAGAAGACTACCAAGCTGAAAGAGCTAAAATGGGACGAGCCGTTCCCGGACAGTCTTTAACAAACGACCCCGATGCTCCCGCACCTTATGAGAAAGCTCCAAAGTTTACAAACATTCACGAGATTAATGAATACTTGTGGGACTTTGTAACTGATGAAGAAATATATCCGGGGCTTATGAAAGGGCTTCAATCAGGTGTTCCAGTAATGAAGATGGTGCAAACTATTTTGTTTAATGAGTTTCAAGAAGGTACAATGAATCCTGACTTGATGCTTATGGCTGCTGAACCTTTAGCTTATATGTTAATTGCGCTTGCTGAGCGTTTAGATATAGATGTTGATATTGACGGAGAAGGTGAAGAAGAAGAAGTCTTTGGAGCCAAGATGAACGAAAGTAAAATGGAAGAGCTTAAAGCTAAAGCATCTGGATTAGGCATAGGAGGAAACTCCGTCATTACTCCAGAAATGCTAGATGAAGCAAAAAGACTTCCTAGTTTGCTAGAAGAAAAACCCCAAGAAGAAGCACTAGAACCTGAAGCTCCACAACAACCCAGCCTAATGGCTCCACCTGAAGGACAATAAACATGGCACAAGATTCAATTGCGTATGGCGAAAGCTTACTGTCTGGTATTCGAAAAAGAAATGACAGCATAGCAAGAGACCAAAAAAGAGAAGCTAAAAGAGATAAGTGGAAAGCTTTAGGTATGCAAGCAGCTATTGGAGTTGCTGAGAGTGCCTTAAAATCTAAGCATGAAAAATTTTTAAATTCAGAAGCAGCGCTTGCTCGTCAAACAGGCATGAATAAAGCTATTACAAACGGTCAAACTACTCTTAATGATTTAGAAACTATAAAAAGTTATGCGGGTGGACAAGACCAATATGTAATGGACACATATACCGCCCCTTTAATTAAGCAGTATATGCAAAAACAATATGCCGACGGTACTTATAGTACAGCACATTTTAATGCAGTATCTAAAAAACTTGCTGATTTATATAACCCTACAATGGTGGCTGCTTTTAATAAAGAAGCTAATGCAACTAAAACCTTTTTTGAAAATAATGATGTTGATTTGTACAACTCTAATAGAGAAAGATTAGCCGGAGCTAAAACAGTAGAAGATGGGTTTATTAATCTTGTTAAAGGTCTTCCGGTTATTAAGTCTTTAACTGGAGACATAGATAAAGATACTGTGCGGGCAAATCAAGAGGCGTACAGGCTTGCTGCTGTAGGTGATAAAGATGTACAAGGAAGCTATGAAAAAAGTTTAAAAGGCTTTCAAGAAGTTTTTGATAAAACTCAAAGTTCTGGGCTTGCTGATTTTGTTATGCAAAATATAAAAAACTCAGAAGGCGCTGTTATACAGTTAAATAGACCCCCTTTAGATTATACACACGAGACTAAAGAAAGAGATATTTATAGTGCTCTTTCTGGCAAAGTAACCGGCAAAGAAACTGTTGTAATTCAAACTGGTGTAAACTCGATAACAGGTCAAGTTGAATCAGTTGAAGAGATAAATCCTGATGGTTCAGTGAAAACAAAAAGCAATACAAATTCTATTACTTATAATGACCAAATAGCTATGGTATTAAACGGCAAGCTAAAAGATGCCGGCGTTGTATTTCTTAACAATCAACCTGATGAAGATATTAAATTAATCAATGATAAACTTGTAAGGCAGTTAGACAATACCGACACATCTAAAATGTCTACTGAAGCTATGTCTACTTTTGGAAAAAATAAAAGTGATATTTTATCTGCTCAGATTTATCTTGGCGGTTATACAGCTCAACAGCAAAAAATTGGCACAGTAAATACAGGTAAACATATTGCGTTTGAACTTGCGCTTATGAATGCAGAGCTTACTGACAACCAAACAATGAAAACTAACGTGGGTCAAGGAAATGTTTTTAACACTTTAAAAGCTTATAATAGAGCCTTGGAAAGAGGCAGGGTTACTAAAGACACTGTGTTTGGAGTTCTTAATTTTATAGAAAATAATCCAGACGTTATACGATTAGAATATGACCGCCTTTCCGAATCTGAAAAGGCACGTTTAGTAACGGAGATGGGTGAAGGTCAAGATAAAACAGCATATTTCTTTGGAGAAGAAATAAGAGGTTATAATTATTTTCAAAATTTTTATCCTAAAAAGTCAGCAAGTAATCCTGACCCTGTAAAGAAAAACACTTTTAGAACGCTTTTCTTAGCAATAACAAAAGCCAATCTAACCGGCGGCAAACTCGTATTAAACTTTAATTAAAGGACAAGTTTAAATGGCAATAGAATATAAAGATGGTAAGATTGTACGTACTGGCGATGACGGGATGTCACACACCTACGAAGAAATTTATGGTGGAACTCCTACTGCTCCTGAACCAGAAATGTCAATTACTGATTATGAAAATAACCCGCTAGTAATAGAAAAATTTGAAAGGGTTACAAGTTACTTAGCAAAACAAAAAGGTTTAGGAACCACGGTTGTTGATGTGGGCGCTGCTCTAGGTAAAGATAATATTGCAGAAACTATGCGAGACTTTCAAAATAGATTAGGTACAAAAATTGCAGCAATCCAAAACCTTAAAGATGCTCCTCAAGAAATTAAAGACGATTTAAATTTTCTTTTACAAAACTGGGAAAAAGCATCTCCTGAAGGCGCTGCGGAATGGACAGAATCTGTTTATCATAATGTTGCTGATTTTCTAGTTAACCCTGAAACGATTGCTGCGATTGGCACAGGTATAGCTACAACGCCTGCTGGTGGTAGCGGTGGTGTTGCTATGAAAGTAGCTACAACAGCTGCTAAAACAGCAGCGACAAGAAAGCTTTATTCTGTGCTTGCAGCTACTACCGCAGCGTCTGCAAAAAATCCCAAAACAGCTGTTGCTGCTTTCTCCGCTTTATATGGCGGAGCAGACGACTTGTTAATGCAAGACCTTGAAATTACTACTGGCGCTAGAAAAAAGATAGACTTAGGCCAAACCGCACAGACAGCTTTTATTAGTGCAGGCGCAGGTGTAGGTCTTTATGGTGCCGGTCAATATATTGCAAAAGGATATAAATCTCTTCGTAATAGCACAGACACTCCTCAAACTAAACCTACTATTAAAGAAGACTCAGAAAGTTTTGACAACGCCAGACAATTAGATTTGTTTGATGACGATGTTGATGAGAAAATTTTAAACGGTTTAGATACCCCACGTTTAGACGCTGACGCTCCTGAAGGAACACAAGGAACTTTGTTTGATTTTGATTCTCCTGTGGGTATTCCGGTAGTTAAATTTGTAGATGATTTGGGTGGTGGAGAAGCCACAAAAAAATCTATTCTTAGTGAAATACGTAACATATCTAACAGCCAAGAAACTCGTAAAGTTAAACGTAATGCTATTCGACAGGTTCTATACAAAAGCGCTGCTGAACTAACGGCAAACTTTTATGGCAAAACAGCGGGAACCCTTACTCCTTTTAGAAGCGTGTCTGGCACAGCAAGAACACTACAACAAAAACTTCACCATGATTTTGGAATTGAAGGTGATATACTCAAACCGGGCCAGAAACAAGAAAAAGTTGTAGGTCGAGATTTGTTTGAAGTTCAGCGAGAAATTACTGGACGCTATAATGAAAGGTTTAGAGCTATTGTAGATGAGTTATCTTCAACTCAGTTTAAGACTAAGTTTGCAAAGGACGTTAATGCTGCGTTAAGTTTAAGTGTTAGAAGCTCTAAACCTATTACGCATGAAGGTTTTGACGAAGCCACGAACAAAGCAATTAATAGGGCTGCTGGTGAAATTAAAGAGCTTTATTTAGATATGGGTACAAGACTTAAAGACATTGGAGTTATTGATAAGCTTGTTGAAAACTATACTCCTCGTATGTGGAGCCGAAGCGCTATTGAAAAGAACCCTGAAAAATTAGTTGCGTTGCTTGTAGAAAAAGGCGGCATGAATGAAAAGGGCGCTCGTGCTACTGTAAAAAATATGCTCAATGTAGAAAATCAAATTGAAGGCGGTAACGGTAGTGGACATTTCTTTTCTGCAAAACGTAAAATAAATGAAATTGGTGATGATGCAGATTTTGAAGAGTTTTTAAACTCAGATGTTTTAGGAACTCTTCACGCTTATACATTCCAAACAGGCAAGCAGCTTGCTAAGCATCGTGTGCTTGGAGTAACTAATTTTAAACAGTTTAATCAGTTTTACATTAATAGAATTAGAAAAGAAGTTACAGACGCTGGAGAAACGTTTACAGAAAAAGATGCAAGAAATATTGAAAGACTTTATAGAACTCAAACCGGAGAAGGGTTAGAGCGCTTTGGTATTAAAGCTCAAACTGTTGGCGATGCTTATAGTTTAGTTAATCGTGTAGCTTATCTGCCCTTTGCTACTTTGTCAAGCTTGACAGAAATCATGCTTAACATTAGTAAAGCTGGAGTACGTAATAGTGTTAAAGGTCTTGGAGACGCTTTACAAATGTCACACAAGCGTGTTACTCGCGACCTTGAAACCACTCTCAAAAATAAACACGGTTTAACCGCTGCCGAATCTTTTGCTGAAATGCGTAAGTTTAGTATTTACGTTGACCAAGAAATGGGACAGCTAGGCGATAGACTTACTGGCGATGCTCTTATAAATGAAACAATGCAGAAAGCAAGCAACAAGTTCTTTAGAGTCAACATGCTTGACCAATGGACTAAGTTTGTACAGAATGTTTCATTTCGAAGCGGTAAAAATTTAATTAACGAAAACATTGAAAAGCTTTCTAAGTATGGCAATAATCCTTTAGATAGTCGAGGTAAAGCATTAGCTGGTGAGTTAGCAGAGCTTGGTATTGATTATAAAAAAGGTGTTACTTGGTGGAAAGGCGGAGCAAAACTAGATGATGATTTTTATCAAAAAGATTTATTAGCAGGTACAGCACGTTATGTAAACGGTGTTGTTCTTCAGCCTACTGGTCTTGCAGGCAACAAACCTTACTTGTTAGCTAATCCAAAAACATCTATCTTGTTTCAGCTTCTTAGCTACCCGGCAGCTTTTTCTAATACTATTATAAAAGACATGGGCAAAACATTGACTAAAAGCCCTTTGCGTGGTGGTGTAGGTAGAATAGCACCAGCGGCTTTATTAATGACTGGTATGGCTCGATGGACTAACTACTTGAGAACTGGCGGCGACAGCGAAAGAAACAAAGACATGGATGAAATTATATACGATTCAGTAGCTCGATGGGGCGGCAACGGTCTTCTTATTGATTCTGTTAATCGTGCTAGGGACGCTGCTAAGTATACTAATAATGCTGCTGCTTATCTTACTTTACCTTTAGGGCCGCTTGGTTCAGATGCTATGAGCTTATATCAGCAAGGACTTCTTCCAACTCTAGGCAACAAGGTTCCTGTGTATTCTGGTTCGTACTTTGGTAAAGAAATCTTAGGAGACTACAAAGTTCGTCAGTATAAAAAAGATTTAAGAAAAGCACAAAGTAGATTATCTGATGCTCTTATTCCTGATTTTAAAGGTACGACTACCGGCATTGGTTCTTCTCGCAAAGAGTTTAAGTTTGGCGGAGTTGCAAAAGTAGTAAGAGGTTCGATTATGGATGTCCTCGGTAAGAAGACTGAAGTTGCTCAAACTTTTACAGATGAGCTAGTATCTCCACTAGCTAATGCAACAGATAATTTAATAAAGCCTGAAAAACTTCAAGAGATTTCTAGGAAGATTGAAGCAGAATATTCAGAAGTGCTAAACCCTGAAAATACTTTAGCAGGAGAAAACTTAGCTGAAGCATATATTATAAACGAAATTAAAAAACGTAATGTTTATGCTGAAGATATTGCAAACATGCCAAAGCTAAGAGCAGCTTTAGAATCTGTAGATTTAGAAGATGCTAAATATAAATTTGCTGAGGCTCGTCGTAAGGAAATAGCGACAGACGACGAACACGCTATAGCTTTGGATACTATTCAGGAGCTGGCATCAGACCACGATGCGAATGCAAAAATATCTACAGCAGTTAAAGGCTCTGTTGCAGAGATTAAAAATGTATACAACAACTTAAAGGTGAACTTAACTAAGCAAGATTTAGATAAAGTGGCTGAGGCTAACTATGATAAAGGAGCTATTCAATCTCTTCACGACTTTGTGATTTCTCGTGTTAAGCACCCTTCCATTGCCGGAGATTTCGTATCTGACACAGGCGCTGAAAAAGTAGCTAGAGATATACTGTTTAAAATTGCAGCTAGAGGAAACATAGATATATCTAAATTTAATCCTCCTAAGATAGCAGCAAAAGAAAACGAATCTGTTGTTCCGCTTTCTGGGGAAGCACGTACAGAAGCTGTAGATAAATTTTTAACTGGCTCTAAAGTTAAAAAGATTATTTATCGAGCTAGAAAAAGCTATAGTAATCGAGAGTTTTTTATGTCTTTTGCAATGCCAAGAGAAATGGGAACTCACATGGGTAATCAAGGTGCTGCTGATAACATCAGACTTAGAGACCTTATTTTTGATTACTGGAAGGGTAACGAAGCTAGAGATTTATACATTGGAAATAAAAATCAACTTACGCAACCTGAAACTTTTCAGCTTTATGGCGAATTAATTAAAGAAGCCATCCAAAGAAAAAAGGGAACTCCAAACTTTGATGATTACATTATTGAAGAAGGCGTTGTTAATATTAAGAATCCTTTGGTTTATAAGCCCTTTGATGAGACAGGTGAAAATGCTGGTAAGACTTGGGACATTGTTGAAATCTTTACATCTCCCGATGGCCCTCAAGAATTTTTAACCAACATCAAAGCTTCTGGAACTAAGATTACATCTGAGCTAGTAGACGAGCTAGAAATTTTAATTGATAAAGCTTATAATGTACAAACAAAAACTATTGACAATTCTTTAGACAAAGTAGAAAAAGAGTTAATGACTATTGAAGTCAATATTGATACTCAAAACATGCTTAAAAAACTAGGCTTTGATGGCATTGAATATCAAAACAAATTAGAAAAAGGTTATATTGACGACGACGATATTTCATATATTGCATTTGACCCTGAACAATTTAAAACTTTAGACTCTGCTGGTTTTGACCCTAAAGATGCTAGACACAGATATATGTCAGGAAGCAAAGTAATTGCTAAAGAAATTGCAAAGTATTTTGCGCCTAAGAGAAACTCTGGCATGTTTAGTGTAGCGCAAAAAGAAGCAGCTAGCCTTGGTAAAAAATCTGTACAAGGTGATGTCATGTTAAAAAGACTCAAGGATAGAATGACTCAAGTTAGAACTGATGCCGAAGAAATAAAGTGGACTGGACTAGAAGAAAAGTTTACAGGTCAAAAAAATGTAACTCGTGAAGATTTAATTAAGCATTTAGATGAAAACGAATTTGACCTTGATGTTTCTGTTGGTCGTGTTAGCGAAAAAGAAAAGCTTACTAATCAGCCAAACCTTGATAATGCTGTAGACGACATGCCTGTAGAAAATGTAGGCGACGACTTCGGTACATCCAGAGATGAACAGTTTGATAATTGGATGGAAGAAAACCACGGTTTTGAAAGTTCGTTAATGGATGACATGTTGGACGCAGGAGATGACGAAGCTTTTGAAGAAATGTATGATGAGCTTTTTAGTCAGTTTCTTCGTGAAACTGGAGAAGACGTAGATACAGGTGTACCTGCTGGGGCTGACTTTAAAGCTAGTCGAGGGCATCTTGAGTATTCTTTTGAAGGTCTAGACACTAAAAATTATCGTGAGGTTGTTCTTTCACTTCCTGAAAGATTTAAAAAAGTTACACGAGACTATACCCACGACCACTTTCCAACTATTAAAAACCCGGTAGCTCATGTTAGGCTTGCTGATATTGAGCCTTCTAAAACTAACAAAAAAACATTGTTAATTGACGAAGTTCAATCAGACGCTCATCAACAGGCATCTCGAAAACCTAAAAATAAACAGTATCAAACAGAAGATACAGCGTTATCAAGTCAACGGCAAGCAGAACTGTCTGATGAAATGGATGCTTTAGATGCAGAAGTAGAAAGACTGGAGAAGTTATTGCCGTCTATTACAGACTCTGCTGAGTATAAAAAGACAAAATTAAAAATTAAAGAGCTTGATGATAGAAGCAACGCAATTGATGAACAGTTAGCTGAAACCGAAGATGTAAACTTTGGTATTGATTTTGACGATGACGACATAGCAGTACCAGATTTACCGTTTAAAGATGACAAGCGTTGGGGACTGTTAGGTTTAAGACAGGCAATGAAAATTGCTACTGACGAAAACTATGACCAAATAGCTTTAGTAACTGGAGCAATACAAGCAAAAAGAAATGCGAAGCTAGTTACTGCTGAGCAGGGAGCCACTCTGTATAAAAATCCTTTCTTTGAGGAAGGCGGCTCTGAGCCAATGTGGATTCTTGAAGGGCAGTCAGAAGTAAATAATATGTTGTTTAAAAACTTTAAAACTTTTGAAGACGCTGAAAAAGGACTTGCTAAAGCTATAGGTAAGAAAGACGCTGAAAAATTGTTAGGCAATAAACAAGAGAGCGGCGAGTACGTTTTAAAAGACCCAGTTGAGTTTAGAAAAGGTGGAGATAAGTTCTTTAGTTTTTATGATAAAACACTTATTAAACTTCTTAATGACAGGTTTGGAAAGAAGTACGGAGTACAGGTTAAGTATGAACCGTACGTTAGAAACGATGAAATAGTAGAGCTTCCTACACTTGAAATTACTTCTAAGATGCGTAAGGATATTGATAAAGGATTACCTATGTTTTCTGAAGGAGGTTATGTCGTAGCAAAAGGCGACACTCTTTCAAAAATTGCAAAAGATAATAATACAACTGTAGCAAGACTTGCAAAACTTAATGACATTAAAGATATTAATAAGATTTTTGTAGGTCAAGGTTTAACGTTAAGCGCTGAGCCTACTAAAAGCATAGCAAAACAAGTTGAGCAAGTACAGCAAGCTGAGCCTGTTGAAGCTGTTATGCCGAAGCGAACCAGTAAAAAACCTTTAGTACAGTCGAGCCGACAAAGAACTGTAGATGCTCTTCGTAAAAATTTAGCAAACCCTAACTCTAGTTCTAGCAGAACAAGAAAACAAGTTGCTGAACAAAGAGGCGGCGGCTTGTTTAATAGTCAAGTGTTTAAAAACTTAGCGTCGTATGTTAATCCTTTTGGTCAAGATAAGACAGAAGCAGATTATAGTCCTGAAGTTATGGAAAAGTTAAAAATAGCCGCAAGAAACGCTAGAAAAGTTGGGCGTACAAACATTGACTATGTTGATTATAGTAAAGAGTCTAATGTACGTGCTCAAGCAGGAATGCCTCAACAGCGTACTAGAGACCGGCTTTTAACTAGAGCTTTTAGAGGACAGCTAACTCCTACTGAAGAAGCAGCGTTTTCTGTAGGGGGCGCTCAACTTGTAGTAGAAGGGGATGACGTATTTGTAACTGACATATATGATTTTTCAAAGCTTACAGACGAAGAACGGACTACAAAGAAACGTGACCGTTACGCATACTTGAGAGACTTCATGTCTAAAATACCCGGCAATGAGTTTAAAAGTAAAATTAAAATTGGAACCAGACAGGAGTTTGAACTATAATGGAATTTAAATACTTTAAACTAGAAGACTTTAACTGCCAAGAAACTGGCGAAAACAAAATGAACGTGGACTTTATCCACAGACTAGATAAACTTCGGGAGGCTTGTGGCTTCCCATTCATCATCACTAGCGGCTATCGTAGCCCATCACATTCAATAGAAGCACGTAAGGAGAAACCCGGAACACATGCCCAAGGTTATGCAGCAGACATCAAAGCGGTTGGTGGCAATCAACGACACGAGATTATTAAACAGGCGTTCGCCCTTGGCTTTAGCGGCGTTGGAGTGGCTCGTACATTTATCCATGTGGACGACAGGGCTATTCACGATGGTAAAACTCCTGTAGCTTGGTGCTACTAAGTGAGATTGTTACTGGCATTGTTGTTTGTTGCGTGGTCTGCAACAGCAGATAACCAACAGGAAGGGAGTCTAAACACTTCTAATGTTGATTCTACTGTGTCTAGTAATAACACTACGACAGATGATTCTACATCTAATACGTACAATGGTGCAGGTGCGGGTAGTCCTATACCTGTAGGGTCTGCAATAGCGCCTTCGTATATGTCTAATGGCCCTGAGAGCTGTTTACAAGGCAGTTCGGGTTCTATCCAGACTACTATGTTGGGCCTGTCTAAAGGCTCTCACGTAGAAGATTTGAACTGTAATAGACGCAGGGATGCAAAGGTACTAAGCGACCTTGGGATGAAGGTTGCTGCAATTGCAAGGATGTGTGAAGACGTAAAAGTCTGGAGGTCTATGTTTGTCTCCGGTACTCCCTGCCCTATACTCAACAACGGACAGTTGATTGTAGGTAAACGAGCCTTTTTAGTGATGAAGATGGAACCTGAGACTTACATACCGGACTATGGCACAGTTGAAAAGAAGCTTACAAGCAATCAAATATGGTATAATAACCTCTTAAACATAGGAAAAACAATCAATGAAGATAGCATTGACACTGATGATGAGTCTGTTAGCGATAAATTCCGTAGCTCAAGCAAATGAGTTAGATGATTTAGTACAGACTTCTGCACGAATTAGAGACAAAGTAGACTTAGGAACACAGTTAGTAGGCGCAGGGATTACACATTCGCACATGGGCTACGTTTCTGAGGAAGGAATATCTCAACAGGCTATGATTGACGGCGCTGAAGTTACTTCGTACAACCAAGCTCTTGCAGGAATGGCTGCATTTAGTCCTTACGGAGACGCTCAGACGTTCTTAGAAACCAAGGCAGACCAAGAGCTAGTGCTAATGAATCAGGCGGTAGACACGTTTACAGAAGCTGTGGTGGCTATCTCTACAGTCATTGAAGTTGCTGACATGGCTGAAAATGCACAGACTCCTAACGAGCAGGAAAACGTACAGGTCTACGTAGAAGAAAACTACGAGGCTTTACAGCTAGACCAGTCAGATGTTGATACGTATAACCAAAGCTTAGACAGCATCGAGACTCACGCAAACAATGCCGGTGCTTACATTGGTGTGTCGCAGAACAAAGAAGCTACACAGTTTCTTCAAGACGGAGCAGCCTCAAACAACTCTACGTTCTTTGATGCAACGCTTGTTTATGATAGAAACCAACAGTGGGTTAAGGTTGGTTGGTTGTCAGGAAATGCTACGGCAGTATTCATTAACGGTTCAGATGCTTTTAACTTAGACCTTTATGTTTCTGAAGAAGATGTGTTCTTTGCTGGTGAGAACTCTGAGTATTACTTTAGCAGCCCAGCAAACTATTACGAGGGACAACAATGAGCCTAGCAGAAACAGAACTTAATATTGGTGGGACAAGCTTTAAAGGTGTATACATTGCTATACTCCTGAGCTTGGCTACTACTCTTGGTGGTGGTGTTTGGACTGCTAGTTCATTATACAGCCGTCTTACGGCGGTAGAAGCCGTAGAAATACCAAACATTAAACCACTAGAAGAACAATTAGGTTTAGTAGAACAACAGCTAGAGTCTAACGATGTTTCAACACTTGCGGCAAAACTGGCTACACTCGGCACAAACATTGAGGTTGTGTTAGAACAACAAGACAACATACTTGAAATTCAAAAACAAGTATATGAACTTGAAACAGAAGTAGAGGCAATGCGAACTACTGTTAAAACTGCTGAGCTGATGACTAAAGACTTAGAAGGCTTAGACACTAAGCTTAAAACTATTGACCGTGAGATAGAAGACCTATGGAACGGAATGGACTATCTATCTAACCCGCTAAAGTAAAGGAGTATATTATGCTTGGACAATTAATAGGGCCAGTAACCAATCTTGTTGGTGGTTACTTTAAAAACAAGGCTGAAGAAAAGCAAGCAAAGCATGAAGCTAAAATGTCTGTAATACAGAACGATGCTGATTGGGAATCTAAGATGGCTGACGCGTCTGCATCGAGCTGGAAAGACGAATTTTGGACTATTGTGTTAGCCATACCTGTGTTTATGATTGGGTATGCTATTGCGATGAATGACACGGATGTAATTGTAAGAACAAAGCAAGGCTTTGAAGCACTATCAGGACTACCCGAATGGTATCAGTATCTACTGTTTATCGCAATCTCAAGCTCCTTTGGTATACGTGGAGCTAAATCACTAATGAATCTAAGGAAATAAATATTATGGCAATGTACCCCCAGCCCAAAAAGAAAAAACGTCCCGCACCCGCAGGCCCTAAACAAACCAAAATAAAGCCTCGTAAGTCTACTGGCGGAGGCAACCCGCTTAATAGACCAGCTCCAAATCCAACAGGCGGAGTTGCAGGCGGCCCTTCAGCACCTACACGCCGTTCTAAGCCAGCGGGCGGCTATGCTAAAAATAAAGCTAAGCCAGCAGGCTATGCTAAGTCTCCAACAAAAGCTAAGCCACGCCCCGGCACTCGTCCGGGTGCTAAGCCACCTACAGCAGCTCAGAAAGCATACGCACAGCAACAAACAGCTAAGTCAGCTCAACGTGCACAAGCAGCAAGAGCTAAGGCACGTCCGGGTGCTAAGCCAGTTACAGCAGCTCAGAAAACATATGCACAGCAACAAACAGCTAAGTCAGCTCAACGTGCACAAGCAGCAAAAGCAAAAGCAGGAAGACCAGTATCAGCTAAGAAGCAACCAGTCTTGAAAGGTATCCCAAACCTAAAGCCACCTAAGCCCGGTACTGGTACTGCTATGCCAGTACGTAAGCCTAAGACCGCTAAGCCTAAGCCCAAGACTGCTAAGCGTAAAAGTCCTTTTGCAAAAGATAAACCATCACAAGGCCGCCCTAGATATACCACAATGCCAGTCAAGGGTGCGACCAAAAGCCCCGGCATAGCTATGTCAAAAGTAGCAAGAAAAGCTCAGGAAGCTAGAAAGGCAGCTAGAAAGGCAGCAGAAATTAAAAAGGCAGCAAGAGTCAAAAGAACTGGAGAAAGCCTAGCTACTACCGCTGCTGAAGTACGTGCTCGTAAACAAGCTGCGGGTAAGAAGGCATCAGCCTTAGCTAGAAAGCGTCGT
>ERZ1048068.1233-NODE-1233-length-20242-cov-5.804874_pt1 | contig 20242 bp, 13 predicted proteins | sample MGYA00383098_ERZ1048068 | MGnify/ENA primary metagenome ERZ1048068 (study PRJEB29581, sample SAMEA5548368) | metagenome | biome: marine; feature: coastal; material: water | depth 1 m | study: Short-term variability in the microbial, nano- and picoplankton... | reverse complement strand
TCGTCTTCACATATCAAGACTTCTTAGACGATCAAATCGACGTCATTACAGACTTCACAACAGGTAATGGCGGAGACGTATTAGATCTGACGCAAATGCACACTGGCAGCATTGCCGCAAATGGGGCCAATTCCGGGCAAGAAATTTATCCATATTCTCTAGGCTTTATACGCTTCATAGAAAGTGGCGACGATACTGTTGTTGCCTATGACATTGATGGGCCAGATATAGATAATCAAGCAAACACAGTCGCCATACTTAGAGATATATCCCCACTTGAACTGACGCGGGAAAACCTCAGTGTCGAGGGCGCTAATTTTGGAATATTTAGATCTGGCGTTATTAGTTCCATTTCTGAAACCGACACAAATGTCTTGGTTAATGTAAGACTTTGGGGTGGGCAGCCATCAGCTGATGTCTCAGTTTCTGTCACGCTGGCTAATACGAGTGAACTTAACCAAAATCTAACTTTTGCGCCAGGCGAGTGGATGAGCACAAAAACACTGACATTCGCAAAAGGATCATCGTTCTCGGCCAGTGACATTAATAATATTGCCATGGTCTTGTCATCAGCCGACCTTAATTTCGACGCCGAGGTACTAAGGTTTAAGGCCGAGCTATCTGGAGAAAAATCAACCTTCCTAATTGGGCAAGCCGAAAACCAGTCAAATGACAATCATTTCGCCTTTGAAAAAACAAGCGATCTGTCTATCAATCAATTGATCTCAAATTCACTGCCACAAAACGTTCAATACACAGCTTCGAGCGATTCAAAATACTTTACAGTCGCTCAAACTGCATCAGGCTTGGCGCTTCAGGCCGGCGCAGATGCGCCTACTGGTCTACACAATGTTTCATTGACCCTTACAGACGAAAACTTCAACACAACAACGCGAGAACTGACTGTTGAGATTTTCGCGGAAAACGTGGCCCCTGCTGTGACCATTGCTGATGATCTCGTTGTAACCACAACCAAACCATTTAGTGAGATCGCGCTAGACGATGATGGTTTAATATCATCTCTCACAATCACGCTTGGTAGCGGTTACTCCAATTCGGCCGCTGCAGCAATTGAGAACACATATACAGGTTCACTAAACTTTGCATGGGATGCTTCAGCAGGTACAGTGACACTTTCAGGCAATGAAAGCGCCACCGCCTATTCTGAAGCCTTGGCCAAGATCACGGTGACTGATAATGGCAGCACTGAAGCCAAGCACACATTCGAAATGTCCATTGTAGATGTGGCCTCTAATTCAGATTTCATTAAAACGACAACCCAAGAGCTTAATTATTTTGAAGGTGTAACGCTGACGCCGTCTGTTGAAACTTGGAACGGTGTTGCAATTAGCAACGCATCGCTCTTTGGGCTAGGTCATGGAGACACCAACAAGCTAATGTATGTTTCCAATTTAGATCTAGGCAAGTCCGTTGTGACTTTCGACGTCTTGGCAGCAGCCGATAGCGTTGGAGTATTTGATTTTGGCCTCGACCTAACAAGTAATTTCGAATTAACAGCGAGCAGCTTTGCGACAACCCTTATAGACAACAACTATATAACTGCAGACAATCTAGATACGGCAAATAATATTGCCTATTTCACGGCGCTCAACAGTGGTGAAAGCATAGCTTCCGGCGACAAACTTGTGTCAGTGACCCTAGCCTATACTGGCTCTGGTAATATTAAATCAGATTTGGGCGACATTTCATTCACTCAAATCGATTTAGGCGGAAATCAGCAATCAAATATCGCCCTCATTGGAACAGAGTCTGTTTCCTCCTCGGCTGGTCTCTTTGCAGATGTTCCAATGATTGAAGGAGATACAGTATTTGTACTCGAGAAAGATACTAGTGACATTGGAAATGCAGTCACTTCATATGATGCTTATTTGGCCCAAAAGATTGCTGTTTTGATTGAAGGCCAAAATACCGTTGACGGTTTAAATTTTGAACAGGAACAAATTATCGCTGCCGATATAAATCAAAATGGACGCGTAAACTCAATGGACGTCTACGCCATTTTGCAGGAAGCCATTAATATTGAAAATGACTCCGATCCTGAATGGGTGTTTATGGACGCAGACGCAGACTTATCTGCAATTAATAGGAATAACTCCACCTATGATGATTATATCAATGAGATTGTTTCCTTTGACTCAAATATCGATTTCACGGGCATTTTGATTGGTGATGTGAACGGTTCCTGGATCGCTTAATCATCATGACTTTAAGCGTTTTAAGAATATCGCCACTTGAGTTTGAAGTCGTTTTAAGCGTTTCTTCATCACAAGGGTCACTAATTGGTCTAGACGTTCAAAACCTTTCTGTTCTTGGGGCAGAAATTGCCTCAGTTAATTTGACAAGCAATGTTGATTGGACCTCTGAGGCCAATAGCTCCGACAGCACAAGAATAAATTTTTCTGGAATAAACTTTAATGGATTCCCCGAGGGGCAATCAGTAGAGCTTACATTCGCAGTTGAATTAACCGAGCCCGCTCTTCCAGTATTTTTCTATGCGGGATCTGTTCTTCTGAATGACAGTATCTACTTACAACCTGAGTTAACTGGATTTATCTCTGAGGCCACCCAAAGTAATACCGCAATACTCGACACGTCTTTCCTTGGGTGGCAGCCAGACACAATAACAGGTGACGATGCAAATTTATTTAGCATTCAAAGCTCTTCTGATGAGCTTGTTTTAAATACAGCCAGTTCAAATGAAGAAGACCCAAGTTATAATTTCGTTCTTAATTCAAGCGGTGACGAAACAGTACTGGTCTCAATTGAGAATAAAGATGCTAATGACCCACCCAATACTTCACAAGTCACTCTTACAGATATACTGGAAGACGCGAATGGTGCGACCATAACGCAGAGCCAATTGCTAGCTAATGCGACAGATCCAGAAAACACCACTTTAACTGCTTCAAACCTTTCAATCTCGGAGGGGTCGGGTACCCTTATTGATAATCAGGATGGAAGTTGGAACTTCGTTTCCTCCTCAAATGATGATACCAGCGTTATTTTCACCTACCTCATAACTGACGAAGGAACCTCGGACGGGTTTTTTGGGCCGCAGTCAGTAACCGGAAGCGCATCGCTAGATATAATAAGCGTTAATGATGCCCCAAAATTGGCTTCTAGCCAGACCTTTACAACTGCAGAGGAAGCATCCTTAACAGTCTCTGTAAATGCAACGGATGTAGAGGGAGATACACTCTTCTATAATCTTCAAAGCGCTCCAAGCTATGGAATAGCGTCAGAGACCAATGACGGCATATTTAATTATACTCCCAATCAAGACTATGTTGGGTCAGACAGCTTTATCATCTCAGTAAGTGACGGTAATGGTGGCACCAGCGTTCAAACCATAAATTTGACTGTGACTAACGTTGACGATGAAGCAATCGGCTCCTTAAATGTTTCTGGCACAGTCAAGGAGGGCAATAGCCTTTCCGCTGAACTTTTAGATCTTCAGGACGTGGATGGAGCGATAGCAAGTATCACCTATCAATGGCAGATTTCACCTGATGGGAACACAGGCTGGCAATCAATAAGCAATGCAACTAGTTCCGAGTTCACAATTAACTCAGATCAAAGTCAGGTTGGAAAATACTTACGGGTAGTAGCAACTTCGACAGACGCTCTTAGCGGAGAGACTGAGTTTGCAAGCAATGCTGAGGCAATCTCAAATGTAAATGACGCCCCTATTGGCTTTAGCGCATCAATATCCGGTAATGCGGCTGAGAATGAAACGCTCACAGCAAGTACCAGTGTTACCTCAGATGATGATGGCTTGGATGATCCCGTTAGCTTCTCATATCAATGGCAGCGCTCTACTGATGGATCAAGCTGGTCTGATATAGCTGGTGCAAGCTCTGCTGAGTTCATACCTAATGATGCTGAGGTCGGCTTTTATCTGAGGGTGGTTGCAAGCTATACAGATAATCAAGGAACTGTCGAAACAGTTGCTTCAAGCGCAACCGCATCAACCATTGCGAATGTAAATGATGCGCCTGTTGGCTTTAGCGCATCAATATCCGGTAATGCGGCTGAGAATGAGACGCTCACAGCAAGTGCCAGTGTTACCTCAGATGATGATGGCCTGGATGATCCCGTTAGCTTCTCATATCAATGGCAGCGTTCTACTGATGGTGGATCAAGCTGGAACAATATTACCGACGCAACCTCAGCCAGCTATACACTTGGTGATGATGATGCCTCAAATCAGGTTCGTGTGTCTGTTAGCTATACAGATAATCTAGGAACCGAAGAAACAGTTTCAAGCAGCGCGCAGACGGTAACAAATGTAAATGACGCCCCTATTGGCTTTAGCGCATCAATATCCGGTAATGCGGCTGAGAATGAAACGCTCACAGCAAGTACCAGTGTTACCTCAGATGATGATGGCTTGGATGATCCCGTTAGCTTCTCATATCAATGGCAGCGCTCTACTGATGGATCAAGCTGGTCTGATATAGCTGGTGCAAGCTCTGCTGAGTTCATACCTAATGATGCTGAGGTCGGCTTTTATCTGAGGGTGGTTGCAAGCTATACAGATAATCAAGGAACTGTCGAAACAGTTGCTTCAAGCGCAACCGCATCAACCATTGCGAATGTAAATGATGCGCCTGTTGGCTTTAGCGCATCAATATCCGGTAATGCGGCTGAGAATGAGACGCTCACAGCAAGTGCCAGTGTTACCTCAGACAATGATGGCTTGGATGATCCCGTTAACGTCTCATATCAATGGCAGTCTTCATCAGATGGATCAAGCTGGTCTGACATAGCTGGTGAAAGCTCTGAAGAGCTTATACCCGATGATGCTGAAGTCGGCTCGTATCTTAGGGTTTTAGCAAGCTATACAGATAATCAGGAAACTGTCGAAACCATTGCGTCCTTTGCAACCTCTCAGCCAATCAAAGGTGTTAATGATACCCCTAGCAGCCCACCCACAATTCTCGGACTTAGCAGGGAAGACGAAACCCTAAGCGTTAATATCAGTGCAATCTCTGATGATGACGGACTACCCAGCGATATTTCGGCCTATAGTTTCCAATGGGAAGTTACGAACAGCGCTGGCGGCTGGATAGATATATTGGATGCCACACAATCAGAGCTTGTAATTAGTGACGCTTATATTGGCGCTCAAATCAGGGTGGTAGTTTCATATATCGATGAACAAGGTTGGCCGGAGCGGATTTTTTCTGCAGCAACTCTGCCAGTAGAAAAGGCAACATTCCCAGTCAGTGGATCAGTTTTAGACCGGAATGAAAATGCAATTTCTGACGTTGAGGTTAGTTTGAGCAGCGATAATGCCGATCTTCAAATGACCTTAACCAATGAACTAGGTTTCTACGAAATCATCACAGAGCCATTGATAAATGCAACAATTTCATTCGATAAAAATGTCGACGCTGCATCGGAAAAGGCCATCGGTTCATTTGACGCGCTGGAAGCGCTTCGCCTTGCGGTCGGCCTTGCCAAATCTGATGGGACTGCAGAATGGCAAGACTATATTGCTTCGGACTTCAATCAAGATGGTCGTGTTAATTCGGCCGATGCTTTGAATATTCTTAAATATGCTGTTGGCCTAACAGGCGGTCCCACAGCAGACTGGATCTTTCTGGATGGTGACGGAGACTACTCAAGCGCCAAAGACAGCTATGCACAAATTGATACCGACACCTTTTCTTTGGGCACAATCGATGACAACCAGAGCCTTAACATGATCGGCATCCTCGTCGGTGATGTCGATGGAAGCTTTATTGCTTGAAGGAAAAATTTCGCCTTTTTCGGTTTAATGCTTAGTATTAAATGACGTTCTCAGCCTTAACGCATCGGTGGTTAGGACTACATTTATACAGGGAATGGAAAGTGGCAGGTTTCAAGTCCATTGCTATTAATGGTCTGGAGAAGTACTTGAGCTTCCCTATGCGTGACGTTGACGTTGAACTTGGACATATCGTAAAGGGACGACACACAACCATAGGCCACTCACCTGCAGCACATTCTTAGCTTCATTGGCAAAGACACTAAACTGAAAGAGCTTGAACGCACTGACTGCGAAAACTACTATTACCATCGTCACAAAGCCATCAACGTAGTGGTTGAAATACACATTACTTACATACTTACTATGGAGTAGTAATAAGTATACGATAAGAAAATAAAAATAATTAACGTTACTACTGAGTGGGAATAAAGCTTACTTTGCCTGTTCGCCCGCATGCAAAGAAAGTGGTAAATGGCGGTAAATGTAGAAGAGGGGTATTGGACCAAGGACTTACCTCTTTAGAATTTTCATTATTTCCTCTACTTTTTCGTCAAAATCCTCGCTGTTATTCAAAGAATCCTTAACGCATTGATGCAGGTGTGTCTTAAGGATTTTCCCCTCTACGCTGGCAATGGATTTTCTCACCGCCTTAATCTGGTTAAGGATGTCAACGCAGTAATTTTCCTCTTCAATCATTCTTGCAATGCCTCGAATCTGGCCCTCAATTCGATTGATACTGGGTATTTGTTTTTTATGACATGGATGGCTCATGGGTTAGATTAACCTTGGAATGATATAGGTAAAAATGGTGGCAACCAGAAATATTAAAACCGAGAAATAATAAATATAACGGGATCTTTTTCTGGTTTGCATGCAGGTTCTGCCAAGCTCCGGGTCTACAGGGCAGGGCATGTGATAGGTTTTATAATTTGCATAACCAGCAACCACAAGCATGATCAGTGCAAATAGGGTGATAAGAATTTTATATTGCGAAAGCACCACTAAAAAAGGAAATACTGATATCAGACTTGCAAAGCTGGCTCCGGCACCTAATGCAACAAAAATTGCAGGCAGGGCACAACAAATAAGTGTTGAAGAAGAGGCGAATAAAGATAAAAATAAAGATAAAGAGTTTGCTGGCTTATCGCTCATATTATCATTAACCTCTAGATCTCCACTACCTGCAGGTCAGTCGCATTTTGCCCATTGGCCAGAATCTTTTTCTTAATATCGTCAAAGTCGATTTTCCAGTCTGCTGCATATGCAATCAAAACCTTGCCCCTGCTGAGGTCAACATCAACGTTTAAAACGTTCTTGTCTTTTTTGAAAGTTTTGCCAATGCCCCTGGCGCAGAAGTCGCAAACCATACCCTGAACACTGACAACTGCGATTTTTGCACCTTGCAGGCCCTGTATAAATCTGTCGAACCTTTCAGCATCCACTTCAAGCTGCTCGCCATCAACCAGTTGCTGGTGAATATGCCCCTCGTGGGAATGATGATCTGCCATATGTGCATCACCCAGAGCTGCAGCTGAAAATAGCGCCAATAGAAAAATTAATTTTTTCATAGTGTCTCCTCTAAAATCGGTACATCGCATGTACATCCCACTGCGTCTTCTTGCTGTAGCCAAATTCAATAAGAAAGTCGCCTTTGAAAAATTTTAAAACCGGGTAGGTTGACCAATCGCCCTGCAGTGAATTTTTCTTGCTCTTGAGCATCACCCAAGTATGCAGATCCCCGTACTCGCCGAGGTAGGGTGCTACCCCCAATTGAATAAATTGATCTGAATAATCTACCAAGTCAGTTTTTACCTCTTTATATCCAAAGCCGGTAAACCATCTCCGGGTTTCCCAATCACCGTGAATACCGTAGAAATAATTATCCAGCCTCTCGCTGCTTAGGCCCGACTGAAAGTACAGGTTGCGCTGTGATTGCTGCCGGTTTTTCCTGTTCAGCAGGTAGGTAAATCTCAAATAGGCATAATTTTTATCCAGGTGCTTGTCCTTGAGGGCTTCGATACCCAGAGAGTATTTATAGGTAGGAGAATAATGGAAGTAGATAGAATTTTTCATACTGTCTGAAAAGGCCATCAGCGTAGACCCTCCGGAGTAGGAAATTGGTCGCGCCTCAAGTCCCCAAGACAGGCAGCACAGGATGAATGCAATAGTTTTTATACCCATGGGGGGTATATAGTACGCAGTGGCTCTATTGTCAATACATGTTGAGCTGCAAAGCACATAAACCGTAGTTGGAAGGACGGTTGATTTATATGGGTCATTCAATATGTTTTTAATTTACACTGCAGTTTGAAACAATAATAAATGCTCTTTAAGTCTCTAATTTTTTGCAGCCACTTAAAGGCTAATAAAGGAAATTACAATGTTTTTTAAAACCCTTAGGATTAATAATTTCTCCGTTATTTTGGTTATATTTTTGAGCGCACTTTCTACAGCATGCTCGAATAAATCAAATAATAGTCCACCCAGTGAGCTGGAATTACTCTCAAATGCCAATGCAACTTACTGCCCGGTTGGCTCTGAAGATGTAAAGCTGGATTTGGCCAATATAGCCCTTACCCGCGAAGAGAATATTCCGCTTATGTACCAGGGGTATAACAATATTGAAGGCCCTGTCTGGCACGATGGTGCGTTGTACTACTCCAATATGGGTTCCCATCAGCCCGACGAGAATGGCTTTGAACTCAGTAATCAAACTACTATATGGCGTTGGGTTGTGGGCGAGAAACCGCAGATTTGGATGGACGATACGGTTGCAGGCAGCAATGGTTTAGCTCTGGATACCAAGGGTAATTTAGTAGCAGCACGTCAGTTAGACGGCTCTCTCTCTTTTATCGATTGGCAATCTAAACAGATCACACCAATAGTGACCTCTTATCAAGGTAAGCGCTTTAACTCGCCGAATGACTTAACCATCAGTCATGACAATACGATTTATTTTACTGACCCCAACTGGAATACCCCCTCAAATATTCCTGCAGATACTGTGCAAGGTGGGGGATGGCCGGGTTCAACTGAGCCTGGTCAGCGTGTCTATCGTGTCACTGCCGATGGTGTCATGACGGCGACAGCCGTTACCGAGCTGGTGCCGGCGCTGCGTGATAAGCCCAATGGTATTATTTTAAGTCTTGATGAGCAGCAGGTAATTGTTGGCGGTTTGCGGGGGTTGTGGGCCTTTGATTTAAGCGCGGGTGAGGTATCAAATCCCCAGAAAATACTCGACACGCCGATTGATGGTTTGGGTAAGGATTGCAGTGGTAATATCTATGTCACCACCACTCGCCTATTGCCGTCAAGAACGGATGGTCAAGTTGTCGTAGTGTTAGATAAAAGCTTTAAAGAGGTTGGGCAATTGGTTGTCGAGGGTATTCATATTGTGACTAATATAGCTTTTGGTGGTAACCAGGGTAAGACCTTATTTGTCACTGGTTTAACTGCGCCAATGGACGGTGACAAACGTCGCCTCTGTGGTGATGAACCCTGTCTGGCAGCTGGTATTTATACCGCAGAACTCAATGTGCAGGGGTTTCCATACTAACTCTACCATGGAGATATATTGAAGAGCTGAACAATTCAATAAAGAAAAAGAGGTGCCAATTGGCACCCCTTTTTTTGTATCTATAAGGCCAGCATTTTCACACTGGCCTTATCTTCCAATTAACGCCTTAAATTACTTAGGCGTTGCTTAGAAGTTGTAGCTGTACTTGGCATACCAGAAAGCACCGCTGAATCCCATTGGAGCGAATTCACTAAAGGTGTTACCAGCGCCGTCAGCGGCGTCGTGAAGCTTTTTACCGGCCTCGTCAAAGATATTGTTACCACCGATCATCACCGAAGAGCTGTCGTTAAGATCGTATGCCAGTTCAACATCTACGACGTACTCACCTGGGTATATCAGGTCCTGGTTTGAATCATACCAGTCACCGTAGTAAGACACTCGGCCAAGAACGCGCCAGCCGTCCATCATATGGTTGGCTGAAACATTGTAACGAGTATCAGGAGACATCTGTTCGATAGACTTTTCGCGATCATCATCAATATACTCACCGCGATTAGTAATCTCCGTAGTGGTGTTGTTGTATGCCAGGTTCCAGGCAGTTGTTCCGTTCATACCTTCAGTGGTTGTAGAAAGTACAATATCGTAACCACTGGTCTGAGTGTCAAAGTCATTGGTAAAGAATCTGAACTTTGCAATGTCGTCGGCACCAGAAACACCGGTAGCGGCCAGGGTGGAAATTTGAGCAGCAGTCAACTCAAAGTCTTTGGAGAGCGTCAAACGATCGGATACGTCAATGCTGAAGTAGTCGACAGTAAAGTCGATTTCACCAACACTTCCGTAGAAGCCAAGCGTAAAGTTATCAGACTCTTCAGGCTGCAGTGCAACCGCACCCGCAATCGCGGCAACAGGGTTCGTTGCAGGGATAACGCCTTTATTCACCAAAATACCATTGTCGATCAGTGTTGAAATATTTGACGCGTTGATCTGACCAGAGGTTGGTGCTTTAAAGCCCGTGCTTAATGTCGCGCGAACACCGAGGTTCTCTTCTATGCTGTAGTTTGCCCCTAACTTATAGTTAGTGGTGCTACCAAAGCCGTCAAAGTCCTCAAAGCGAATTGCACCGGCTAGCAGCAGGTCATCGCTGGCATCCCATTCAGCATCGAGATAAATGGCGCTGTTAGAACGGTCGAAGTCACCGGAGATATCAGGAGAGAATCCAGGGAAGCCGTTTGTTGATGTACTGAAGCCCTGAACGCCCAGGCCGCCATCAATGTAAGACTCTTCCTGTCCTGCCCCAATAGTGAACTCTTCTGTTCGGTGCTCGGCACCAAAGGCGAGATTAACTGTTTCGCTTAAAGCATAAGTAAAGTCAGCGTTAAAGTTGACATCAGTCTGACGATACAGGCCTGGATCGAAGTTGCGAGGTGTGTTTGCACCCAGGCTGGCATTAACTGTGTTGTTAATAAAGAAATCACCTTCGTTCTCGCCGCGATAAGCGCTCACATCCCAAGTCATGCCATTCGCCAGCTCACCTTTCAGGCCAAGCAGGAAGGCGATATCAGTTACCGTGCCGCCAAATCTTGGTGTAAAGCCACCTGGGATGGTTTCATTGAAGTTAAAGCAATTATCGTCAGCTTTTAGGCCGGCGATAGCTGTAGCAAGTTCTGCGCTTGTTGGGTCGTCGGAATTAACTACATAGGCACTACAGTCTGCGCCATTAGATGATGCAACGAGTAGCTCATTAAAGTCATCTGCTTTCAGTGCATCAGTATCTCCTGGAGTTCCACCATCGTTAGTGCGTGCATAGACGCCACCACGAGTTAATGGATTACGGAAGTAGAAACCACCATCAACATCCTTGCTGGTGTAGTTGGCGTAACCGTACAACTCCATATTGTCGTTGATCTGGTTGCCAAAGTTGACGAATAACTTGATGTCATCGTCAATAATCGGACGGCCCCACTTCTGTGCGGGATCAGCTACAGGGAAACCTGCGTCGATCAGTCCAGCCGCGTCATTGCGCTGTGTTGAGCGGATAGTTTCATCAGATGAACCAACTTCCAGCGTCACATTGGCAAATCCATTAGCACCCAACTCCATACCCATATTGCCGGCGAAGTAAGCCATTTGGCCATCACCCTCAGAGTATTGACCAACACGAACTTCAGCAGTGCCGCCTTCGCTGGCATCTTTAAGTTTAAAGTTGATTACACCGGCAAGGGCGTCAGAGCCGTACTGCGCCGCTGCACCATCACGCAAAACCTCAACACTCTTCAGGGCCATACCTGGGATAGTAGAGACATCAGCACCGTGCGAGCCGTCTGAGATACCACCTGCTGACCAGACAATCACATTTGATCTGTGGCGACGCTTGTTGTTCACCAGAATCAGCGAGTGGTCAGGTGCCATACCGCGCAATTGGAAAGGACGGACTAGGGTAGCTGCGTCACTGATGGGTTGGTCATTAACCGAGAATGAAGGAACAGAGTTACGCAGCAGGTTAGCCACGTCCATATCACCTTGGTTAACCATTTCAGCGCTGCTGATCACATCAACCGGTGCAACTGTATCCGTGGTTGAACGTGCCTTGGCGCGAGTACCGGTAGTAACAACCTCTTCTACCATGCCTTCATCAGCGGCGAAAGTCATTGTTGGAAGCATAGCGCCACCAGCAATAACAGCTGCTGCAATCGTATTTAATTTCCATAAGGATTTAGAGTTCATAGATCTCCCCCGAGATATTATTCATAGAAGGAACGATGCTCTGATGTTTTAGTTTTTTATGCATCGCTGGTGGACCATTTTTGGTACACCTCTCGTTAGACGAACGGAAGACCAACCCCCTCAGTTATTTTTGCAGTTATTTTTGATCAAAAAATGAGTTTTTTTTACTCGGCAGCAACGATGGTTTTGGAGGGTTTGCCGGGGATCTCGCGAACCAATTTTGGCACCAGAAAGCCGGGTAGATTAGCCTGGAGATCGGCATATATTTTCCTGGCCATATTCTCGTCAATATCAAAATGGCTGGCGCCGGCAACCGGGTCAAGCAGGTGCAAGTAGTAGGGCATCACATCGCAGTCGTAGAGCGTTTCGCTGAGCTCGGCCAAACAGGCAGCACTGTCATTGATACCGCGCAGCAAGACCGTCTGATTTAAAACTTTAATGCCAGAGTTCTGCAGTCGTTTAATACTCTCGACGACCTCTGTATCAATTTCATTGGCATGATTGATATGCAGGACGACTAGGGGTTTCAGCCTTGTAGCTGTCGCCCAGGCGAGAAAAGTCGAGTCGATGCGCGAGGGAATAACCACTGGCAAGCGAGTGTGAATACGCAGGCGTTTAATATGCTTTATAGCGGCAATCTGTGCAGTGATCCAGGCGAGGAAATGGTCGTTGGCGGCCAGCGGATCGCCGCCGCTGAAGATCACCTCGTTTATCTCGGTTGTATTGCGTATATAGTCCAGGGCACTCTGCCATTGCGCCCGGTTCTGGCGATTTTCCTGGTAGGGAAAGTGACGGCGGAAACAGTAGCGACAATTGATGGCGCAGGTGGGGCTGATAACTAACAGCAGCCGGTTGGCATATTTATGTACAATGCCTGCAACTGGATTGTGGCTTGTCTCATCGAGGGGATCCGGGTCGTAACCCTCTACTTTGGTCATTTCCGCCGCAACGGGTAATACCTGCAAGAGCAGTGGATCCTCGGGATTATGTGGTTGCATTCGCGCAATAAAGGGTCGCGGTACGCGCAGTGGAAAATCTGCCATGGCCTGTTGGCTGGCGCTGAGTTGTTTGCTGTTAAGACTGACACTGCCGAGTAGCTCATCGAGAGAGGTTACAGATTGGCTAAGTTCCACTTTCCAGTCGGGTGTGATGGTAATAGGTTGAGCGGAATTGGACATGGGGCAGTTTGTAGTTGATTGGCTAAGCGTAAAGTTTACGCTATTAGCGATTGGGGTAGATAGTCTGTTTAGGGTTTGGGTAAACATATGAATTCAGAAGTTGCGTTTATGCGTCGGGCAATTGCCCTTGCCGAGCAGGCTGCTAGCGTCGGTGAGGTGCCGGTAGGGGCACTGGTGGTCAAGGATGGCAAGGTTGTTGGTGAAGGGTTTAACCAGCCAATTACCAGTTGTGATCCGACCGGTCATGCCGAGATTGTTGCGATGCGTCATGCATCTGCAGTGCTGGAAAACTATCGTCTCAGCGACTGTGACCTCTATGTCACGATCGAACCCTGCACCATGTGCGTTGGCGCCATGATTCACGCGCGTATTGGCAAGATTATTTTTGGCGCTGCCGAGCCTAGAGCAGGCGCACTGGAGAGTCAGCTGCGGCTGATGGATATGGACCATTACAACCATAAGATCGCTTGGCAGGGAGGCGTTTTAGCTGAGGAGTGCGGGGCAATTATCAGTGATTTTTTTCGTCGAAAGCGAGAAAAAAGTTAGCGCTCACTTATTATAAAGATGATGGCGCAGAGTCTTCCCAGTCAGTATTCTTGGATGCCTCGTCGGTAGTTTCCCGATTGTTTTCGCTGTCCCGCTGCAGCGAGAGTGAATTCAGTTGCAGGTAGCGGGTGTAGTACTGAATATTGTCTACATAGGTCACCGGCTCGCTGCCGCGGGCATAGCCGTATTTCAAAGTCGAGTAGTACTGCTTGTTGCTGAGCAAGGGCAGGTGTTCACGTACATCAACCCACAGATTGGGGTTTTTACCACTGCGCTCGGTAAGTATTCGTGCATCTTCCAGATGCCCCATGCCGACATTGTAGGCCGCCAGGGTCATCAGTGTGCGATCCGGTTCGACAATTCGCTTTGGCAAGCGAGCCTTGAGTTTTGCCAGATAGGCAGCGCCGCCCTGCAAACTCTGCAAGGGATCGAGGCGGTTCTTGATATTCATCTCACGGGCGGTGCCGAGGGTGAGCATCATCAGTCCGCGTACACCGGTTGGTGAGCGTGCCCGGGGATTCCAGTGCGACTCCTGGTAGGCGACCGCCGCCAGCAGATGCCAGTCAAGATCAAAGTGGCTGGCGGTCTCTTCAAAGAGCTGCTGGTATTCCGGTAATCTCTTTCTTACCAGTTCGCCAAGTCGCTGAGAATCGGCTACAGAGAAGTTTTCTGTGTGTGCCAGCAGCTCATCTTTAAGGGCATCAAGTTCGCCGCTGACGGTGAATTCGCGCAAGAATTTATTCGCCGCCAAAAGCAGGGTGCCATCGCCGTGCTTGGGAAATGCCCAGGCAATTGGTTGCTTGTCTGAAATATCCAGTGCACGACGCACCTGGGGGTAGATATGGCGGCTGACAAGATAGGAGATGGAGTCGACCACAGTGTATTTAATCTCTCTGTCATGAACCATGCGCAGCAGCTCGCTCATCTCGGCGCCATCGCTCTCTTGCCAGACCAGGTTAGGGTAGTCTTTAGTCCAGTATTTGAGGCGTTCGCTATGGGAGGAACCCTTGATAACCAACAGTTCGCCGTTGAGGCCATTCAGCGAACGGGGGCGTGAACTACCGCGTCTGTACACCAGGTGCTGGGTGACTTCCATATAGGGGTCGGAAAACTCTATCCAGTCTTCGCGGTCTTTGGTGCGGGTAATATTGGCCGCGGCAAAACTGCCCTCTGGACCACCCACTGACAGTAGCATTGAGTGCAGGGTAGGTTTGGATTTCATCACCAGTTTAACACCGAGGCTATCGGCAAAGGCTTTAGCAAGCAGATATTCAAAACCGTTTTTGCCGCGGCCATCCTCAAAATAGGTGGTCGGGCCGTCGAGAGTTAAGACATGCAGCTCGCCGCTGGTCTGAATTTGCTCGAGATCACTGAGGCGTGCAGCGCTGGTGACATAGAGCAAATAGACGCTAGCCGACAGGATCAGAAGTGTGCGGTTGCGTATCCGTCTCGCTCTGTTTGAAAGTCCTCTCATAGAATATTTAGGCCGCCAGCTGCAATTTATTATGGATAATTATTGTCGTGCGTTGCTAATGAAAAATAATTGTACATGGTTTACTAAATTCTATCTGCCAACGAGCAGTTTTTCCGCTAGAATGTCGGGCTTTCTCAATCAGATGATTATGAGCACTCCATCTATGATGATCCTCAGCGGCGCACCGGCCCTCTCTGCGTTTAGGCGTAAGAAATTACTCTCCAATCTGCAAAAATCTGTCCCGACACTGGTGTCGGTTTACGCGGAATATGTGCATTTCGCCGATCTTGCAGCACCTCTGGACAACAGCGCTGTTGAAACGCTTGAGGCGTTGCTGACCTATGGGCCACGCGAAGAGAAAACAGCCACTAAAGGCCAGCTAATATTGGTTGTCCCGCGTCCCGGTACTATTTCGCCCTGGTCGAGCAAGGCCACCGATATCGCCCATAACTGCGGTCTTAACCAGGTGGTCAGAGTTGAGCGTGGCACTGCCTATTATGTCCAGGCCAGCGAGACGCTCAGTGAAGCGCAGATGGCGGCAGTGGCGGCAGAGCTTCACGACCGTATGGTGGAGTCGGTACTCAAAGCGATGGATGAGGCCGCAGTGCTGTTTGGCCACCAACAGCCAGCGCCGTTGACCAGTGTCGATACCCTGGGTGGCGGTGTGGAGGCCCTCAAGACTGCCAATAGTGAGTTGGGTCTGGCGCTCGCCGATGACGAGATAGACTATCTGGTCGATAGCTTCAATGAGCTAAAGCGCAATCCCACCGATGTTGAGTTGATGATGTTTGCTCAGGCCAACTCAGAACACTGCAGACACAAAATTTTTAATGCCAGTTGGACCCTGGATGGTGAAGATCAGGAGCACTCTCTGTTTGGCATGATTCGCAATACCTACAAGGTCAATGGCGAGAATGTTCTCTCTGCCTATTCAGATAATGCCGCGGTTGTTGTCGGCAGTGAGGGCGGGCGCTTTTACCCGGATCCGGTCACCAAGCGCTATGACTACAGTCAAGAGCAGGTGCACCTGTTGATGAAGGTTGAAACCCACAATCACCCGACAGCAATCTCTCCCTATTCTGGCGCCGGCACCGGTTCGGGTGGTGAGATTCGCGACGAGGGCGCAGTGGGGCGCGGTTCCAAGCCCAAAGTTGGCCTGATGGGTTTTAGTGTCTCAAATCTGAATATACCCAATTACCGGCAGTCCTGGGAAAGTGATTACGGCAAGCCGGAGCGCATTGTCTCGGCCCTAGATATCATGCTCGAGGGACCAATTGGCGGTGCCGCCTTTAACAACGAATTTGGCCGACCGAATATCTGTGGTTACCTGAGAACCTTCGAAGTGGATTTCGACGGTCAGCGCCGCGGCTATCACAAGCCGATTATGATCGCTGGCGGCTACGGTAATATCCGCGAAGAGCATGTTGATAAGCCGGAATTTGAACCCGGCGCCCAGCTGGTGGTCTTGGGTGGTCCGGCGATGTTGATTGGTCTCGGTGGCGGTGCAGCCTCATCTATGGCCACGGGTGCCAGCGCCGAGGATCTCGACTTCGCCTCGGTGCAGCGACAAAACCCCGAGATCGAACGCCGCTGTCAGGAAGTGATCGACCAGTGCTGGCAGCAGGGTGATGAGAACCCGATCGCCTTTATCCACGATGTGGGTGCCGGTGGACTCTCCAATGCCTTGCCCGAGCTGGTCAAAGATGGCGGCACCGGCGGCCATTTCCAGCTGCGCAAGGTACCCAACGATGAACCCGGCATGGCGCCCGTTGAGATCTGGTGTAACGAAGCCCAGGAGCGCTATGTGCTGGCAGTGCTGCCCCGCGACCTGACGCGATTCCTTGAGATCTGTCACCGCGAGCGCTGCCCGGTAGCGGTTGTCGGCGAGGCTGTAGAGGATAAAACCATTACGCTTAGCGACAGCCATTTTGACAATGATCCAGTGGATCTGCCGATGTCAGTGTTATTTGGCAAGCCGCCAAAAATGCACCGTGTCGCCGAGAGATTGGAGGCGCAGACCAGCCCTTTCTCAACCGAAGAATTAAATATAGATGACGCTGTATTTCAGGTGTTGCGCCATCCCACGGTAGCCAGCAAAAACTTCCTGATCACTATCGGCGATCGAACAGTAGGCGGCATGGTTGCCCGCGATCAGATGGTCGGACCCTGGCAGGTGCCGGTGGCTGACTGTGCGGTGACTACAGTGACCTATGACAGCAAGGCTGGCGAAGCTATGGCGATGGGTGAGCGCACGCCGCTGGCGCTGATCGATGCCCCGGCCTCCGGACGCATGGCCATCGGTGAAGCGATTACCAATATAGCCGCTGCGCGTATTGGTGATCTGAAAGATATTAAATTATCCGCCAACTGGATGAGCCCTGCGGGCCACCCCGGTGAAGATGAAAAACTCTACCGCACGGTTGAGGCTGTGGGTATGGAACTGTGTCCGGCACTGGGCATTACCATCCCGGTGGGCAAGGACTCCATGTCTATGCGCACCACCTGGAATGATCGCGGTGAAGACAAGGCGGTCACCTCGCCGATGTCATTAATTATCACTGCCTTCTCCCCGGTTCTGGATGTGCGTAAAACCCTGACCCCGCAGTTGCGAACCGACTGTGGTGAGACCCAGCTGTTACTGCTCGACCTGGGGGCCGGTGCCAACCGTATGGGCGGCTCAATTCTGGCCCAGGTGAATAATGAAATGGGTGATACGGCGCCGGATGTAGAAAATCCTGCGCTGCTCAAGGGCTTCTTTGATGTTATGCAGTCTGCCATTGAGCAGGGCGATATACTCGCCTATCACGATCGTTCTGATGGTGGCCTGTTAGCGACCCTGGCTGAGATGTCTTTTGCCGGTCATGTCGGCGTTTCTGTGGATATTCAGACGCTTGGTGATGACTCTATAGCCGCGCTGTTCAACGAAGAGCTGGGTGCGGTGATTCAGGTAACCGCTGATCGTGCCAATGCTGTTGCCGAGTGCTTCAGTGATGCGGGGGTGGATGTTCACCTGCTGGGTGGTTTGAACAAGCGCCAGCAACTGGAAATTGTTAAGCATAAAAAGCCGCTATTCACTCGCCCAAGAGTGGACCTGCAGCGCACCTGGTCTGAGACCTCCTATCGAATGGCGGCCCTCAGGGATAACGCTGACTGTGCCAGAGAGGAATTTAATGCGCTGTGTACAGAGGATCCCGGTCTTTCGGCAAACCTGACCTATAACCCTGGTGAAGATATTGCCGCGCCCTATATCAACGCGGGTGTTCGGCCTGCTGTGGCGATTCTGCGCGAGCAGGGTGTAAACAGCCATGTGGAAATGGCCGCGGCATTTAATCGCGCCGGCTTTGATTCGGTGGATGTGCATATGAGCGATCTGCTCGCGGGCCATCGTACCCTGGCCGATTTTTCCGGTGTGATTGCCTGTGGCGGTTTCTCCTACGGCGATGTACTGGGTGCCGGCGAGGGCTGGGCCAAGACCGTGCTGTTCAATGAACAGATTCGCGACCAGTTCCAGACGTTCTTCCACCGTCCAGACAGTTTTAGTCTGGGTGTTTGTAATGGTTGCCAGATGTTAAGCAATCTCAAGACACTGATTCCCGGTGCTGAGTTGTGGCCGCGCTTTGTGCGCAACCTCTCCGAGCAGTTTGAGGCGCGCTTCTCGCTGGTTCGGGTTGAGGAGTCGCTCTCTATTTTCTTGCAGGGAATGGCCGGTTCGCATATGCCAATTGCTATTTCTCACGGTGAGGGTCGTGCCGAGTTTTCATCGCAGAAGGCGATGGACAGGCTGCAGGCCAGCAACCAAATTGCACTGCGCTTTATGGACAACAGCGGTTCTGTTGCCAGCACTTACCCTGCCAATCCCAACGGTTCGCCGGATGGTATTACTGGTGTTTCCAGTGCCGATGGTCGTGCGACATTGATGATGCCGCACCCGGAGCGGGTTTATCGCACAGTGCAGAATTCCTGGCATCCGGATGAGTGGGGCGAAGATGGCGCCTGGATGCGTATGTTCAGGAATGCACGTAAGTTTGTCGACTAATTGATCACGATAAAGGAGTGGGTCTATGTCAAAGTTACCCAATGAGGTGGAGTTGGTAAAGAAGGCGCTCCAGGTTGGCGCTGTGTATGCCCAGAAGCGCGCCTATGGTGTGATTGAGGAGCAGGACTCGGTGAAGCTCAAGGTTGAGTTTATCTACAAGGTATTGGTGCAGGATAAGCTGATACAGCCATTGGCGAAGAAGGATATCAGTGACCCGAATATGCGTCATAAGTTGGCGCTGTGGATTTCTCGTCAGCTTCCGGAGGGTCATTCTCTGTTGTCTGAAAGTAAGTAATTACTTCTTTCTTATAGCCTGCCAAAACTGCTGGGCTATATTTTCGTCATCTCGACCTTTCACCATATCCTGTCATCCTGTCATCCTGTCATCCTGTTATCCTGTTATCCTGTCATCCTGCCGTCCTGCCGTCCTGCCGTCCTGCCGTCCTGCCGTCCTGCCGTCCTGCCGTCCTGCCTCCTATATTCTGTCATCCTGACAGAGCGCAGCGACGAAGGATCTCCTTGCCGATTACTCCCTATTGTGGGAGCGGAATAGTCCCGGTGGTTGCCCTTGAGATCGGGCCCATGGATTGGTAATTTTCAGCGCTCCCGCAACTCGCTGCGCTCAAACAAGCGCTCGCTCAACCTGAAAATTACCAATCCATAAACGGGCCCTGACTGATCTCAAGGGCAACCACCGGGACTATTTTAACTATCGCAGTACAGCTAAGCCTCTCCGGTGCAGAAGCAGGTAACCTGTGATCACCCATGGTATGCAGAGTAGAATATTTTAAAACCCCTCAGAAACCCCCAGCTGTGCTATCCTAGCCGCGAGTTGACCAGGCAGTCGCTGTGTAGATGTCTCAATTGATCGCTTGCGTTCAAAAGGGTGCTGCGCAGAGGAAAGTCCGGGCTCCGCAGGGTAGAGTGCCAGGTAACACCTGGGGGGCGAAAGCCTACGGCCAGTGCAGCAGAGAGTAGACCGCCGATGGTT
>ERZ1048068.1230-NODE-1230-length-20267-cov-6.419701_pt1 | contig 20267 bp, 18 predicted proteins | sample MGYA00383098_ERZ1048068 | MGnify/ENA primary metagenome ERZ1048068 (study PRJEB29581, sample SAMEA5548368) | metagenome | biome: marine; feature: coastal; material: water | depth 1 m | study: Short-term variability in the microbial, nano- and picoplankton... | reverse complement strand
CAATTAGAGCTCCCTACGCAATTCAACCAGCTGGTTATGCGTGGTAGAGCATTTATTTTGATGAAGTTCGCGGAAAATGGTCTGACGACCAGCAAGCCATTCAAGCTAGAGATCGTATTGCTTCTTTGATTGATGAAATTGTTGAAACTTATCAAGTAAACGCCCAAAACATAACTTTGATGGGATTTAGTCAAGGTGCTATTTTGAGTTATGGAATTGCGTTGACATATCCAGAAAAAGTTAAAAATGTAATCGCTATGAGCGGTTATGTGAATGAAAACATCATAGAAGAGAAAGAATCAAACTACGACCATCTTGACTTTTATTGTTCGCACGGAACGATGGATCAAGTAGTTTTGTTTGAATGGGCAAAACAAATACCTGATTATTTAAAGTCAAAGGGAGTTCAGTTTGTCTTTGAAACTTTTCCAATTGGACACGGAGTGTCTCCAAAAAACTTTTACTCATTGTCGGAATGGTTATCAAACAGGCTCTAATTTGTTTGGTAAAACAAGGAGGAAATTAATTCGAAAGTTACTGCTGTTTCCGAAACCATTGTATAGTCAAGAAGCAACTCTCCCCATTGATTGCCATCACTAACTTCTACAATCAACCATTGATGGTTTAAAATCGAAAAGGTGTTTGTAATCCAATTATTGGGATTGGATGGAAACGAAAAAGACTGATTCCACTGATTTGATTGGGCCAACTCATTGAGCGCATTTTGAATGCTGCTTTCAACTTCAGTTGCAGAATATGAATATTGTTGGGCAGCATGTTGATTTTTAGACAACGAAAAATAAGTTGCTTTGGCATTTGTCTCCAAAAGCTGTAAAATGGAATCTTGAAGCTTTTCTATTTTAACACTTTTCGTGTTTATTTGCTTGGATTGATATTCATAAATATTGGCATTATTGACATACAGAAAAAGGGCTAATAATGCGGTAAATATTAAGGAATAAGAAAGAACTTTCGTTTTCATCTGTTGTTGTTATTTTTGACGATTAATTACAAATCAATTGTTAGGGTGTCGTAGGCTAAAAAAACAGAATTGGGCAAAGAGGCTTCAACCTCTTTATGAAAACCTAAATGATGACTTATATGTGTGAAATAGGTTTTTTTGGGAGATAGTTTGCTTACAATATCCAGAGCCTCCTCAATATTAAAATGAGAATGATGTGGCTCATGTCGAAGCGCATTGATCACAAGTACATCCAAGTCTTTTAGCTTGTTTAATGCATGCGCATCCAAAGTCTTCATATCCGTTAAATAAGCAAATTTATCAAAGCGATATCCAAATACTTGCAGTCGATTGTGGTAACCATTAATTGGAACAACAGACAAACCGCCCAATTCAAAATTTTGATTTTCTACAACTTCATTTTGAATGACAGAAGGAGCTCCCGGATATTTAACATCGTTCAACAAAATGTAATCAAATCGTTTGGAAAGATTGTCTAAAACCCGTTGATGTGCATAAATTGGGATATCTCCCTGGCGAAAAAAAAAGGGGCGAATATCATCCAATCCTGCTGTATGATCAGCATGTTCGTGAGTAAACAAAATTCCATCAATTGACTGACAATCAGAGCGGAGCATTTGTTGTCTAAAATCGGGGCCGCAATCAATAACATAAGAAAATTGTTCCCATTCAACAAGCACAGAAACGCGTAAACGTTTGTCTCTAAAATCATCACTCAAACAAACAGGATGTTGGCTTCCTATGATTGGAATACCTTGAGAAGTGCCTGTTCCTAAAAATGTGATTTTCAAAACAATTTTTTTTCAAATTTAGCTATTATTTTTAAGGCTTTAAACAATAATCTTTCTAACTTTGTTGTAAATATTCCCAATATGTCTCTAGCATTATTTGGTGACAAGCCATTCGAAAACAAGCCCTCACTCGAGAGCAAAGCATTAAGAATAAATTTAAACGAACACATTTACGGAACGTTTGCAGAAATCGGAGCGGGTCAAGAAGTCGCTAGGCATTTTTTTAGGTGCGGAGGTGCTTCAGGCACAATTGCCAAAACGATAAGTGCCTACGATAAAGATTTCAGTGACGCTATTTATGGTGAAGACAAAAATCATCAGTACGTTTCAGAGTCGCGTTTGAAAAAGATGTTGAACTATGAGCTTCAATTGATTGAGGACAGAATGCCTCGTGATGAATTTCCAAACAAAATGTTCTTTTCATTTGCAAATACAGTTGCAACGATAGATTTTGCAAAAAAATACAAAGGCCATGGATGGATGGGAATCAAGTTTCAGGCAGATCCAAACCAAGATTATAGCGAGATACTTATTCACGTTCGCTTTCATCAAATTGATGCGCTTTCACAACAAGAATCTGTCGGGATTTTGGGGCTGAATTTAATTTATGGCGCATTTTATTGCCACGACAAGCCTCGCAAACTCATAAAATACTTGTACGACCATCTGGATAAAGATGCCATTGAAGTAGATACCGTCAATTTTTCGGGACCACTTTTTAAGGACGTTGACAACCGATTGATGAGTTTGGACTTGGTGAAAAACGGACTGACTGAAGCCGTAATGTTTGGTCCCGACGGAAACAACGTACTGCCAGCAAGAGTTTTATACAAAAAAAACATTCTTGCGCTTCGTGGTAGTTTTCGACCGGTTACCAAAGTGAACATTGATATGTTTCAAAAATCCTACGATATTCTGACAAAAACGGAGGGTGTAGAAGAACAAAATACCATCGTGATTTTTGAAATTACATTGTCCAATTTGATGTCAACAGGCGAAATTGACGAACAAGACTTTATGGATCGTGCTAAACTGCTTTGCTCATTAGGGCATACAGTAATGATCTCCAATTTTCAAGAATACTATCGTTTGGTAGAATATTTTTCCAATTATACCAAAGGAAAAATGGCATTGACCATGGGAGTGAGTAATTTTGTTGAAATATTTAACGAAAAATACTATCGCAATTTAAGTGGGGGTATTTTGGAAGCTTTTGGAAGATTGTTTTTCAAAAATTTGAAAATTTATCTCTACCCAATGAAAGATCCTCAAACAGGAGAAGTCATAACAAGCAACAACCTAAAAGTGCATCCACGTGTTAAAGAATTGTACAAATTCTTTAAATACAATGGAAAAGTGATTGATATTTTTGAATTCGACGAAAAAAGCCTGAGTATCTTTTCACGGACTGTGCTTGATATGATTGTCAACAAGGAAAAAGGCTGGGAAGAAATGCTTCCCGAAGGTATCGCCAACGTAATCAAAGAAAAGGAGCTGTTCGGATATATTGGTGATTAACCAATCAATTCTAGTAGTTGAGAGGCGTGCTCTTTTGTTTTGACTTTATCAACCACATGAGTGACCACTCCATGTTCGTCCAATACAAAGGTTTTTCTGTGAATACCGTCATATTCTTTTCCCATGAATTTTTTAGGTCCCCAAACGCCAAAAGCATTAATTACCTCGCGTGATTCGTCTGCTAATAAAGGATAAGGAAACGAATATTTGTTTTTAAAATTGGCTTGTTTTGCAACGCTGTCTGCACTTACTCCTAGAATAGAAAACCCTTTACCAGTAAGCACCTGATACGAATCTCTTAAATCACAAGCTTCGGCAGTACATCCGGGAGTATTTGCTTTTGGGTAGAAAAAAACAATCAGTTTTTTTCCCGTATAATCTGAAAGTTGGACATTATTCCCTTGATCGTCAAGGCATGTAAAAGCAGGTACAGTATCGCCTATTTTAAGTGTATTCATAGTTGTGATTAGTTTGAATTATAGATATTTAAATGTTTCTTATTTTTGTTAAAAATACATAAAAAATGAACAAAGCAGAACGTGTTTCCTTTGCAATGAAAACTTTAGATGCTTTGTATCCTGAAATTCCCATTCCCCTCGACCATAAAGATCCTTACACGCTATTGATTGCCGTTTTGCTGTCAGCACAAAGTACAGATGTTAGGGTTAACAAAATAACCCCTCTATTGTTTGAAAAAGCGGATAATCCCTACGATATGGTAAAATTATCTGTTGAGCAAATACGAGAAATCATTAAACCAGTGGGTCTATCACCTATGAAGTCCAAAGGCATACATGGGCTCTCTAAAATTTTAATTGAAAAACACGATGGAGAAGTGCCAGCAGATTTTGAAGCTTTGGAAGAATTACCTGCCGTAGGCCATAAAACAGCCAGTGTTGTCATGTCTCAAGCCTTTGGAATTCCTGCTTTTCCTGTTGACACTCATATACATCGGTTGATGTATCGTTGGGGGTTTTCTAACGGGAAAAACGTTGTGCAAACCGAACGTGACGCCAAACGACTTTTCCCAAAAGATGCTTGGAATCGCTTGCACCTTCAAATCATTTGGTACGGAAGAGAATATTCCCCCGCAAGAGGCTGGAATATCGAAAAAGACATTATTACTCAAAAAATAGGAAGAAAATCTGTACTTAACAAACTCAATTAAAAAACCTAATTTTTATTAAATTCAATAAAACCGTTTGATTTCCTGTGCGCTACATGATACGATTTTGAGTAACTCAAAAGAAATTCAATTGTCCTCAAAGATGGTTTGATTTCATTATTTTGATGGGTAGTTGAATTGTAAAATTTCTGCATACAAGTTGTTTATTAAAACAACGAGTAAAAAAAAAGGTTATTGCGTTAAGCTTATGTTTTTATCAACAACCATTTTTCGAATGTTGATAAGTGCGTAGCGCATTCTTCCCAAAGCTGTATTAATACTAACGTTTGTCAATTCAGCAATGTCCTTAAAATTCATTCCTTTATACAGTCTCATCAGTAAAACATCGGCTTGATCTTGGGGTAATCCGGCAATCAAGTCAGATAAAACAGATTCAATTTGTTTATCTATAATAAGAGATTCAATGTCTTTTTCGGGTTCAGAAATGTGCGAAAAAATATCGTAGTCATCCCTGTTTTCAAACTTTGGAAAACGCTTATTTTTTCGAAAATGATCAATGACCAAATTGTGTGCGATTCTTAGTACCCAAGGCAAGAACTTTCCTTCTTCGTTATACTTCCCTTTTTTTATAGTTTGAATTACTTTGATATAAGTATCCTGAAAAACATCTTCTGTAATATCGCGGTTCATTACTTTGGAGAAAATAAAGCTATAAACTCGCTGTTTGTACCTTGTTAATAAGATTTCAAAGGCATGTTCGTTTCCTTGAATGTAAGAAACTATTAAGTCTGCGTCTTTTGTGGAATGGGCCATAAATTTACTTTATAAGTTGACTATTGCCAACCTTGTTAAACTCAATGATTTAATTTAAAAGTAAATGTATGTATAGGCGTTTGTGTATGAATTAATAGTTCAAATATAATTAAAAAATCAAACTGTCAAAAAATTGGACGTGATTTTAAAAAGATACTTTTGTTTTAAAGCGTATATTTATAGCTTGATTTTTACAGTAAAAACCAACTAGTGAGTAAACAAAGTTCTTCCAAAAAAATTGATATTCAAGGTGCAAAAATGCACAACTTAAAGAATATCAGCCTTCAAATACCACATCGAAAAATGGTGGTTATTACGGGCTTGTCTGGCTCTGGTAAGTCAAGCCTAGCCTTTGACACTCTATACGCTGAGGGACAAAGACGATATGTTGAAAGTCTTTCCTCTTACGCAAGACAGTTTTTAGGAAGATTAAACAAACCCAAAGTTGATAAAATATCAGGCATTGCTCCTGCTATTGCTATAGAACAAAAGGTAAATAGTACCAACCCACGTTCGACCGTTGGAACTTCTACAGAAATTTATGATTATTTGAAACTTCTTTTTGCTCGAATTGGGAAGACCTACTCGCCTATTTCTAACGAAATTGTAAAAAAAGACACTGTTGAATCGGTTTTAGGGGCAATAAAGAGGCACCCGATTGGAGAAAAGCTCTTGATACTTTCGCCTATAAAGTTGGAAAACCATTCTTCTCCCGAAAAGCTTTTATCAGTACTGCAACAGCAAGGATACGCTCGACTAAGGATTGATGGAGAAATCGTACGGATGAATGCATTGCAATCCAAGCTTCCTAAAACGTTTGAGCTTGTTGTTGACAGAGTGGTGCTAAAAGACGACGAAGATTTTTACAACCGATTGGCAGACTCGATAGAAACGGCTTTTTTTGAAGGAAAAGGACATCTGAATCTACTTCTAATGCGTACCAATGAAATCCATACGTTCAGCAATCTTTTTGAAAAAGATGGGATGAAATTTGTGGAGCCTACGCAACATTTGTTTAGTTTTAATAACCCAATGGGTGCCTGTCCCAAGTGTGAAGGTTATGGAGATATTATAGGAATTGATCCTGAATTGGTAATTCCCAATACAGCCCTTTCTGTATTTGAAAGTGCTATTGCGCCCTGGCGAGGCGAACGAATGAAAAAACACAAAGAAGATTTTATTCAAAACGCTTATTTGTACGATTTTCCTATTCACAAACCCTATTACGAATTGTCTGACTCTCAGAAAGAATTGATTTGGGAAGGAAAAGGCAAACTCAAAGGAATTCATACTTTTTTTAAGAAAATTGAACGGAAAAACTACAAGATTCAAAATCGTGTCATGCTTTCCCGCTACCGAGGCAAAACCCAGTGCGACGGCTGTAACGGCAAGCGATTACGTCCCGAGGCAAACTATGTCAAAGTAGGAACCAAAACACTAAGCGAGCTTGTAAATCTTCCTTTCTATGAACTTCAACACTATTTTGATTCACTTACTCTCAACGACTATGACTATTCAATAGCCAAAAGGTTGTTAAAAGAAATTCGAAGCCGAATTCGTTTTTTGTGCGAAGTTGGATTGGAATACTTAACTCTTAACAGAAAATCCAATTCTCTTTCAGGAGGAGAATCTCAGCGTATTAATTTGGCTACTTCGTTAGGAAGCAGCTTGGTAGGCTCGTTATACATATTGGACGAACCCAGTATTGGATTGCATCCAAAAGACACACAACGACTGGTAAACGTATTGTCCAAATTAAGGGATTTGGGCAATACCGTTTTAATTGTTGAGCACGATGAAGAAATCATGAAAGCTTCGGATGAAATTATAGACATAGGTCCTGAAGCAGGCACCTTTGGCGGTGAAGTAGTCGCACAAGGAACTTTTCAAGAATTAATGCAATCACAAAGTCTAACAGCTCAATACCTTAACGGACAGCTCGAAATCAAAGTACCCCAAAAACGACGAAAATCGAACAAAGAAATTCGTATTGAAGGAGCACGACATCACAACCTAAAAAATATAGATGTTTCATTTCCCTTAGAACAATTGGTAGTAATAACGGGGGTTTCAGGCAGTGGTAAAAGCACCTTGGTTGAGAAAATATTGTACCCAGCTTTGGAACGAGAAAAAGAAATTTTCAATCATAAACCGGGACAATTTACAGCAATTCAAGGGGATTTAGACGCTATTGATCACATCCAATACATTGATCAAAACCCCATTGGATTGTCCTCACGATCCAATCCAGTGACCTACATAAAAGCTTATGACGATATCCGAGCGCTGTTTGCTGGGCTCAAAGGATCAAAAGTTAGAGGATTTCAAGCCAAACATTTTTCTTTCAATGTAGATGGTGGTCGATGCGAAACCTGTAAAGGTGAAGGAACGATAACCGTTGAAATGCAATTCATGGCTGACGTTAAACTTACTTGCGAAACTTGTAATGGTAAAAGGTTCAAGAAAGAAGTCTTGGAAGTATGTTTTGAAAATCAAAACATCCACGATGTATTGAACATGTCAATCGAAGAGGCAATTGCTTTCTTTTCAAAATACCAACAACAAAAAATTGTATCAAAACTCCAACCCCTCCAAGACGTTGGAATGGGATATGTTGCGTTGGGACAATCCTCTTCAACCCTTTCGGGTGGTGAGGCACAACGAATCAAATTGGCTTCTTTTCTGCTTAAAGGAAATAAAGGTGGAAAGACCTTATTTATTTTTGACGAACCTACTACGGGTCTTCATTTTCACGATATTAAAAAGCTATTGAAATCATTCAATGCGCTAATTGATAACGGGCATTCGCTAATAGTAATTGAACACAATATTGAATTGATCAAATCCGCTGACCACATCATTGATTTGGGACCGCACGGAGGCAATAAAGGAGGCGAACTCATGGCTTCGGGAACTCCTGAAGAAATTGCCACCCATCCCAAATCGTGTATTGCTCCCTTTTTAAAGGAGAAGATTGAAGTTTAGATTTTATTGCTTAATTTTGATTGAACCCCAGCATCAAAACAACATGAAACCTTTAGTCTTTTTTCTTTTTTTCTCGTCATTTCTAGCGGCGCAAATTTCAGGTACTATTAAAAACTCAGACAATGTAGCCTTACAAAATGTAAGTGTTTTCATTAAAAACACATATGTAGGAACCATAACAAATAAAGAGGGACAATTTCAGTTGTATCCCAAGAAAAGAGGAGAACTCACGCTTATAATTCGTAGTATAGGATATAAAACTATTTCAAAAAGCATACAATATGAAGGTTCTCCGATAAAAATTGATATTTCATTAACGAATCAGCCTGTATTTCTTGAAGAAGTGTCTGTAAGTGGACAGGACAATCCTGCACATCGCATAATTAGACAAGCAATTAAAAAACGTAAAGAACATTTAAAAAAACACAGTCATTACAAAGCAAATTTTTATTCACGAGGTACGGTTAAAATTGAAAATGCTCCTGAAAAATTTATGGGAATTGAGGTAGGATATTTTGAAGGGTCATTGGATTCAACCCGAAGTGGAATCGTTTATTTGTCTGAAACGAAATCAAAAATTTACCAAAAAGACAATCAATTTAGAGAAGAAGTGATTTCTTCAAAAACCAGTGGAGACAGCAACGGATTTAGTTTTAATACTGCTTCGAGTATGGCTATTGATTTTTATGAAAAAACCATCGAGTTTGGCACTGAAATGATTTCTCCGATTGCTGAAAACGCATTTAACTATTATCGGTATTCATTAGACGGTACATTTTACGATGAACATAACCACCTAATTAACAAAATCAAAATTACTCCAAAACGAACAACAGATCCTGCCTTTAAAGGTTTTATATATGTCATTGAAGATGATTGGGCGTTGTATGAAACACAAATGAGTGCCACAGGCAATCAATTGAACTTTTTGGGGATGGACACCATGACTATCCATCAACAATACACCTATTCGGAAAAATCGAATTCTTGGATTAAAACAACTCAATATGCTGACTTTAAATATGGTATTTTTGGTTTTAAGGGAAATGGACGATTTACAGCCATATACAGTGATTATGACTTTTTGGAGCTTCCAAAAAAAGAAGACTTTGGTCCTGAAGTGTTAAAATATCATACAGATGCCAACAAAAAAGACACCATTTACTGGAACAAAATTCGTCCCGTACCCCTAACAGTGGAAGAACATAAAAATTACTTGAAAAAGGACAGCCTCGAAATTCTCAGAAAATCAAAGCCGTACTTGGATTCAATTGATCATAAAAAAAACAGATTCAAATGGCATAATCCATTAACGGGATACACGTATTCTAACAGCAATAACAACTGGAAATTAGGCTATGATATACCATTAAGTGCTATTAGCTTTAATACTGTACAAGGATATAATGGAAAGATTAAAGTCCAATACAGAAAGAGCAATGAAGAAACTGGTAAGTTTTGGCGTATTGGCACCGAGTGGCAGTGCGGAATCGATGAAAATAAAGGGCGTATTTCTGCAGAGACTTTGATTCGTTTCAATAAAATTTCAAAACCTATACTTCGTGTATCAACAGGAAGAAAAGTCGTTCAATATGACGAAAACCAAGCTATCAGTCCCTTATTAAACTACCTTAGCTCATTATTTTTTGAAAATAATTTTGCGAAGTTTTACGAGAAAGAATTTTTTGATATATCCTTCAAAAATGAATTTTGGAATGGGTTTTATGGATCTTTTTCGTTAGGTTATGAAAAAAGAATGACTCTAATAAATCATTCTAATTTGGTGTACATAAATTATGACGATAAGGAATATACCTCCAACAATCCAATTGCTCCAGCCGTTTCAGGGGATTTGACCTTCAACAATCATCGGGGAGTTGCTTTCTCATTGGAAACTGATATTGTTTTTGGTCAAAAATACATGAGCCTTCCAAACTACAAATTGGGGTATTCCGATCAAAAATACCCAAAACTATCCTTAAGAATATCGGGGTTGTTTGGCTCATCTGAAAGCGACTACAACCACATGCACTTCTCCGCAAAAATCAATCAATCCATTAGCCTTAGAAATAAAGGAATTACGGATTATATTCTAAAAGCAGGAATATTTAATTCAAACAGCGCATTCATGGATTATTACCACCCAAAATCTAACGAAACATTTGTTAGAAGTAATGGGCTAGAAAATTTTCAACTGCTTCCCTATTACAGTCGAAGTACTAACAAAAGCTACGCAGAGATACATCTAACTCATGATTTTAAAAAATGGATTTTAGGAAAAGTACCTTTAGTAAGGTGGTTACAATCTTCGTTAGAGACAAGTTTTCACCTTAACATGAGTGAAACGTTAGCTCCATACTACGAAACATCTGTAGGAATAAAAAATTTAGGCTTTGGAAAATATCGTTTTTTAAGAATCGATTATGTTCGCGCCTTCCAACATGGATTTAAAGCGGACGGAGTTATTTTTGGGTTTTCGTTTTAATTTTCAATAAAATACGTAAAATCAAATACTAATTACGATCTCCCAACATGGGAACAAAGCGAAAATCGCCAAAAGTTTGTTTGTCAAAACTCGCTATTCCTGTTCTTATATACAAAGTCATTACTTGCGTGTCTACTCCTAAAGGAACAACCATTCTACCTCCTATTTTTAATTGGGAAAGCAATGTTTTGGGAACTTCGGGGGCGCCTGCAGTGACTATTATTTTATCAAAAGGGGCCTTTTCTGGCAATCCTTTGTATCCATCTCCAAAGAATAGTGAAACCGAATGGTAACCCAACTTCGGCAGCATTCGTTTGGCATTTCGAAACAACTCATGTTGCCGCTCAATAGAATACACTTCTGTTTTCATTTCAAGAAGTACCGCCGTTTGATATCCCGAACCCGTTCCGATTTCAAGTACGCGATCGGTTTCTAAAAGCTGAAGTAGCTGTGTCTGAAAAGCAACTGTAAAGGGTTGAGAAATCGTCTGCTCAGCTCCAATAGGAAATGCCTTGTCTTGATACGCATGGGCTTCAAAACTACTGTCCAAAAACAAATGACGAGGAATGGATTCAATAGCTTTTAGAATACGAACATCTTCAATACCCTTATTTTTAAGGGATTCTGCTAATTTTTTTCGAAGTCCAAAATGTTTGGTGGTATCTTTCACAGCATAGTTTGTACAAAAATACAAAATGGTTTGCATCTATTTTAGATCAAAATGAGCAATTGTATGTCATAGTGTTGTATTTTTACAAAAAATCAATGACCAATGATTAAAGCGGGCGTTTTGGGTGCTGGACACCTTGGAAAAATTCATTTACGACTCTTACAACAATCCGATCAATACGAATTGATAGGATTTCACGATCCCAATCCAGCAGTTGCTGCTTCAATAACCGAAGAATTTGGGTATCACCATTTTACACAACTGGATGACTTGCTAGATGCTGTGGATATGATTGATATCGTAACCCCTACCCTTTTTCATTTTGGAGTAGCTCAAAAAGCAATTTTAAAAGGAAAGCATGTATTTATTGAAAAACCTATAACAGCCACTGTTGAGGAAGCGCAAACTCTTATTGCATTGGCAAAAAAACAAGGGGTTTTGGGACAAGTAGGTCATGTAGAACGGTTCAATCCCGCTTTTTTAGCCGTTCAAAATGAAATTCAAAATCCAATGTTTATTGAAACGCATCGTTTGGCTGAATTCAACCCTAGAGGAACCGATGTGCCTGTTGTTTTGGATTTGATGATTCATGATATCGACATCATTCTTAGTGTGGTAAACGCACCCGTTAAAAAAGTTACGGGTAGTGGAGTTTCGGTAATTAGCGATACTCCCGACATCGCTAATGCGCGCATAGAATTTGAAAACGGATGTGTTGCCAATTTAACCGCCAGTCGAATTTCTCTCAAAAACATGCGAAAATCACGTTTTTTTCAAAAAGACGCCTATATATCTGTGGACTTTTTGGAAAAGAAAGTTGAAGTAGTAAAAATGAAAAATGCTCCCAAAGAGGCTGATGAATTTGCTATGATTCTTCAAAACGCAGAGGGTGTCAAAAAGCAAATTTATTTTGACAACCCAACTGTTCAAAACAACAATGCTATACTGGATGAATTAAATTCATTTGCCAATGCCATCAATACCAGCAGTACACCTGCTGTTTCTTTGGCACAAGGAGGAAAAGCGCTGGAAGTAGCCCTTCAAGTGATTGCTGATTTCTAAAAGGTTTGAAATGGTACACCTACACCCATTTTCAGCATATCATGTAGCCCCCAATCAAGCCAAGGAGTTTGTTTCACTTCCTATTGATCTCTACAATTCTTCTCAAATCGAAAATACAATTGACACCTACCCTCATTCATTTTTGAGTATAATTCAACCCAATCTAAAAGAAGATTTCAAAAACATTCGGAAACGTTTTCTTACATCTCCTTATTTAAAACAAGATCTAACTCCCTCATTTTATGTATATGAAATTATTGAAAATGCTACTGTTTGCAAAGAGATAATAGCGGGTGTTTCTTGCAACAAAGATTCTAAGGAATTTGTACTGCCACATGAAAACACCTTGAAAAAACGCGAAAAACTCTTTGAAAAATACCTAAAAACCGTTCGATTCAACGCCGAACCCGTTTTATTGGCTTTCGAAGATTCAAAATCGATTGAACATTTGATAGATGCCTACTCCAAAAAGCCTCCGTTTTACGATTTTACTTTTTACGATCAAAGACATCGTTTGTGGAAAATTTCTGACACCTATCAAGTAACATCATTAGTTGCCGCCTTTAAAAAAGAATCAAAATTATACATTGCAGACGGACACCATCGGTGGGCTTCGTCTTCAAGGGTTTCTAAATCATCTTCAAATCAAGAGGCGCAATATTGTATGTGTTTTTTGCTGCCCACTTCATCGTTACAACTGGACAGTTTTTATAGAATAATTGATATTTCTGATCTATTGAACGGAAAAGAATTTTTAAAACGCTTGTCAGATTCGTTTGCTGTTTATTCTACAACATCTTACCAAACGCCAAGAAACAAAAACTCGTTTAGTTTTTATGTAAACGGAAGTTGGTATGCTGCTGATTGCCCGAAAAATACATCGTTAAATTCTGTGGAATTGTTGCATGAAAAAATAATTAAACCCATTCTAGGTATTGAAGATTTTAGAAAAAACCCATGTATAGAATACGGATACTCACAACGCCCAAATAAAGAGATTGAGAAAAAAACCAAACAAGGGTCCGACTTTTTGGGTATTACACATTTTCCGATTAATTTTGACGAGATAAGAAGCAACGCAGATCAAGGTATTATGCTGCCTCCCAAAAGCAGTTTTATACAGCCAAAATTACCTAGCGGATTGCTTTTACATACATGGTAGAAAACACAAATGAGTATTCAAAAAAACTTAGAATTTTTAAAAAGTCAACTTTCAGAGGGAATTGATTTGGTAGCAGTTTCCAAAACAAAACCCATTGAGGACATCCTCAAAGCATACGAGGTAGGTCATCGCATTTTTGGGGAGAACAAAATTCAAGAAATGACCCAAAAGCAAGAATTGCTTCCAAAAGATATTCAGTGGCACATGATTGGGCATGTGCAACGAAACAAAGTCAAGTACATGGCTTCTTACGTTAGTTTGATTCATGGAGTTGACAGTCTAAAACTTTTAAGAGAAATCAACAAACAGGCCTTAAAAAACAAACGTGTTATAGACTGCTTGTTACAGGTACATATTGCTCAAGAAAGTTCAAAATTTGGTTTTGATACTAACGAAATAAACACTGTTTTTGATGAATTGAAAGAAAATCCTTTATCCAATATTCGGGTAGTGGGTTTGATGGGAATGGCTAGTTTTACTGTAAATAAAGATCAAGTAAAAGAAGAATTTTTATCCTTAAAAAATATATATGATGTTCATCAAAACAGTCAAAAATTATCGATTCTATCGATGGGTATGAGTGGCGATTATGAACTCGCCATTGCCTGTGGTAGCAACATGATTCGTGTAGGAAGCCGAATATTTGGAGAACGAAACACCCCGCCTTTATAGTGTATGCAATTCTTGATATAGAAACCACTGGAGGTAAATTTGACGAAGAAGGAATTACCGAAATAGCCATTTATCAATTTGATGGACATCAAATTACGGATCAATTTGTGAGTCTAGTCAATCCCGAAAAACCGATTCAGCCCTTTGTAGTCAATCTTACTAAGATTACACAAAAAATGCTAGTAAACGCTCCCAAATTTTATGAGGTTGCCAAGCGGATTGTTGAAATCACTACCGATTGTGTAGTTGTAGCACACAATGCCTCCTTTGATTACCGAATTTTACAAACAGAATTTAGACGATTAGGGTTCGAATTTAACAGATCTTCATTGTGTACCGTTTCACTTTCTAAGAAACTGATTCCTGAAATGAAATCCTACAAATTAGGCAAACTGGTTCGTTCTTTAGGAATACCTATCAGTGACCGCCACCGAGCTTCTGGAGATGCCAAAGCAACAGTTGAATTGTTTAAAATATTGTTGTCAAAAGACATTGACAAACAAATCATAAAAACACATTTAAAAAACAATATAGAAACAGCTTTGTCAGGTAAGTTTTTAGAAATGCTAACTGATTTGCCTACCACAACGGGTGTGTATTATTTGCACAATGAAAAAGGAGATGTTATTTATATTGGTAAAGGAAACGATATCAAAAAACGAGTGCGACAACATCTTACTGGAACAAACAGAAAGTCCCTAAGAATACAATTAGAGATTGCAGGAGTCACTTTTGAAGAAACAGGAAGTGAGTTGATTGCTTTGCTCAAAGAAAATGATGAAATCAAAAGGCATAAGCCCAAAAACAATAGAGCACTCAAAAACTCGATGATGAAATTGGGTGTTCTTTCAGAGGTCAATCCTAATGGATATATCGCATTGAAATTGACTAAGTACTCCGATTCAGAAAAATACCACGCCGAATTTAAAAACTTGAACGAAGCCCGGCGTGTATTGTTTCATTTTACTGAAAAACACAATCTTTGCCAACGACTTACACAAGTTGATCCCGGTGACGATGCTTGCTTTAATGTTTCGATCAACAAATGTTTGGGTGCCTGTAAAGCAGAAGAACCCTCTGAAAATTACAACAAAAGAGTTCTTCGATTGTTCGAAGAATTTAAATTTCCATATTCCGACATGGTAGTCATTGACAAAGGACGAGCTGTTGATGAACGCAGTGTAATTCTTATAGAAAATGATAATTTTATGGGGTATGGCTATGTCAATTTAAATCATCAAATCAGTAATATTGAAATTCTTCGTTCGCTGATTCGACCCATGAAAAACAATCGGGACGCGAGGCATATCATTCAACGTTATTTGCGAAAATCGAAGTCCCTAAAAATCATTAAATTGAACCCATAATCACATACTGTGACTCTCAAAAACAAACTACACGAAATTATTTATGAAGCTGACACCAAAACAGGCAAAGCTTTTGATGTCGTATTGTTCTTTTTAATTGTAGCAAGTGTTGTATTGGTAATGCTAGAAAGTGTACCTTCAATTGATGCTCAATATCATAAACAACTCAACATTGCCGAATGGATAATTACCCTGTTTTTTTCCGTTGAATATATTTTACGAATAGGAGTCGTAAAGAAACCATGGAAATACATTGTTAGCTTTTACGGAATCATTGATTTGCTTTCTATTTTACCAAAATATATTTCATTAATTATTGGGGGTGCACAAGGATTGGCAGTGTTGAGAGCCATTCGACTGCTTCGTGTTTTTAGAGTATTAAAGCTCACACGATTCATAGGAGAGTCTCGATACTTACTGCTAGCTTTACGAAAAAGTCGTCCTAAAATTATGGTCTTTTTATTTACCGTTTTTCTTCTCTGTATTGTTTTGGGGTCGGTAATGTATTTGATTGAAGGAGAAAAAGGCGGTTTTACGAGCATTCCTAGAAGTGTTTATTGGTGTATTGTAACCATGACCACTGTGGGTTATGGCGATATTGCTCCGATTACTCCTCTAGGACAGGCCTTTGCTTCTGTGATTATGATTTTAGGATATGGAATCATCGCTGTTCCTACCGGTATTATTGGAGTTGAAATTGCCCAAGCTAAAAAGGTAGAAACCAATACACAAAGCTGTAAGCACTGTTTGGAGTCATACCATTTTGATGATGCAAAACACTGTCATCAATGCGGAAAAATACTGAACGATGAGTAAGCGATTGATTACGCTTTCAGGACCCACTGGAATTGGAAAAACAGCGTTGGCAATTGAATTGGCGCAACATTACAACACCGAAATCATTTCATGTGATTCACGTCAGTTTTATAAAGAAATGGCCATCGGAACTGCCGTTCCCTCCGTGGAGGAGCTTAAGAGCATTCCTCATCATTTTATCCAGCATCTTAGTATTCACGATAATTACTCAGTTGGAACTTTCGAAAAAGAGGCTTTGCAATTAATGGATATATTGTTTCAAAAATTCGATACACTTATTCTTGTCGGAGGTTCGGGATTATACATGAATGCTGTTATTCATGGAATGGATTCGTTTCCTGAGGTGCCTAAAAAAATTCGTGAGGAATTAAACGCTGCTTATCAAGAAAAAGGAATTGAATATCTTCAAAATGAATTTTTAAAGTGGGATCCTATACATTCACAACAAATTGATCCAAACAATCCTCACAGATTGATCCGAGCTCTCGAAGTTTGTATTGCCTCAGGAAAACCTTACTCCTCGTTTTTGAATCAGCCTAAACAACCCCGAACGTTTGAAGTGTTGTCCTTTGCTTTGAATGCTCCTAGAGATTGGCTCTATCAACGAATCAACAAGCGGGTTGATATCATGTTTGAAAAAGGATTGGTAGAGGAAGCCAAAAGTCTTTTTCCACTAAAACATCTAAATGCACTTCAAACTGTTGGCTATAAGGAGTTGTTTTTGTATTTTGAGGGAGTACATTCCTTAGAATTTGCCAAAGAGGAAATAAAAAAGAATACCCGAAGATATGCTAAACGGCAGCTCACTTGGATTCGGAACAAGAAAACCATCGAGGTAATTTCATGTGACAATTCACTGTCCAAAATTGTTTCAAAAACAAACTAAATATTGGCATAATTATTGTTATTATCGAACAGACCCTAATTGAACATATGATGTCAAATTCAAAATATTACTTACTTGTCTTCCTTTTTATAATAAGTGCCTGCACCACTGATGAAGAGATTACAGATGCTCCAAAAGAACAACATAAAAACGAGGTTCTAGTAGATGCTGAAATAGTTAAAAAAATTAGCAGTTCAGAAATTGATCTACTTTTTAAAAATGCAATTGAGTTAGCAGGGATTTCTGAAGAACTCGTTCCGCCACTACAATTTAAGGGCATTACTGTTTATAAACTTACCTACAAAACTTCGTATCCGGGAATGTCAGAAAAGATAATTGCCTCAGGAGCACTCGTTATACCCGATGATAGCAAAAACAACTCCATCATTTCATACCAGCACGGAACCATAACCGACCCAAAACATGCGCCATCATTTTCTAGCGAAACAGCTAGCAACGGTTTTGCTGCCTTAATGGCATCATTAGGATTTTATGTTTCTGTTCCTGATTATTTGGGTTATGGTGAAACCGCAAACCTTCACCACCCCTACGAACACGGTGAAAGTTTAGCTACAGCATCTTACGATATGATCTTAGCATCGAGAAAGTTTATTGCTTCAAACGAATACGGCGTAGGAGACAAATTGTTTTTAACGGGCTATTCTGAAGGTGGCTATGCCACTATGGCGCTGCATCAATACATAGAAGAAAAAGGGGATTTAACCGTTACTGCAAGTGCTCCAGCAGCAGGAGCTTACAACAAATCAGAGTTAGCTTCGGAAATTATTTCAAAAGACGAACCACTCCCGTTTATTCGCAACTATTTATGGGTGTTAGACACCTACAATTGGGTTCACAAAATCAATAAGCCTTGGTCATACTTCATCAACGAACCTTATGCGTCAAATATTGACCCCAACAACCCGTTGAGTGTCTTTGATGCTGAATTAGATTCGAATCCTAGCAAATTATTTACAGAATCGTTTAGAAACGAAATTTCAAGCGAAGAAACATCTTCTTTTAAAATGGCTTTGAAAGAAAACGATCGATTTGATTGGAAAGCAAACGCCAAAGTGAGATTGTATTATGGAACTAAAGATGACTTTGTGTATCCGTTGAATTCTACCTCTGCACACAAAGCCATGAAAGAAAAAGGGAGTGTTGTAGAATTGTTTCCTTTTGAAGGAAAAAATCATTTTACAGCCGTTAACGACTACAGTATCGGGGTTTTAATTTGGTTTTTATCCCAAAAATAGTGAAACCCTTTAAGAGAAATACGAGTTGAGATTGGATTGAATACGCTCCTGAATATTTTGAGTATCTTCCTTAACAAAGGTCTTACCCGTGATGTTTTCATATAATTCAATATATCGGTCGGAAACCGATTGAACATAGCTATCAGACATCGTTGGCACTAATTGCCCGTCAAGACCTTGAAAATTATTGGAAATCAACCATTGTCTTACAAATTCTTTAGACAATTGTTTTTGCGGCTCACCCCTATCCTGACGCATTTGATAGCCATCGGCATAAAAATAACGTGAAGAATCTGGGGTATGAATTTCGTCTATCAAAACAATTTGACCGTCTTTATTTTTCCCAAATTCATATTTGGTATCCACCAATATAAGTCCTTGTTTGGAGGCCAATTCGGTTCCTCGTTGAAATAAAGAGCTTGTATATGTCGCCAATTGAGCGTAGTCATCTGCAGAAACAACGCCACGAGCAATTATATCTTCCTCGGAAATATCTTCATCATGGTCGCCCATTTCAGCCTTGGTTGCTGGGGTAATAATTGGAATTGGAAATCGATCGTTTTCCTTCATGCCTTCTGGCATTGCTACCCCACAAAGTGTTCGAATACCCTTAGCGTATTCTCTGGCGGCATGTCCTGAGAGGTATCCTCTAATTACCATTTCAACTTTAAAAGGCTCACAAAGTTGTCCAATAGAAACATTCGGATCAGGAGTTGCAATGAGCCAATTGGGAACAATGTCTTCGGTAGCTTTCATCATCTGAGTTGCAATCTGATTTAGAATTTGACCTTTGAAAGGAATGCCTTTGGGCATTACGACATCAAAAGCAGACAAGCGATCGGTGGCAACCATTACCAAAATATCGTTTTCTAAAGAGTAAACTTCGCGAACTTTTCCAGTATATTTTGAAAGCTGACCAGGCAGTTGAAAATGGGTTTCCATCAAAGTATTCATGCGCTGAAAGTTTAACTATTGTGTTCTGTTTTTTTATAAGCATCTATGACCTTACGAACCAAGCGATGGCGAATGACATCGGATTCGTTCAAATAAACCATTCCAATGCCATCAATATCTTTTAAAACAAGAACAGCCTCTTTCAAACCTGAAATAACCCTTCTGGGAAGATCAATTTGTCCTGGATCGCCTGTAATCATAAATTTGGCGTTACAACCCATTCGAGTCAAAAACATCTTCATTTGGTTGTGAGTTGCATTTTGAGCTTCGTCAAGAATAACAAAAGCATCATCTAATGTTCTACCACGCATAAAAGCCATCGGAGCTATTTGTACGACACCTGTTTCGAGATAATGGGCTAATTTTTCTGCTGGAATCATATCTCTAAGTGCATCGTAAAGAGGCTGCATATAAGGATCCAACTTTTCTTTCATGTCACCTGGGAGAAATCCTAAGTTTTCGCCTGCTTCTACTGCAGGACGCGTTAATATGATTTTACGAACTTGTTTTTCTTTAAGCGCTTTAACAGCTAATGCAACACAAGTATAGGTTTTCCCAGTACCTGCAGGACCAATCGCAAAAACCATATCGTTCTGTTGCAACGACTCAACAATTCGAATTTGATTGGCAGTTTGTGCTTTGATAATTTTTCCGTTCACACCATGCATAATGGGTTGAGCAGCAGAGGAAGACTCTAGAAGAGCATCTTCTGGATTGGAGGT
>ERZ1048068.1229-NODE-1229-length-20289-cov-6.293170_pt1 | contig 20289 bp, 19 predicted proteins | sample MGYA00383098_ERZ1048068 | MGnify/ENA primary metagenome ERZ1048068 (study PRJEB29581, sample SAMEA5548368) | metagenome | biome: marine; feature: coastal; material: water | depth 1 m | study: Short-term variability in the microbial, nano- and picoplankton... | reverse complement strand
ATTTCCTTCCCAAAATTCTATTTCATATGGTTTAAACGAATAACCGCCCCAATATCTCGGGCATTCTTTTAAATCATCATTTTTTAAAGATTTATTGTAATTTTCTTTAACTTGCTCAAACGACCCTATCTTTTTTGATTGTTTGGATGAAATAGCTAGTGCATTTTTTTCTTCTGATCTATCAAAAAAATATTTTTGATTAAATTCCTCAGAGGTTTTTTTTATTTTAGCCTTCATTCTAATTTGAACATTAATGCTGGACCAATATAGCAATGCAGCTATTTGATTATGAGAATTAAAAGCTGAAGCTTTTGGTGATTCATAATTACTAAAAAAAATAAATTCATCATTGTTAATAAATTTAAGATTTACATATCTAGAATCAATTTCATTTATCTCTTTATTAAAAGAAGAAATTGAAATAGCCTCAATACCTTTTTGATCTGCGTCAACAGCCTCATCATACTTCTGTTTTAAATATTGATAAGGTGTTTCTTGATTTAAGTTATTAAATTTAATCATTATGTTTTCAGATTATATATGTCTTATTGTTAATCATGAACTTTAAGAACAAAATCCATAAACAAAAAAAGCTGCGGAATGCAGCTTAATAATTTGTTAATTTTTAAAAGTTGATAAGCCTATTTATCGCAGACCATGATTTGGATATGGATTTGGCATTGTTTTGTTGCTTTTTAATCTAGCTTTGGCGAACCGCCACTTGGCTGTCATTCATTTAGTTTAGGTGCAGCTCTAGATTTATTTGAGTAAGGTGAGCCGCTTGAAAGGAATATGCTCAGAGGAGGCTGGCAGACAGATTCGACTGCCATGAAGTATTTAAAAAACTAGTATCTTTGAAACTAATAAGGAAAGTTTAAATCATTTTTTAAATCATCTGGAGGAATAGGCAAATCCTTAAACACTCTCCAAATCACATCAGATTTTGGGTTCAATACAACCCAAACAGTTAAAAATATTAAAGAAAAATAGACAATTAAGTTTTGTCTTCCTACATACCAAGCCTCAACATCACCTTTGTATGGCCCAATTACATTGTCATAAAATTCAAGTGTGCCACTATGACCTTCAAGAATACTCTCTTCACCACGAAACACTATCGGGCCTATTCCGGATAGCCCTGGCTTCACTTTAACGATGATGTTCTGGGATTCGACCGGGAATGCATCAAAACATCTCTGCGCCTGAGGTCTTGGCCCAATCAAACTCATATGACCCAGGAAGACATTAAGCAATTGAGGTAATTCATTAATCTTAGTCTTGCGCAAAAACGCTCCAATGGGTAATATCCTGGGATCATTTTTCATTGTGACGGTTCCAGTTCCAATATTGGGGCTATCCTTAAGCATTGTTGCGAACTTATAGAGTTTAAACATTTCTCTATTTTTACCTACACGCTCTTGAAGGAAAAAAATCTCACCCTCACCAGAAAGTTTAAGTAATAGAGCAATAGGAATAAGCAATGGTGATAGAAAAACTAGCGCTATTCCCGAGAAAATTACGTCAAAAAGTCGAATCAAAATTACATCCTCTGATCAAGATATTTACCGGTCTCTTTGTGAGCAAACTCCGGTAATAAGTCAAAAAATAAGTCCACAATATTTTGTTTTTCCCAGTTACCGGTTTCCCTCAGGGCTTCCACGCCAGCAGAAAAATTATCTAATTTTTGGCTATCAAAAATAGGTTGATTTTTTATAACACCCACTCCATCGAAGCGGGTCATGTCTAGATCCTCGTTGTCAGTAAAGAATTCCTCGAAGTCCTTTTCTCCAGTTGTATCACTATTGAAAAAATAGCAAGGCCATTGTTTCTTTTCGATTAACTCTGCAATTCTATCCCTAGCTTCATCTTCGCTCGCGCAGTAAAAGGGTTCATAACCCAATTTCCGTATATATCGCTCAGCGATATCGGAAAATGTAATTAAATGAAGATGCTCGCTTAACTTAGGAAAAAATATATCCCTATTGTCGCCAAGTAGCCCAGACATAAGACACAGCTCACCCGACTCCTGAGGTGTCACAAAATACCGACGCACATCACTAGGCGCAGAAAAAGGTTGCCTTTTAGCAAATCGCTGATTAAATCCATGCAATAAGGAACCATCCGAGAATGCAACATTTGCAAAACGAGCCATTGAAATGGACATTGTTTTACTTTCACGCATTAAGAACATTTCCATAATTCGCTTACTGGCACCCATCATATTTACTGGGTTTGCTGCCTTATCCGTGGAGACACAAAAATACTTTTTTGCTCCGTGATCACGAGCGAGTCTGAATGTTTTAATAGTATTAAAAATATTAACCATCAGCATACGCATTAACGTAAATGGATCTTTTTCACTTCGTACATGTTTTAAAGCTGAAAGGTTAAATACATAGTCATATGGACCCTCATTCGCCATCAAAGCCTCAAATTCTGGACCGCCACAATCAATAGCAAATGTCCTAAAGTCACCTTTTATATAGCCAATGGTACTTCGAACGTCTCTCACAAGCTCAACCATATTATTTTCGCTAATATCTACAACATGAAGTTTTGATGGGTTGCGCTTGAATATTTCTTTAGTAACAGCTTGACCAATGGAGCCTGCGCCACCGATTACAAGAAAATTACCTGAGGATATAATTGGAGACAATATTTTTTCAAGATTTCGAATATCTTCATTGAACAGCTCATTTTTTCTTCCAATAATAGATAGAATATTCATTCAAACTCCTTTTCTAATTAAATTTATTAGAATTAATTATCATACTCAATTCCGAAGGAATTTCTGGCAAACCATCAAAATAATTCTCGGGCTTAATGTATCTAGGTAATACCACAGCAAATATTGTTAAAAATAAAATCTTTAAAAATAAATAAAATGATTGATTTAGACTATACCATTCCTCAAGCTCACCCTTGAATGGGGTAATTACAGTATCATCTAACAAAGTAGCATTTTGTGATTTCCTGAATATTTCCTCTTCATCCCGGAATATGAGCGAACCTATGCCAGTGACACCAGGTCTAACCTCAGATATAAGTTCACGAGATGTTTTAGAGTACAAGTTAAAATATCTTGGTGTCTGTGGTCGAGGGCCAACTAAACTCATATCGCCTTTGAAGACATTAAAAAGTTGAGGCAACTCATTAAGCTTGGATTTTCTTAAAAACCTACCAACCGGCAACACCCGAGGATCATTGTATTCGGTTAACTCTCCAGAACCGATCATTGAACTGTTTTTAACCATAGTTGCAAACTTATATATACAAAACGGTTTCCCACCTCTACCGATGCGCACCTGCTTATAAAATACCTCACCCTCTCCTGAAAACCTCAATATCAGAGAAATAATTATCAGCAAAGGCAATAGAAAGGCTAAACCGAGGGTAGTTGCAAAGACATCAAACACTCTTATCAAAAATTGATTCATTGGTTAATATCTCGCACTACTTTCTTTATATCTTTAACCAAAATCGACCTATTTTCGGCAAACATATCATTAGTCCAAGTATTTAATTTAGACTCAAATTGCCTAATAGCACTTACACGTTCTGTAAACATAGAAGATATATTATCAGCGTTAGATGTTTCGTTAGTATCCAAAAAGCTCCGGGAAAGAATAACCGAGCTGGAACCTAACCTCAAATGTTCAGCTAACAAGCATTCGGGACTGGGTTTAAGACTAGATCCAATTTTCGCAATACCGCCTATACCAAAATTAACGCCAAATTGACGTGCGATTTTACAGGCTGTTTCTATTTTACCGTTTATAAAAGGCTCAAACATAAATGAGCTTTCATATGCAATGTGCAGATCATTAAGCCCTATATGTATCCTATCAACGCCTCCAATTGACAAAATTCGATCAAGATTTTCCAATGACTCTTTGGTCTCAACTAACAAACAGGTCCTAGCACGTCCTGCTACACAACTCATAAAATCCTTAACTTCTTTTTCATTTTTAAAAAAGGGAAGCATGACGGTATCAGCGCCACCAGTAATTATTTTATCTATTTCATCCGCAGTCCAACTACCAACAGGATTACACCTCACAAGTATAGATGCAGAAGATACTGACGATTTAATTCTTGGAATATCCTCTATTCGATGCCTAGAAATAACAGTATTTCTTCCAGATTGTCTGTCTTCTTTTCCATAAAGCTCGAGGTCAATAAATATTTCATCAACGCCCGCGTCATCTGCTGCCTTAGCTACAAAAATATTATTGGTTATGTACAAAAGATTCATAGCCATTATTAGAATTCCATTTGATAAGTACTAAATATATCTTCGAAAGTTTCCTGTCTTTTTATGACTCTAACTTTTTGATCTTTATTAAGCTCTAATATAGGGACATTTGGCATAATAAATGGTGGCTTCATAACGACAGAATATGAGCCAGCCGAGTCAAAAACAACAAAATCTCCAACTGACAATTGCCCAGAATAATTTCTATAAAGATAATCTGACTCAATGCAGGTATACCCTGCCATATCCATGTCCTCATATCGCTCCATTGATTCACTTTCATCTATATGAAAAACAGTGATAGGCAAATTAATCTTGCCTGCCGTAGGATTGGTATTGAAGGAGCTCCCAGATAAGGTTGCTATTGATTTTTGACCAATTATTTTTATATTTACAACCTTAGCAACAAACTTCAAGGCATTGGCTGCAAGAGCAGTGCCCGGCTCAATGATTAGCTCAGGAGTCTCATGCTCATCATGGTGTTTGTAAAACTCAGCGAATGGTTTTGCAGCGACTGCAGCATAATCACCAAATGACGGCGGGGATATTCCAAGCTGTTGCTGAAGCTTTGATGACATTCTCCCATATAACCCGCCACCGAGACTTACATATTTAAGGGGCTTGATGTTCTTCCTCTCGACGGCCCTTATTACATCCAGCATTCCCTTCGAAGCATTGACCCAAGACTGGAGTCCCCTAGATGCAAAATGGCAGTGAAGACCTACCATATCAATATTTAAGTTCTTCAATATCTTAGTTAAAGCTTTATCAAAGTCGCCATTACTAAAGTCAAACCCAAACCGTGAAACTACACCATCTTCAATATCAAAGTTACAGCGAATCCCCACGCGCAGGGTAGCCTGTGGATTGGATGCGGCAATCGAACAGATTACCTCTAAATCAGCATCTGAATCTGCATTAACGACTCCACCTTTAAGTAGCAGGTCCTCTATCGCCTTAGCCTTCTTATAAGGTCCATTAAAAAATATATTTTTAGGGTCTACACCTACAGCTAAAGCAACATCAACCTCCATGTCAGAGACCGTTTCCGCATAACCTCCAAGAGTATCAACAATTTTGCAGAGCCTTGGAATATAATTAGTCTTGTAAGAGTATGCAATGCGACTTTTTGGATAGAATGACTGAAACTCCGACGTCAGCGATTTAAAACTCTCCTCAAAGTTAAGGCTATCTAAAAAATAGAAGGAGTCGCCATATAAAGAAGAAGTAGCGGTTAGTAAATCTTTTGTAATTTTCATAAAGTAAATAATACCCAATATTTGAGGTAAAAAAGAGCTTGATCAGCACAAACTGAATTTCCAGAAAATCTAGGTTACTGGAGTTGTCCAACTAACAGGAAGATCCATATTATCTTGATTAGATATTAGATCATGATATTTTATGAGTAAATCTAGTGTCATGGCGCCTGGCATTCCATCTCCAACAGGAATACTATTGATAGAAGTTATGGGAGTAACCTCTGCGGCTGACCCACACAAAAATACTTCGTCAGAAATAAGCAGCTCTGTCCGGTCGATCTGCCTTACGACAACATCTCTTTCCATTGACTCCGCCAGTCTGATGAGAGTATCTCTAGTAATGCTCTCCAGCACAGAGCATTGCAATGTTGGAGTAATCAAAACATTATTGCGCACAATAAAAATGCAGGCCCCTGCTCCCTCTGCGACTTTTCCGGCTGAGTTCAGAAATATGGGCAAGTCATAGCCAGCCCTGTTAGCTTCGAGATGTGCGTGTCGCCCAGCTATATAATTCGCTCCACACTTTACTCTTGGAGGCAAAGAGACATCGTTAAGTCTTTGCCATGTCGATACACAGGCAGTCGAACCAGACAATTTATTGATATCAGTTCGCGCTTTAACGATAGGCGATATAAATAATTTAGGTGTATCTAAGGAACTCCAACTACCATCTCCATCGACGAATAAGGTAAGGCGAATCGCTATATCAGCTTTATAATCAGCTACTTCCAAAAGATCATTAATAAAACTTTTGATTTGAAGTCTAGAATAGGGACATTTTAAGATAAGCAACTTGCAAGACTCAAATAATCTATCTAAGTGATCATCCAGCCTAAAAATATACAATAGTTCATGATCTTCATTCCAATACCCTCTAATACCCTCAAATACATTAAGTCCAAATTGCGAGGTTGGCGACATGACATTAACAACCGCCTGATCATGAGGAATGACTTCCCCGTTGAACCAAATAATATTCTGTTTCTTATTCACTGATGATAATCCTATTCATAGAAATATTGTATTGATGTATATTCATATATTCAACGTGCTAGCCTAAATTTCTGAAAAAGAGATGAAGCACAGCTGCCCTAGCCCTTCTCGACAAGTGTTGATAGATGCTTTTCCATAGAAGAGTATATTGATTCAGAGGAATATTTTTCAACAAACACCTTTCTCGAGTTATTCCCCTGACTAATTCTAAGAGATTTGTCATCATAATAAGTCTTGAGAATTCTCTCCAAGCCTGCCGGAGACATAGGATCATAGTATTCCCCAAGATCGTATCGTTCAATAACATCTAGGGACTCTCCCTTTAATGAGCAAAGGATAGGCACCCCCAAGGCCATTAATTCAAAAAGCTTATTTGGCAACCCTTGTGGCGCGCCAACTCTGTAAGCCATAATACCAATATCAATAGTCCTGCTCACTGCTGTTAAATTCGATCTATCTATCCATCCTGTGAAAATAATGCCCTTATGATCTCCTGCTTCTTGCCTCCAAAAATCGCCCATTTCTCCGTCACCTGAAAAGATAAATTGGAAATTGTATCCTTTTTCTAACAAACTCTTAGCCGCCTTAATAACAGGCAGTAAGTCGTAAGTTCGGCCAAACGTCCCTACAAACCAAACCTTAACTGTATGCTCCTTGATACCGAACGCCTCAAGGCCCAAGTTAGTATTGGACAAGTCATCAGGTCCCGAAGCGCTGTACCCCAATTCAAACACTCTATCGTCAGGGCCTTTTTTACGAAAAGCATACGACCAACCAAGATAATTCTTCGATATCCCGAAGACAGCATAGCAATTTTTAAAAATAAATCGCTTTTTATAATGGAATGGAGCAAGTATGAAATCTAGTAGCCAACCCAGCCATTTTGGGAACACTTGGTAAAAAATATCCGGCCACAGGTCTCGGATGTCGATGATGCTCTTAACATTCTTTAGTATCGAATATTTCACAACTGAATAACTTAACTCGATGGTCGGATAACAGCAGAGAATGATGTCAGGTTTGTCTAAACTTGCACTAATTTTCGTGAATTTATGAGCTACTCGTGCATGATTTAAAATACGTCTTAACCCAATATTACGTTTATAAGCGATGGACGAATGTAAAAAAATCATTTTGACATCGCCATTATTCACTATCGTATCTTGAGTATATAAAAACTCCTTTTGCTGATGATCATAAGTGGTAGTAAACCAAGTAACATCCCAACCTTTTTCCACCAATAGAGATGCGAGCGCCCCAATCCGATGTGGGCGGAAACCAAACATTTCAAGAGGCTCACCACTCATCACTAACCAGATCTTTCGCTTCAACTCAACGCAACCTCTTCCGATCAATTACAGACAATAAAAAATTCGACCAATAACTAAATAAGTTTAAAATTTTATACACACCCCTTAGTTTATCGTATATGTATTGCTTGATAGTCCCTATACCCAGGGCAGGCCGATCACAGCCAATCGAATCAAGAAAGTATGCGAAGGATCTAAATGTGGATATCTCATCTGTATTAGCATTACTTAACTTTTTAGGAATTAAGTTTTTATGACCAGAAAATGCATTAACGAGCTCAGCATCGTCAAACACCACATCAATTTGGAACGTCTTACTAAAAAACTGCTCAACCGATCGAGATGTACACCCAGCAAGATAAATTTTTTGCTTAGCATCCATATCTTTGACGCGAAATATTTTGTTAGTTGCAAACTCATCTATAGAAATATTTTCCATTGGATCCATAAAGCACTGAGTTCCTCCAAGCATTTTGGGATTATAAATAAGAGGCTTACCCAATAATTCGGCCTCAGCGAAGACCCGGGCAGCACCCTCTTTAAGGTATGGAATAAAGACATAGTCAGCACTTGCAATATGAGAAAATATTGTTTCTCTTTTATGAGATTTTTTTCTAGCACTAGGTATCACAAATTCCACATTTGAGAAAAATATTTTTAAGAGCCCTAGAATAATGAAATCAGAAATATAAAGTACTCTCATTACAGCTTTGCATTTTAAAGTTGTATGTATTTCAGAAAATTTGAGGAACTCTTTAAGATTTTTATTTACAGAAAGATCTCCAATGTAAACAACATCAGACGCCAAACACTTGTTATAAGCGCCTTCAGTTGGCGGGAGAAAGTTAAATCCTGACATCGGAAGACGAGGAATATCATTTTTAAAACTAGGAAAAACTCCGTCCACAAAAATGATGAAATCATAAATTTTATAATTTATTTGTTCAATCTGTGTACCAAGGTAAAGCCCTATTAAAAAGCGGGCTTTAATCATTTTCATCTGTTTTTTTGTAAGTGCTTGGAAAAACCTATCCTCCAAGTGCTTAACAACCATTATATCCTTATCGCCGTTAGCTGACTTTTTTAAGTACATGCAAACCTCGAACGGAAACGAATCCGATAATATAGATGTAAGTCGAAATCGGGAAAAACAAAAAAATGGTAAGGGTTTTAAACGCCCCCGTCACGAAGCAAGTAAAAAACATAATAGAGAATATGTGAAAGTTCAAAAAATTAGCATATGTTTTTGTTTTGACATATACGGAATATAGATGCCTCAAAATATGAATATTAATAAGAAATATGCCGATAATAAAAACCAAAGAACCTACATCGCCAAATACGACGACAGCGTAAGTATAGCTTAAAGTAGAAAAGTTACCATAACGTTCGCCCCGACCAGGGAAGAGATCTTCAAATAATTGGTTCTCTAGATTAACTCCCTCAAAGCCAAATAAACGGGCTCCTTCTGGGGGAATGTAGTTCAGTCCAAGTCCATGATGTCGCTGATAAAGCTCCATAAAAGTACTGCTAGTCCCAACACTTTCTAAAAACACACGGCTTAAAATATTGAGCATGAGATTTCCATCAGGATAGTAGCTTAAAAAAATTACATATATTATCGGAAGCACCATAGCTAACCGAATAAAGTTACTCAAATTGAAGATTTTCCTATTTACAAACCAACTTATTAAGGCTAAAAAATACCCGAGAACAAAAAAGCTGCTTTTTTTTAATGATCCTAAATACAAGAAAATCAGAAATAATAATACTAACGATAACATTAATTTATATTTTTTTGGCCCGTCTATTAATAACTTATATACCACGCCTATGAGAAGCAAACATAAAGCATGGTAATTGTTAATCAAAAAGCCAAGATAGAATGGAAGATCATTGCTATATATCCTCTGGTCCATGGCATTTCCATAGATTATTGCCGATATCACGTTTGCTTTATCGAAAAGTAGGATGGCCACAGCTTCAAAAATAAAAACAACTCCTAGCAGGATAAAAACCATATGAATAGGTTCTTTAAAATTAATACGGATGCGGAGTAGGAATCTTAAAATAATTAACCAGGGATTGAATGCAAAAGGAATAATATAACTTAAGAGTAATGCAGCTATTACCAATAAAAGATTCGTTACCAAATGATTAAAAAAGAGAGAGTCTTCTGTTATAGAACTTATAACTATTAATGGTAATGTGCTAACTAATAAAAATATGAGCGGAAGTTTTATCGGATTTAAAATTAAGCTTTTGTTTACTCTCATTTCTTAAAGCTTTTTATCCGACAACGCTTTAAGCTTGTCATGATGAGAAGAGAAAAGCAAAACCGAGCAATTCGACATCAATTCTTTGTGAACGGATATTGCGAGCTCCAAATCCATCGCTGAAGTGGTTTCGTCTGCTAATATTATATCTGGCTCACATAAAAGCGCTCGGATGACAATAAGCCTTTGAAGCTCGCCACCCGAAAGCGGCAGTCCCTTGTCATAGATTTTAGCTTGCAAGTCAATATGAGAGAAATTTAATTTTCTACATAAAAACTCGAGCCGTTTTTCTGAGAAATTTCTGTATAGGGTTATGTTATCTTTGATTAGACCATTAAAGGTAGTTGGTACCTGAGGGATGTATACTAAACTATATCCTTTAAAAAGATTTTCGTTAAAATGAAGCTTAATAAGCTCATTAAAGTAAAGGCTTTTACCACTTCCCGATGGACCATCTACGCAAACGGTAGAAATATTAGATAGATTTATCTCAGGCCATTGTTTACCGTTTTTAGTTTCGATGCTCTTAATGATTAGCATGGTAATTTACTAATTTGATACTGCTTGAGTAGTAAGTTATTGAACTAAGGCCAGCTGTTATCCGATTGGCAGAGGGCACAACTTTGTAGCCATACAGCCCCAGAAGAATCAGCTCATCCATCCCCAAACCCGGACTAAACGAAACTAACAATAAAATTGAAACAATTCCGCTAGCTTCGAGCCAGTACTTTTGAGCATTTTTAAGAACCTGCTGACGGTTGCCTATACCGGCGCTTTCAAAACTATATCTCTGGTATCTCGAGGTAAACTTCGATTCCACCCCATAACAAAATAGTTCACGGATACCATAGGTAATGAAATTAATGAGTGATATTCGATCATTCTCTACCACTAAGCGCCTATTACCAAGCCTTTTAAGGTAAGGCCGAATACTTATTAGGTAAATAAGCGAAAGAAGTAAAATAATGACTGAGAGACCTACAAATTGAATCCCAATGAAGCTATAAATATAAACAGTCATAGCAAGGACGATTAAAATTTCGGTTGCTACACTTACTAATGGTAAAAGATAACCAACGCCAATGTTATTAGATTCAGTAACACAAAGTTGCATCACTTTGTCGTTATCAATTCGCTGGTCTGTACCCTTAGTGAGAATTATTTTGTTTATTACTGATTGAGAAATTATTGCCATAAAACGATAAACTATGTTTCCTTGTATATATAGCAGAAAAGTGGTGAAAAATACCCTCAAAATCAAAATAGCAATCACATGATAAATGGAAACATATATATCGCCCATTATATGAATGCTTTCAAAATTGCTTAAATTCTGTAGGGAAATTGCGATGAGCGCTGTACCTAAAAGATCTAAAGCTGCAATCGCTAAGGATAAACTCACTAAAATCATGACAAACGAAGAAAAAGAAAGCTTTAGTTGATTGTTGAATTGCGAATCTTTGTACAATTTTCTCAGAGCATTCATTATATAAGACTCGGGTTAGAGTAATAGATCGTAAGCATATCTCTTCCTGTTATACTTGCTACACCGCCACGATGCAGACATGAAGTGTCTGCAATGACAATATCACCAGGGTTAAGCAACAGTTGCGTTGCAGATCCTAATGGTATGTCGACATTATGGAATCTTGGGCCCTTAAAAAAGTCAGTAATTTTAGACTCAAACTTTTGTGATTGGTCGATAAATATTGTCGCTCCATTACCCTTAGTGCAAGTCGTTAAAGGAACAAATATCTTTAACGTAGGGGTATAGGAGTCTCTATGCCAGCCACCACCAGACCCCGCCATCGCAGTGTTGATTAATATATTTCTCATCACAAATGTAGGGTGTCGATGGGCTGGTAAATATTCTTTGAATATTTTTTTAACCATAGGGTTAGGCATTATCATTTCCATAATTGCCTTAGTATCATAGAAAACAGCCCGGCGATCAGCACCATCTGAGTTCATTTTTCTATCCTGCCGATCAAAGCTGTATATCATTTCCAGTTGATTGATTTGCTTTGCCGTCAGAAATTCTCTGATAACAACATACCCTTTTGGCAGAACTTTCTTATTGCTTTGATCGTAATAAATACACTCAAGAGTACGCTTTAAATTAGATAATACAATTCTCATGCTAGTCATCATTTAAAATCTCCACAATTTTAGAGGCGCGCTCAAAGTTAAGCTTCTCTGCGCTACTGAAATTTTGAATAAGGCAATGTTCTTGGAATCCATATGCATCGCCATAATCATCAAGCTCATAATAAAATATAGGTGTAGATAACCTGGCGCAATCGATCACTACTGTACTCGTGCCTGATATGCAAAAAAAAGCCCCCTCAATATGCTTCTTCAACGGCAAATCAGCCGCTCGAAAAACCCTTATATTTTTATCTATATCGATTGACTCAATTGAAGGATGCAGTCTGACTTGAATCTCATTGCTGAAGCTGGATTTAATTAACACTAATAATTCTTCAAGCTTGTCGAAACATCTAAGATTATTAATGAAAATAAGAATATATGCGTCCTCCAATAATCGTTCCTTTGGCTGACGAATTACTGACTCTCTACCGCATATAACTTGAACGTTTGACTTCGGTATTGGGTACCGTTTTAGAGAAAACTTATTATCTAGATAAACTCTTTCAAATGAATCAAGGGGAGGAAAACTTTGACCAATCGCTCCATGTTGGACATAAATAACGCGGTCATTAGAGTTAATTAATGCCCTAAAAAAATAGGTATGATCATTACTTACCACCAATTTTGATTTGTTTTTTAATTTTAAAAAACTAATAAAAAGCACAATATAAAGAAGCAACACAGATATGTAATATGCGTATCTCTTGCTCCCAAAATATGCTAATGACAACAAAAAGAATATAGGAGAAAGTAGCAGACATCCAATAAAGACCATCACGAAACGACTTTTAAAGTTCGATGCGTCACAGCGATTATTAAAGATATTTAATTTTATGTTTCCCTCAAAATACCTATTAAGTGCCCGCCTTTGATTTTCTGTCGAATAAAAAGTGATGGTAGATGATTCGCCCAAATAATTTTGATTAAAAGTAAGTATTACCTTAATTGAGAAAAACATCCATCGAAAGCAATCAAGCAGGGGAACCCGTCGATAATCTTTATTAAACGTTATATTATCTTTATAGATAGAGAGATCTGAAATCCTAAGCAACACTTGGCTAATTTCTGTAACTATGACATAAACGACATGCAGTATAAAAGTAATGAGTGCAATATGGTGTACCTAGTAAATTCAAAAAAATCTGAGCTTTGTGTACAGACAAAATGGCTGCGCATATGTTTAAAACGAAACACATACTCACTGAGCAAGAAACCAGGAGACGGTTTTTTTAATTCCATCTTGAACTCGCACTCGGCCTGAGTAACCTAATTCCGACCTGATTTTTGTAATGTCTGCCTCTGAGTGACGTACATCACCATCTCTAAATGGCTTATATATAAGTTTAGGCTCTCTGACTATTCCATTATCCCGAGCTGCTTGATAGAGGTAGCCTGCAAGTTCATTAAGGCTCGTTCGATCTCCTAGAGCTACGTTATATATTTTTGCCTCTTCTATTTTTGGGGTTGTGGCGGCCAAAATATTAGCTTCAATTATGTTTTCTATATAACAAAAATCTCTGCTGGTAAGACCGTCCCCATTAATAACTACATCGCCATCATTCTTAATTGATTCAATCCAACGCGGAATTACAGCCGCATATGCTCCATTAGGATTTTGACGCGGTCCGAACACGTTGAAATAACGAAGGCCGATAGTTGGATACTTATAGCAAATATCATATACCTTGGCATAAATTTCATTAACCAACTTCGTCACAGCATACGGCGATAATGGATTACCTATTTGATCTTCGACTTTAGGCAGTACTGGATGATCACCATAGGTAGAGCTACTAGCAGCATAGCAAAATCTTTGCACATCATTTTCCTTACAGGCGTTTAATATATTCAAAAAACCAGTAATATTAGACGAATTCGTCGTTATTGGATCGCTCAATGAGCGGGGAACGCTCCCAAGCGCGGCTTGATGAAGAACATAGTCTACGCCCTTTGAAGCTTGCACACATAGGGTATAGTCCATGATATCCCCTTTAATAAAGGTAAATCTCTCCCATTGTCGATCGGTTACCAAGTGCTTTACATCATCTAAATTTTTGATGCTGCCTGTAGAGAGGTTATCTAGACCCACAACAACCTGGTCTAACTTAAGTAACTGCTCAAGGATATTACTACCTATAAAACCAGCCACTCCTGTCACTAGCCAAGTCTTGGGATGATCCAGCAGTTGACTTTTAACTTTTTCGTACGGTAGTTTCATAGAACCATTCATTTTTTTAAAGCCTTAAATCAGATTCAGTTATATCAAATGCACTTTTAAGATCAAAAAATACAGCATCAGGAATACAAAGATTACGAATTTTATTCACACCCATAGCACCGAACTCGTTATGCGGAACGGCAAGTATGACTCCGCTATATAAATTTTCCTCCAATTTTGAGACCAAAGAAATACCGTACTCTTCCTGCACACTAGTGTTATCACAGCAAGGATCATAAACGTGAACCTCTAGGTTATATTTCTTTAGCTCAGTCACTACATCAATCACCTTAGTGTTTCGAATATCAGGACAATTCTCTTTAAATGTAAATCCGAGAACTAAGACTTTACACTGCGAGATCTTTAGGCCCTTTTGCACCATAGTCCTTACAAATCTTGTTGCTACATACTCACCCATTCGATCATTCAATCGTCTTCCCGCAAGAATCATCTCTGGATAGTAGTCTACCGACTGAGCTTTGTGAGTTAGGTAATATGGGTCAACTCCAATACAGTGCCCTCCAACTAAACCGGGATTCAGTCTCATGAAATTCCATTTAGTCTCAGCCGCGTCTAAAACATCCATAGTGTCAACTCCTAACTTTTCGAATATGATAGCGAGTTCGTTGACCAATGCTATGTTGACGTCCCGCTGTGTGTTTTCAATAACCTTTGCCGCCTCCGCTACCTTAATGCTCCGCGTTTTGTGAGTTCCTGCAGAAATGATCGACGAATAAATAGAGTCAACCACATCAGCAGCATAGTCATTGGAGCCAGAAGTTAACTTAATGATATCTTTTACTCCTCGTGTTGTATCACCTGGGTTTATGCGCTCAGGAGAATACCCCACAAAAAAATCTCGATTCAGTTCCATTCCTGATACACTTTGTAGCTCGGGCACACAGATTTCTTCCGTAGCACCTGGATAGACGGTTGATTCAAAAATCACTATATCTCCATCCTTTAGAACCGCGCCAACCAACCTACTTGCTGAAATTAACGGTAATAGATCGGGTTGCTTATGTTGATTTATAGGTGTTGGTACAGTAACTATAAAAATATTACAGCCACGAAGTGCACCAATCTCATCACAAAATCTTAAAGCACTAGATGATTCTAACTCCTTACTCTGAACTTCGTTTGTAACGTCAACCCCATGATTTAACTGTTCAATTCTATGTGAATCTATATCAAAACCTATTACGGAATACTTTTCAGAAAATGCAACCGCTAATGGCAAACCCACATAACCTAAACCTATAACCCCAATTTTACTTACTTGATGTTTCATTAATCTAATCCTGTATCTGACTTAATTTCATTTTGATTTATATATCCCCACGCTAAATACACACACTAAATGACACAGCTGTGCAAATTCAAAATAATATTTCTCTCAATAGAGATCTAAAAACCTATAAACATTCTTGAAATCAGTCTCATTAATTTTATCAAAATCTCGAACAAATATATTTTTGGTAGTACTTATTCCCTTATCGAGCAGTGAAACTGATAGGCCTTTAGAGATAAGACAATTAGCCAAACGTAAATACGGAGAATTCCTTGTATCGCTAGTCCCCCTCTTAAATTCATAGCCTAAGAAGCATATTTCCGTAATGCCAGAGTTTTCAATATGAATAGCCATTCGTTCAATTAATTGCTCATTAAATTTATTGACCCCTGAAAAGATATTACATTCACCTACTACTCCGTTGGAAGATGCTAATTTTGCGGCTGTATCTGTCTCTTTAGGCAAACAGAATCCACCGAATGGATCTCCTGGCTTGAGATAGGTGTTATCACAGTTACCCCTTAGCTCACTAAAGACTTGGTTAAAAAGTTGATGTGATATCTTAAAATCAGCTGTAGAGGACGCCACGGTATTGGCGAAAGTAAGCTTTAAAGCCCTAAATGCATTTGAATACATTTTAACAAAGGCTAAAGTAATAGCACAATCGACACTTTTTATTTGCCCACTGACACCAATATCAGGAGCACTTTTGCCATTTTGAAACAGTGGTGCAATGAAATGAGTGTCGATCAAAAAATCATTAATCGCACACCCCTCGCGCATGAACTCTGGCCAATAGTAAACATTCTCCCTAGCCAATATACAGTCTCCCAACATTTCACGGATCGCATGCACTCCCTCCCCTCCGAGAGTAGTTCTTATTAACACAATCTTTTGGTTTTCTAATTCTTCCCGCACAACCTCCACCAACGGCTCCAACTGGTATCGGCCCTCTACTACTTTTGCATCAATACATATTACCGAGATTTCATAGGGGGTGCTTTTTTTGGCCAACGTAGTACTTTCATAAAAAAAATCCCAGTCAAGATCTTTCTCATAAAATAGAGGCTCTCCAGAACGCAACTGATTTAGCTTATCTTCACTTATCTCAGAAATACTAATTGAGTTCCCCATCCTTGCCAGACAATAAGCATTAATTGCACCAATGTGACCGCAGCCAATTATTTTAATATCCAAACTTTCTCTCCAATAAAAGTAAATATCTTTTTGCAACTACTTGCATATCCACATTATTCGTATCATATGCCATATAGTTTGGAAACTCACTCATCGAAGCTGCCTTTATCTTATATAGCCTTGATAGATCTTTTCGCATATATTTATTCTTAACAAATATAGGAGTGGTGTATGTTCCTGCTAGCGTTGCTATACCGGAATTAATATTACCTTCCGGATAATCAATTATCACAGATCTGGCATTAGCAACTAAATCAGCAATTCTTCTATCAGACAAAAAATCAAGTTCTAATCTTAAGTTACCAAACTTTTTACTCAAAGCTTTAAGCTCATGTTCCATATCATCATTTTCAGGCAATCCAGCTACTAGAAAGTTTTGATCGGGCCATTTCTTACATAATGATAAAACCGTTTCAATTATATTTTTTTTATTAGTTAAGCGTCCAATAATCAAATGCCAGTCAGCACTTGTTTTATTAATTCCCTCTAGCTTAGGATACAAACCAAGCGGTAAGAGTCCCCATTGTAGGGACTTGATCGATCGATAATTTTTTAAAATCCTTAAACTAAGTGAAGATGGGAGCAAAAAAAGATCAACATTCTTTATGAAGAGTTGAAATGCAAACAAGAAATAACTCTTTTTTATATCGGCTTTAGGGTCATTGTGGACCGTCCAAATTATTTTTTTTTGGGTCACTTTAAGACAAGCTATAAAAATGAAGAAAGCAACTATCTTGAAAACTCCAGTAAATGCATTTTCAGGCCAATGCACATGGATATAGTCAGCAGATACGAATTCCCATGGTTTGTTTTTTAGATCTATCACCTTAACATTTAGCGCCTCTAATTCATCATACATATAAGTATTTCTTGGATTTGTTTCCCCATATCGAGGCCAAGCAGCTATTCGCCAAGAATAACAAGCATTTTTTTTACTCAAAAAATCACCTTTTTTATATCACGAAGCATAAGCATGTTTTTTTTCATTTATTTGATCCAAAAGTTGCGGTATTTTATCACTCAAAACTTAGATGGTATATCAAAGTCGAGCCCAGAGGGGAGCAGCAATATCAATATTGATTTATTGCCCCAGTTTCTATTAGTAAATAAAATCTTTCCCCAAATGAACTGATTATTTTCTCGCCTACTTAATCGGTGCCAAATAGATCTCTTGAAAAACACTTTGACTCAACATCTTTAAGATCTTCATCCTTTCTATTGGCAACAATAACGTCGCACGCCTGTTTAAATTTACCGAGATGAGACATAACCTTTAACCCAAAGCACTCACTTAAATGGATGCTTGGCTCATAAATAATGATATTGATACCCTCTCTTTTCACCCGCTCGATTATTCCTTGAATTGCAGAGAATCTAAAATTATCACTATCTTTTTTCATAGCTAGCCTATAAAACCCTACAGTCTTTGGATGAAGCCTAAGGATCTCTTCAGCTATAAAATCTTTTCGAATACTATTTGAAGAAACAACAGCTCTTATCAATGTCTGTGGGACCTTATCAAAGCTAGCCAATAGCTGCTTGGTGTCTTTTGGCAAACAGTAGCCTCCATAGCCAAATGAGGGATTGTTGTATCCTTCACCAATTCGTTCGTCAAGGCAAACGCCATTGATGATACTTTTAGCATCTAAATCATGAGATAGAGCAAAAGAGTCCAGCTCATTAAAAAATGATACACGCATGGCAAGGTATGTATTGGCAAATAACTTAATTGCCTCTGCTTCAGTGGAGCCGCTAAACAAGACTTCGATATCTTGTTTGTAAGCCGCTCGAACCAAAAGATCTGCAAACTCTATACCCTCTTCTGCTTGGCTACCTACGATAATCCGCGATGGATAAAGGTTATCCTTAAGCGCCCGGCCTTCACGTAAAAACTCGGGCGAAAAAATAATACGACTAGTATTATGCTTTTCCTGAAGTAGTTTTGTGTGACCTACGGGAATGGTAGATTTAATTACTATAACGGCCTTGGAATTGATCTCAAGGATATCTTGTACAACGCTGTCTACCGAGCTAGTATCAAAGCAGTTAGTATCAGAATCATAATTTGTGGGCGTCGCTATGATTACAAAGCTAGCATCTAAGTAGGCTTCTTGTTTATTTATAGTTGCAGACAGAATTAGTTTTTTTTCTACTAAAAAAGCTTCAATTTCGATATCCGAAACCGTAGATTTTTTGTTATTGATGATATCAACCCGGGCAGCGTCGATATCAAGTACAACTACCTCATTATGCTGAGCAAGCAGCACTGCCAGCGACATCCCAACGTATCCAGAGCCCACCACAGTTATTTTATTTTTAGTCTTCAGGGGAATACCTTTCATTTTTTAGGGGCATACTCTGCCATAAAGTCATAAGTATCATTGGTCAGAGTAGCAACACTATGATATCAATTGGTTCAACCGCATTTAATCTATCAACTAGAGGACCTAAAATTGAATGAACACACACTTCCATCATAGGTTTTCCAGGAAGACGACTAGATGCTTTCTAGCCTCTTGTATAGATTATTTTTCTTCAAATATTAATACATGAAAGCCTAGATAAAAAATAGATAAACAGGTCACTGGTTGCGCTAGTCACGAGATCGCATCCCAAGACAGCGGTTCACCGCGCTCAATAGTTTTCGTAGATTTCCGACCCAAAATATTAGTCAGTTCTTTTGGCTTTAATCCATAACCCGGCCTGATACTCCGAATATTTGAAGTCGTGAATTCCTCACCCACACCAATGTTTTCTACAGCATAGAGTGAACGACGAAAAACCATATTATCTTTTTCACTGTCTTTGCGTTCATAGTTAACTCGACCTTTGGACGACCAGGCAGTTTTACTATCGCGACACAATTGCTCTAGATCTGGCTTCTCAAGGGAGAAACTATCGTCAGGGCCGCCTCCGTTTCTATCAAGCGTTACATGTTTTTCAATTAAACATGCACCTAAAGCAACGGAAGCTATAGCTGTAGTATTATCAATAGTGTGATCAGAAAGGCCTGTCAATACACCAAATCGCTCTCTCATATCGGGTATTGTCGTCAAATTATAATCATTAGCTGGGGCAGGATAGCCACTGACACAGTGCAAAATGACAAGCTCCTCGCAGTCGGCTCCTCGTGCAGCATCCACCGCCTCCTTTATCTCTTCTTCATCAGCCATGCCAGTGGAAATAATCATCGGCTTCCCTGTTTTAGCCACATATTCAATCAGCGGAATATCGATAGCTTCAAATGAAGCAATTTTATAGGCCGGCGCACCAAGCTCCTCCAATAGATCTACCGCTGTAAAGTCAAAAGGCGAGCTAAAAATGGTAATTCCCAACTTT
>ERZ1048068.1225-NODE-1225-length-20347-cov-6.196186_pt1 | contig 20347 bp, 20 predicted proteins | sample MGYA00383098_ERZ1048068 | MGnify/ENA primary metagenome ERZ1048068 (study PRJEB29581, sample SAMEA5548368) | metagenome | biome: marine; feature: coastal; material: water | depth 1 m | study: Short-term variability in the microbial, nano- and picoplankton... | reverse complement strand
AAATCTTCATTCAATACACTTGTTTTGATACGCTTTGATTTGTTTTTATAAACATCTACAGCCGTTTCAATAGCTTTGTAGATGCGTTGCTTTGTAAGTGCCGAAATAAATACGATTGGAACATCTGTAAATGGTTCTATTTGCTTTCTAATGTGGGTTTCAAATGCTTTAGTGGTTTTGGTGTCTTTCTCTACCAAATCCCATTTGTTAACCAAAATCACGATGCCTTTGTTGTTGCGTTGTGCCAACCAGAAAATATTTTGGACCTGTCCATCAAATCCTCTTTGAGCATCACACACCAATAAGCAAACGTCTGCATTTTCTATGGCGCGAACACTACGCATAACAGAATAAAATTCAAGATCTTCTTTGACTTTGGCCTTACGCCGAATTCCTGCAGTATCGACCAAATTAAAATCAAAACCAAAACGGTTATATTTTGTATCAATCGCATCCCGAGTGGTGCCTGCAATGTCCGTAACAATGTAGCGGTCCTCGCCAATTAAAGCATTGATGAATGAAGATTTTCCAGCATTGGGACGACCCACAACAGCAAATCGAGGCAGTTCTGTTTCGTTATTATCTTTTTCTTCAGGGAGAGCTTCAACCAAGGCATCCAACAAATCTCCTGTACCACTACCATTGATACTCGCAATGGTATAATAATCACCGAGTCCTAAGGCATAAAACTCTACAGCGTCTTGAGCACGTTTGGCATTATCTACTTTGTTGACTACTAAAAAAACGGGCTTTTTGATTTTTCTCAAAAGTTTGGCCACATCTTCATCCATTCCTGTTACACCTGTTTCTACATCTACCATAAAAATAATAGCATCAGCTTCATCGATGGCCAGTTCTACTTGTTTATCTATTTCGGCTTCAAAAACATCATCACTTCCTACCACATACCCGCCAGTATCAATAATGGAAAACTCTTTTCCATTCCAGTCGCTCTTGCCATAATGTCTGTCACGAGTGACTCCGCTCACAGCATCAACAATGGCTTCTCGCCGCTGTATCAAACGGTTGAAAAATGTGGATTTGCCTACATTCGGTCGGCCTACAATAGCTACAATATTTCCCATTACTTTTTTTGAATTGCTGCAAAAATAGGGATAATTCCATTGGATTGTGGGATGCTGCTTTAAAAATCAATTTTGAAATTAAATTTAATTCCATAACTTTATTGAACCCAAATGTACTGTTATGATAAAATCTCACGAAATAAAATTTCCAACTGAACAAATTGTTCTTCGCCCTCGGTTTACTCTTTTGCTTACCGCTCCGGCTAAACAGATTCTTGAAGAATTTAAGCAATCCAATAGCAAACAATATGGTATTGTGACCAAAGTTATTGACCATCACGTGATTCTAAAAATTTCTAAATCCAACCAACACTATTGGTCGCCACAACTTCATATAGAACTAGAGCACTGCACGAGTATTACCAAATTAAACGGATTGTTTGGCCCCAACCCTACAATTTGGACCTTGTTTATGTTTTTGAAGTTTATTTTTAGTGGATTATTTATAGGGTTTGGGGTTTGGGCAGCTAGCAATTATCTATTAGAACAACCAACGGCATTGCCCATCACTTTGTCTTTATTGGTTTGTATATTGGGCATTGCAGTGTATTTTATTGCACAGTTTGGCAAGAAAATGGGGCAAGAACAAATGGTAGAACTCTACACTTATATGTGTTCTGTAGTTCGTGTTGAAGAACACAGTTTAAACGCTATGAATAACTGAGCAAAATCAGGATTGATTGTAACCAAAACGTTTGAGTTGATTGGTATTGGAACGCCAGTTTTTATTGACTTTGACATACAGTTCTAGGTGGACTTGTTTGCCAAAAAATTGTTCTAAATCTTTACGAGCTTCAGTGCCTACACGCTTTAGCGCTTTACCTTTATGTCCTATAAGAATTCCTTTTTGAGTTTCACGCTCGACCATAATTACAGAACGCATACGTATGATGCTTTCTTCTTCAAAAAACTCCTCTGTATCAACCTCAACAGCATAGGGAATCTCTTTTTTGTAGTGCATCAATATTTTTTCACGAATTTTTTCATTTACAAAAAAACGTTCAGGTTTATCGGTCAATTGATCTTTTGGGTAAAACGGAGGGGATTCTGGTAAAAGCTCAATGATGCGGTCAAAGACATTTTTTACATTGAATCCTGTAAGCGCAGAAATAGGATAAAACTCAGCATTTGGTACTTTGGATTGCCAAAAATCCGCTTGTTCTTCAAGAATTTCTTGATCTGAGGTATCAATCTTGTTGATGAGTAAAATAACTGGAGTTTTGGTGCTAGTAATTTTCTTGAAAAAGGCCTCATCTTTCAACGATTTTTCACCAATTTCAACCATATAAATCAGAACATCAGCATCTTCAAAAGCTGACTTAACAAAGTGCATCATGGAGGATTGCAATTCGTAGGCAGGTTTGATGATTCCAGGAGTATCGGACAAAACGACTTGAAAATCTTCGCCATTGACAATCCCCAATATTCGATGGCGCGTAGTTTGTGCTTTGGAAGTGATGATGGATAACTGTTCGCCCACAAAAGCATTCATAAGGGTAGACTTTCCTACGTTTGGATTTCCAATAATGTTTACAAAACCTGCTTTATGCATTTATAATGTATTTGCGACAAAGGTACAATCTTCAAATCAGACCAACTAACACCTCGGTATCATTTGTTTGCAGCACACAAAAACGCTTCAACATCATCAACCATCATGGGACTACCGCAAATAAAAGGACTCCGCTGATGAAGTGTTGTCGGTTGAACTTCCATAATACGCTGAAACCCATCACTGGCTTTTCCATTGGCTTGTTCGGCCAAAAATGCCATGGGATTACATTCGTATAACAATCGCAATTTTCCGCTAGGATATGATGCACTTTGCGGATACAAATATATACCGCCCTTTATCATGTTACGATGAAAGTCGGAGACCAAAGAACCAATATATCGCGATGTGTAGGGACGATCGTCTTCTTCTTGTTGACAATATTTAATATAGTCTTTGATGCCTTGCGGAAAATGAATGTAATTTCCCTCATTAACAGAATATATTTTTCCAGATTTTGGAAATGTCATGTTGGGGTGAGACAAGTAGAATGTGCCAATAGCTGGATTGAGTGTAAAGCCATTCACTCCATGCCCAGTGGTATAAACCAACATTGTAGACGTACCATAAATGATGTAGCCAGCAGCCACTTGCTCTTTGCCTTTCTGCAAAAAATCCTCAAGTACCACTGGAGTGCCCACAGGTGTCACACGACGGTAAATGGAGAAAATAGTTCCTACGGATACATTGACATCAATATTGGAGGATCCATCTAAGGGATCAATCAAAACCACATATTTATTTTGATTGTTTTTGTCGTAACTATTGATGGCAATAAAATCGTCTTCCTCTTCACTAGCAATACCACAAACAATATTTCTGTTGGTGAGCATTTGAATGAATTTTTCATTGGCATAAACATCCAATTTTTGCTGATTCTCGCCTTGTGCATTGGTATCCCCTGCAGCGCCTAAAATATCAACAAGGCCGGCTTTGTTGACTTCATAATTGACCACTTTTGCCGCCAAACGTATGGAATTTATAAGCCGAGATAATTCTCCTGAAGTATACTTGAAAGAAGATTGATTCTCGATGATGAATTCTCCAAGAGTTTGATTTTTTTGAGTCATTTTTCAATATATACCGACAAAAGTATCGAGATTTTTTTCAAACTACAACGTTTTCGTAATAAAAATATCTTACCAAAAATAACAGGGTTTTAAGTATCTTTGACCCCAATATAAACAGGAATGAATTACCACATCCGAAAAGCAAAGCCCACAGATCTGCAACAAATCCATGATTTGATTGTAGAACTAGCTGTTTTTGAAAGAGAACCAAAGGCCGTTGAAGTCACTGTTGAGGAATTGAAAACTTCCGGTTTTGGGGACCAGCCAGATTTCACTTGTTTTGTAGCAGAGACCAATGACAAAATATTAGGAATTGCATTGGTGTACACCCGCTTTTCAACTTGGAAAGGACGTGTATTACACCTAGAAGATTTGATTGTATCGGAATCCATGCGTGGAAATGGTATAGGGTCTGCGTTGTTGGATCAAGTTGTGAAATATGCGCATACATTGAAAGTCAAACGGGTATGTTGGGAAGTACTGGACTGGAATACATCTGCCATTGAATTTTATGAAGCCAAAGGCGCCGATGTTAAACGTGATTGGGACGTGGTACACCTCAATGAAGAAGGTATAAAAAAATATTTATCTAAATTACACTCATGCACATCTTAAAATTTGGAGGTGCCTCTGTAAAAGATGCAGACGGTGTCCGAAATCTAGAAAAAGTACTCAAGGTCGTTGGTACCGAAAAATCACTGATTGTGATATCGGCAATGGGTAAAACAACCAATGCATTAGAAAAAGTCATTGATCATTATTTCAACTCGAAACACGAATTACAAAGCAGTATACAAGACGTCAAAAAATACCACAACGCGATATTATTAGATTTATTTGAAAATGAAGCGCATGAGGTTTTCAAGGTTGTTTCAAATTTATTCCGTGAATTATCTGATTTTTTTGACCGTAACAAATCTCCAGATTACAGTTTTGTATATGACCAAACCATAGGTTATGGCGAATTGGTTTCTACCACTATAGTAAGTTATTATCTCAACCACAGAGGCATCAAAAACAAGTGGTTAGACGTACGAGAACTCATCAAGACTGACAACTATTACCGCAATGCAAAGGTGCATTGGGAGACCACGCAATCTAAGATCTTGGATGCTGTTGAGAAAAACACCCTAAACATCACACAAGGATTTTTGGGTAGTGATGCCAATAACTTTACGACTACACTTGGTCGTGAAGGAAGTGATTATTCGGCGGCCATTTTTGCGTTTTGTCTCAATGCAAAAGGCGTTTCCATTTGGAAAGATGTTCCTGGAGTTCTTAATGCCGATCCGCGCTATTTTGAAAACCCTACTTTACTTCATTCCTTATCATATGAAGAAGCTATTGAGCTGTCATATTATGGCGCATCAGTCATTCATCCAAAAACACTACAACCCCTACAACGAAAAGAAATTCCACTATATGTAAAATCTTTTTTGAACCCAAAAAATAAAGGGACCAAAGTTGGGAAAGCGTTAGAGCTTTCACCCAATGTACCGTGCTATATCTTAAGAAAAAATCAAATCTTAATCTCTGTTTCTTCTTTGGATTTCTCTTATATCGTAGAAGAAAATATCAGTCATATTTTCAAGTTGTTGCATTTGTATAAAATGAAAGTCCGTTCGATTCAAAACTCGGCCATTAGTTTTTCGGTTTGTATTGAAAATAATTATGACCATTTGGAACCTTTGATTTTGCAACTCAAAGCCAAATACAATGTACGTGTAGATCAAAGTGTAGACCTTTTCACTGTTCGTCATTATACGGCAAGTGCCATCAAAGAAATTGAAAAAAATAAAACAGTTTTGATGAAACAAATCACCCCAGAAACCGTTCAGATTATAACCAAATAAAAACCTATGAGTATTGTTTCAGCCAAAGAAATTGCAAAAGCGATTAAGCTTGACGGCTATGGATTTTTAGGTACATTTTGTGGATGGATTCTGATGAAAGTCCTCAAAATTTCTACCATAAATAAAATTTACAACAAAAACAAACACCTCTCCGATCTTGATTTTTTGAACGCACTTCTAAAAGCATTTAAAATACGTTTTGAAATCCCAGAAGAAGACCTCCGACGACTTCCAAAAGACGGTGCTTACATTACGGTCTCTAACCATCCTCTTGGTGGTGTAGATGGGATTCTGTTGCTCAAACTCATGATTGAACAGCGCAGTGATTTTAAAATTATTGCCAATTTTCTCCTTCACAGAATCGAACCTTTGATTCCTTACATCATGCCTGTGAATCCATTTGAAAACAGAAAAGATGTAAAATCAAGTGTAACCGGGTTCAAAAATGCACTTCTACATTTGAAAGCGGGGCATCCTTTGGGGATTTTTCCTGCCGGTGAAGTTTCTACCTACCGCGATGGAAAACTCTTGGTCGATAAACCTTGGGAAATCGCTGCCATGAAATTGGCCAAAAAAGCACAAGTTCCTATTGTTCCCATTTATTTTCATGCCAAAAATAGTCCTCTATTTTATCGTTTATCCAAAATAAGCGACACACTGAGAACCGCAAAATTACCTTCAGAATTGTTGACCCAAAAACACCGCGTTATCAAAGTACGTATTGGGCGCCCTATCTCTGTAAAAGACCAACAACAACACGAAACTTTAGAAGCATTTTCAGATTTCATCAGAAAGAAAACCTACATGCTTTCCAATACATTTGAGCGGCCAAAAATTTTGAAAAATATTTCATCAAACATCAAAATCAAAAAAATACCAAAGAAAATCGTGACACCAATAAATCCACTTCTCATGCAGTCAGAAGTGGACGATTTAAGAGCAAAAAATCATCGACTTCTGGAAAGTAAAAACTATGAAGTTTACCTCGCCCATGCCGCCAATATCCCCAATATATTAAGGGAAATTGGGCGTTTGCGTGAAATCACATTTCGTGAGATTGGGGAAGGTACCAACCGTGCTATTGATTTGGATAAATTTGATAGCTATTACCACCATATGTTTTTGTGGGATACAGAGGAAAAATGTCTGGCAGGGGCCTACCGAATGGGCTTAGGAACAGAAATTTATGATGCATTTGGAATTGATGGATTTTATCTTCAAGATCTCTTTCGTTTTGAACCTGAATTACACAAAATGATGAGCCAGTCGATTGAGCTGGGACGAGCATTCATCATTAAGTCTTACCAACAAAAACCTATGCCATTGTTTTTGCTATGGAAAGGGATTGTACACACCACACTGCGGTTCCCAAACCACAAGTACCTTATTGGTGGTGTGAGTATCAGTAACCGCTTTTCTAATTTCTCTAAATCGCTGATGATTGAGTTCATGAAATCGCATTATTACGACCCGTATTTGGCGCAATATATCCATCCAAAAAAAGAATTTAAAGTCAAACTCAAAGACACCGACAAGGATTTTGTATTTGATGCTACGGAAGCCGATTTGAATAAATTTGACAAAATTATTGATGAAATAGAACCTGGTGCTTTGCGTCTACCCGTACTCCTAAAAAAATACATCAAGCAAAATGCCCGACTGATTGCCTTTAATGTAGATCCACTATTTAACAATGCGGTAGATGGGCTAATGTATATCCGTATTGCTGATCTCCCAGACAGTACCGTACGGCCCGTAATGGAAGAATTCCAAGCAGAACTGGAACGCAAATATGGTCCAAAAACTGAGGAGGAGGAATAGACTATTTCAATTTCTCATCCACAGGTTCCCAGAGTTCAATTTTATTACCCTCGGGATCCATGATCCAAGCAAACTTGCCATAGTCAAATTCTTGAATTTCGCCCACAAGTTCAATTCCTGCGGCTTGGAGTTCTACTATAAGCTCAGTTAAATTTGCTACGCGATAATTTACCATAAATGGCTGGGTGCTGGGGTCAAAGTAGTCCGTGTCGCTTTTAAATGGTGACCATTGTGTAAGGCAATCTTTTCCGTTTTGATCTTTCCACCAAAAGGTACTGCCATAAGTATCTACACTTAAGCCCAAATGTTTCGCATACCATTGTTTTGTGGTTTCTGGGTTTTTAGACTTAAAAAAAATACCTCCAATCCCTGTTACTTTTTTATTCATTGTTTTGGGGTTTTTATTGTCGTTTCATAAAGTTTAATCCATTGTTCTGTTGTCAATTTAGCGGCTAATGCTCCAATCAATTCAAAAGGGATATCGTCCATTTTTTTAAACCGTATACAGCTTTTGCCCATGTCTAATTTTTGGGCACAGTGCTTTGGATACTCTGCTACAAACCAGTCCAAAATTTCTTTTTTAGCATATATTCCAGCATGATATACCGCAATAAAATTTTTCTGTGAGGCCAAATTCATAAACGGTAACGGCAATTTTGGATTGGGATGGTAACCATCAGGATAAATGCTGTGAGGCACCACATAGCCCAACATGCCATAATTCATACATTCTTGAAAGTTAGGGTCTATTTGACTTTTAATTGCGGCTCTGATTTTAGACATGGGTACTTTTCTGTCTTTAGGCAATTCTGCCATATAGACATCGGGTGTTTTTGCTTTGGATTGCATAATGTGTAGGTTTAGTGAAATTTAGTTTTAATTTTATCCACAATCGTTTGGGCTAATTTTCGGTGGCTTTCTACGGTCCAGCCCGCAACATGTGGAGATAATAGTACACGTTCAGATTGCATTAAATCTTGTAGCGGTTTAGGCATTTTAGCTTCTGAAAATAAACTTTCAAAAGAGCTTTTTTCGTATTCCAAAACATCCAACCCTGCACCTAGAATGTGTCCAGATTCTAAAGCTGCCACTAAATCTTCTGTAACTACACTTTTACCTCGAGCAGTATTAATCAGCCAAAATGGCTTAGTAAATTGGTGTATAAATGTGCGATTGATCATCCCAATGGTAAGTGGCGTTTGTGGCGTATGTAAACTCACAACCTCTACCTGTTTTTGAAATTCATCAAGTGAAACTTGTGTGGCATTTTCATCGCCCACATTAGGTTTTATATCATAACATAAGACCTCAACATCAAATCCTTTCAATTTTTTAGCGAAAGCTTTGCCCATATGACCATAACCGATAAGCCCAACAGTTTTGCCATCCAGCTCTACACCTCTATTGGCTTCACGTTGCCACAGTCCGTTACGGACCTCTTTGTCGGCTTGATTCATTTTATTAAATAAGGACAACAGCATACCCAATGCATGCTCGCTCACCGCATTGCGGTTGCCTTCAGGTGCTGCAATAAGATGAATGCCTTTTTGGGCCGCGTAGTCCAAATCAATGTTTTCTAAACCAGCCCCTACTCGACCTATAAATTTTAAATTTGTAGCATGATCCAAAAACGTTTGATCAATTGTAAAACGACTTCTTATGATGAGCCCTTCGTAGTTAGAAATTTTCGACTCAATTTGAGCTTTTGTACTTGTAAAATCTTCGTGATTGGTATAACCAAGAGCCGCCAATTGTTCAATCAGCAAGGGGTGGTTGGTATCCACATGAAGGATCTTCATGCTAAATATTTAAAATGAATTTTGCAATGATAAAGTAAATCAATATCCCAAAAATATCATTACTTGTAGTAATAAAAGGCCCAGTTGCAATCGCAGGATCAATACCTCTTTTGTGCAAAAATAAAGGAATAAACGTCCCTACGATTCCAGCCACAATAATAACCGCTACCAAAGACACAGAAACTGCCAATGCTGTTTGAATATCTTGTTGCCATACCCACATAAAAGCAAAAAGGAAAAGTGCCAAAATGATGCCATTGAGGGTGGCTAGTAGCATTTCCTTAATCAGGCGATTGTTGATACTGCCTTTGATATCGTCATTAGCCAAACCTTGTACAATAATGGCGCTCGACTGCACCCCAACGTTACCAGCCATTGCGGCAATAAGTGGTGTAAACAATAAAATAAGGGGATAATCCTCTATAATGGTGTCAAAAGTGCCCATAATAATAGCGGCACCAACTCCTCCTATAAGCCCTAAAAATAACCATGGCAAACGAGCTCTAGTGAGTGCAAAAATACTATCCTCAGCATCAACATCTTGTGTAATACCCGCTGCTAGTTGGTAATCTTTTTCGGCCTCTTCTTTGATCACATCAACAATATCGTCAATGGTAATACGGCCTAATAATGTTTTTTGATCGTCGACCACTGGTACAGCTTCCAAATCATATTTGGCCATGAGTCGTGCAACATCTTCATCATCATCATTCACATGTACAGAATCGACTTTTGGGATATAGATATCGCTAATTTTAGTTTCGTTTTTGGCAATCAAAAGGTCTTTCAACGATAAACGCCCAATAAGTTTTTCTTCTTTAGTAACCACATAAATGGAGTGTACTCTTTTAACATTTTTGGCTTGCGCGCGAATTTTTCTGAGACAACCCGCAACGGTCCAAGTTTCATACACTTTTACGAGCTCTTTGGCCATCAAACCACCAGCGGTATTTTCGTCGTATTCCAAGAGTTCGTTGATGTCTGCAACAAGTTCTTCATCGTCTATTTGAGCGATGACCTTTTGCTTACGCTCAGGCGATAGTTCAGACAAAAGATCGGCAGCATCATCGGTATCTAGCTCTTTGACTTCCTTTGCAATTTCTTTGACGGAAAGGTTTTGAAGGACTTTTTCGCGTACATCGTCTTCCAGTTCAGCCAAAACGTCCGAAGTCGTTTCACTGTCTAATAATTTAATGATGTATGTGGCTTGATCGAGATTGAGTTCGTCCAAAATCTCGGCAATATCGGCATAATGCAACTCATTGAGTTGTTCTTGAAGTGGACCATCATTTTTGTTTTTGATGTCCAACTCAATGGCTTCCAACAATGCTGTTGAAATTTCAAAAGGAATATGTTCTTTAGGCATCTCCACAATTACTCAATTTTACGGTCTTTTTCAATGGCAGTGGCCAATTCTATAAATGAATCAACCGACAGCTGTTCTGGTCGTTTGTCAAAGATAGTATTTGCTTTTAAATTATCCGATAAATTAAACGCTTTTAAACTATTTCTCAGCGTTTTACGGCGTTGCTGAAAAGCACTTTTGACAACTGAAAAAAATAATTTTTCGTTACAAGGCAAACTAAAATCTGGTTTTCGTATCAAGCGCAACACACCTGAATCTACTTTTGGTGGTGGATTGAAAACTGATGGCGGTACTGTGAATAGGTACTCGGCAGTGTAAAATGCTTGTACCAAAACCGATAAAATTCCATAGGTCTTACTGCCTTCTTTTTCACAAATTCGTTGTGCAACTTCTTTCTGAAACATGCCTGAAAATTCGGGAATTTGCAATCGGTTTTCTAACATTTTAAATACAATTTGCGATGAAATATTATAGGGAAAATTACCAATGATAGCAAAAGGATAGTCAGCAAAAGTTTTTGAAAAATCATACTTCAAAACATCTTCTTGAATGATGCGTTTGTCAAGCTGAAGATAATGCACTTCGAGGTATGAAACAGACTCAGCGTCAATTTCTATAACATAGGTCTCTAGTGGTTTTTCCAATAAATATTTGGTCAGAATACCCATACCAGGACCTATTTCCAATACTTTATTATAGCCGTTTAGCGTAAGCGTATCCGCAATTTTCTTGGCGATAGACTCATCCTTTAAAAAATGTTGTCCGAGTTGTTTTTTTGGTTTTACACTCATTAATTTTTGGTTACTGTAAATTCATCAATAAGTTCTAGCTCCGTTCGGAAGGCCAACATTTTATCACCAAAACGCTTCATCCCTTCCGATTGTAATTGCTGTGCATGTTGTTGATGGTATTGATTTAGTGCCCTTTTGGAATGGGCATGATATTGAACAGAATAAGTAGTACCGCCCATCTCTTCCTCGATCAGAACTTTGGTGAAAATCGCTTTAGAAAATAAGCCCGTAGCCAAAACTTGAGGAATATGTTCTTTCATCCACGCGCGCCATTCGCTGTGAATTGAATCATCGATATTGATGGTCACGTTATAAATAATCATAAATCTAGTGTTGTTTGTGTATTGTTTTTATCCCTGATGCGCCTAAAATGCTTTTTTGAGCTTACAAAATGTATGCTATCGGGATGATTAAATATAATTTGTTCATAATGACGCATGGCCTTTTCTGGTTGATTTAACTCTGTACGAAACAATTCAGCTAAGGCATAATGAGCATCATCTACCAAAATTTCTGATGGAAAATCAGCAATAATTTTTAAATAATTTTCTTTGGCCTTTTGGGGCTGCTGAAAATCTTCAAACAACCTTGCTTGAAACAACAACGCTTGATCGACAATAGCGTGTGTGTGGTGTGTAACAATTAGAGAATCTAATACAACAATAGCTTCTGTTTTTTTATGTTGTAAAGCCAAAAAATCAGCTTTAGCGTACAAGCGTAGAGGCGTTTGTAAGCTGTCCCCAAATTTATGGTCGGAAATCATCAGTTTCAGATCCAATGCATCGTTTGCAATGAGTTGTGAGGTGGATGATTTTAGGACTTGAAGTTGCGATTCGGCCCAATCAAAATCACCTTTAAAATAGCTTGTTCTGGCCGATTTAAATCGTGCCTCTTGTGCTAACGTACTGTTTTTGAGAGTAGTTTGTACTTGTGCATAATACAAGAGTGCTTGATTAAATTTTTGATCCGTCACAAGAATATCAGCCAATTTTAATTTTAATTGACACAAATCAACTTTAGATAATTGTGTTTTTAGTGCATCTTTTAAAAAAGAAATGGCTTCAGTTTTTTTTTTATAATGTAAGGCCAAAAAATCGGTATAAGATAATTGTAACTTTAGAGTTTCGGAGGACATTCCATAGCGCTCAAAAAGTATTTGGTACTGCGTTTGAATTTGCTTTAAATCCGGTGAGCTGTGACGAACAAGCTCTAGTTCGAGCAATTGTCTGTTGGCTTCAATCGTTAGTGGTATACTTTGACTATGCTTGATGATGTAATCAAAAGCTTCAAAACTTACGTCATAGACTTCGGCGGATTTTGCCATCAGCCCAATATCAATCAACCCCTGTAAGGTGGTTAATTTTCTACGGAAAATGGCCTTTTCTTGTTGTAATGCTTTTTTGTAATCTCCCTGTTGAACATACAACCAACTCAGCATTTGATTCCAAAAAATAGTTGGTTGGGTTTGTAGTTTTTTTAGGATGATTTTCTTTAATGTTTGATTGTATACTGCATCAGCATCTTCAGAAATATACTCCTCAAAAAGACGAAACACCTGATTGAGAAATGAGGGGTTATATTCTGTGAAATTCAAATAGCACAAAAACATATTTTTGATGTCTTTCTTTTCGGCATATAGCCCAGCCAATCGGTATTCGTAATTTTTGTTATTTGTTTGCTCCAACGCCAATTGATATACTTCAATGGCTTGATCCACAAGACTATGGTTTTCAAAACGAAGCGCTACAGCATAGGCATAATTTGAACTAGATCGTGCAATATCAATAGCGTTTTGGTAGTGTATTTGTGCTTGTTGAGCATTGTTTTGAAGCTGAAAATTGTAACCCAACTCCACGAGCATTTGCGGATTATTTCGGACCCTAAACTCATTGTTGATGAGAGACTCTGCGTCCTCAAAACGCTGTAATTCTTGGTGGATTTCAATGATTCTAAAAACAAGATTATAATTTCCTGGGCTGTCTTTTTGTAATTTTTGATAAACAATAAGCGCTTTTTCGAACTCGCCTTTATCAAAATAATTTTCGGCTAAATCAAAATCTGTTTGTGCGGAAAGCACAAGACTAAAGATTCCAAAAAACAAACAAATAAATGACTTCATTACTGCGTTTTGGTAAAGATACTAAATGTACAGTCAAGAATGGAAACCGTTTTTAATCAATTCGATCAAAGCCAGTATATGGACGTAAAACTTCAGGAATTTCGATTCCTGATTCGGTTTGATAATTTTCAAGAATACCTGCAAGAACACGTGGCAATGCCAATGAGCTTCCGTTGAGTGTATGTGCAAGATGAGATTTTCCTTCAGCGTTTTTGAAACGTAATTTCAAACGGTTGGCCTGAAAGGTTTCAAAATTTGATACCGATGAAATTTCGAGCCAACGGTCTTGCGCCGTAGAAAATACCTCAAAATCATAGGTCAGTGCAGAAGTAAATCCTAAATCGCCAGAACATAACCTCAATATTCTATATGGCAATTGTAATTCTTCCAAAATACTTTTTACATGGTCTACCATCATATCAAGTGCTTTATAAGAATGATCTGGATGTTCAACACGAAGTATTTCAACTTTATCGAATTGATGCAAGCGATTTAACCCACGCACATGTGCCCCATAACTTCCTGCTTCTCTACGAAAACATGGTGTATTGGTTGTAAGTTGTTTTGGCAATTCATTTTCTTGCAAAAGCGTGTCTCTAAAAATATTTGTAGCCGGAACTTCACCTGTTGGAATGAGGTATAAATCGTCGGCATCAATGTAGTACATCTGTCCTTCTTTATCTGGAAGTTGTCCTGTACCAAGCCCAGATGCTTCATTGACTACATGTGGCACTTGCACCTCGCTGTAGCCCGCCGCTGTATTTTTGTCTAAAAAGTAGTTGATGAGTGCGCGTTGTAAGCGTGCGCCTTTGCCTTTATACACCGGAAAACCTGCACCAGTAATTTTATTACCCAATTCAAAATCGATGATGTCGTATTTTTTGGCCAATTCCCAATGCGGTTGAGCACCATTATGCAATTTTGGAACAGCGCCATGACAGAATACTTCTTCATTGTCCTCCTCAGAATCTCCTACAGGCACCGAATCGTGCGGTAGGTTTGGGATTTGATAGAGCATTTGCTGTAATTCCTCAGAAGTAGTGGTTAAACCCTCTGTAAGCGTTGCTTTTTGTTCTTTAAGATCGGCCGTTTTTTGTTTTAAAAGATTAGCTTTTTCTGGTTGTCCAGACTTGAAAAGCATACCAATTTCTTTGGAAAGTGTATTGAGTTCTGCGGCTGTAACGCCCAACAGGGTTTGTGTCTTTCTTCGAGAAGCGTCCAATGCCAGAACTTTCTCTACAGTCTCTTGGGCATTGTCTAGGCGTTTGGAAAGACGCTTAGTGACCTCTAATTTGTTTTCTCTTATGAATGCAACTTGTAACATGTGGCGTACTTTTATATGGCAAATTTAATCAATTGAACGAAATGTAAATCAGATTTTTGATAATAAATTGATACGCTGTTTTGCGTCGGTTTTATCTTTTTCTAATTGTGCTTTGAGCGCTTCAATATTTGGAAATTTGATCTCGCTGCGCAAACGATCCAAGAGTTCAATTTTGAGTGTTTTTCCGTAAAGATTTGCATCAAAATCAAAGAAATGGACTTCAATATGGGTTTTGTTTTCGTGAGAAACGGTTGGATTTTTACCAATATTCATCATTCCAAAAATTTGATTCCCTTCGATTTGGGATTGCACCAAATAAACGCCTTCTTTGGGAACAAGCTTATAGGGTTCTTCAATGTGAATGTTGGCAGTCGGAAAATTCAAGTCTGAACCTAACCCCTTGCCGCTCTTCACGGTTCCTGTAAGCATAAAATGATATCCCAAAAATTTATTGGCAACATTCATGTCTCCTTCGTGAAGTGCCGTTCGGATTTTTGTTGAACTCACAGCTACATCACCAACCTCTTGAGCATCGATTTGAGTGACTTCAAATCCATAAAATTTACCGTATTCTATCAAATCGTTAATCGTAGCTGTACGGTTTCTACCAAAATGATGATCGTACCCCACGATGATGTGTTTTACTTTGAGTTTATTCACCAAAATATCACGCACATACTCCAAAGCCGTAAGTCTAGAAAATGATTTGGTGAATTCTTTTACGACCAAATGATCGACACCAAGGTCTTGTAATTGAGCTGCTTTTTCATCGATTGTATTAATGAGCTTTATACTCGAATCGTTTTGAACCACCATACGCGGATGAGGAAAAAAGGTAAGCACCAAGGCTTGAAGTTCATTGGTTTTTGCAATATGAACAAGCCGATTTATTATTTTTTGATGGCCTATGTGTACACCATCAAACGTTCCGATGGTTACCACAGAATTTTTGATGCGTTTGTAATCGGCTGCAGTCTTAATTTTCAAAATTGTGTTGTAGCTTTTAAACAACGAAGATAAAAAAAGTAGAGCTTTTGGTGTTGATTCATCTTTTTTTATGTCCCATTAAATTGATTCATTGTGTTGTTGACCCCTGACATGCCAAAACTAACGACTAGCTCTGAGGCACGTTCCAATCGTTCATCTAGTTTTGATGACTCTTCGTCAGTCCATTCTCCAAGCACGTAATCGACTTGACGTCCTTTGGCAAATTCGTCGCTGATACCAAAACGCAATCGGTTGTATTGTGTCGTATTTAGCTTGTCTTGGATGTCTTTCAGTCCATTGTGTCCTCCATTTGTACCTTTAGTTTTCAGACGAAGTGTTCCAAAAGGAAGGTTTAAATCGTCTGTAATGACGAGCAGATTTTCTAAAGGAATCTTTTCTTTTTCAAGCCAATATTTCACTGCTTTTCCACTCAGGTTCATAAACGTATTTGGTTTGAGCAAAAGAAAGGTTCTGCCTTTGAATTTATGAATTGCTAAAGCGCCTAATTTTCGCGTGTCAAATTCTAAATCATTTTGTTTGGCCAAATGATTCAACACCTTAAATCCAATGTTGTGACGTGTACGCACATAGTCTGCGCCTATATTTCCCAATCCTACAATTAAAAATTTTTTAGACATTAGAAGTGTTGCTTGTTGCTTCGCTTTGTTTTTAAATAACCACTTGAACATGTGTAAAAATAAAAAAAAGCATTCTGAATTTCATCAGAATGCTTTTATATTTAGTTTACAGACACTGAAAATTTATGCCTCAGTAGTTGCTGCACCTTCAGCTGCATCTGCTCCTTCAGCTCCTTCAGCTCCTTCAGCTCCTTCAGCTCCTTCTTCATCATCTTCGATGTCAACAGAGACTCTAGATTGCTTAATTTGACACACAACAGTATTATCTGTGTGTAAAAATTTATAATCGTCGCTTGGCAATTGAGAGACGTATACTTTGTTTCCAATTTTTAATTTACTGATGTCGACTTGGATATTGTCTGGTAAATTTGTTGGAAGAGCTTTGATTCTTAACTTACGACGGTTTCTTCTTAGGACACCACCTGCACGCACACCAACAGAATTACCTGTCAGAATTACAGGAATATCCATTGCAATTTCTTTATCATCAAAGAGTTGATAAAAGTCGATGTGTAAGATGTTTTCTGTTACAGGATGAAATTGAATATCCTGAAGTACAGCATTGTAAGAAGTATCTCCTAAGGCAATCACAACTGTATGCGCATTTGGTGTGTATACAAGTTTAGAGAATGCCAATTCTGCTGCTGAGAAATGTACTGGCTGATCTCCTCCGTATAATACGCAAGGAACCTGTCCAGCATTACGTAAGGCTTTTGTTGCTTTTTTGCCTACGCTTTCTCTTTTCGATCCATTGATTGTAATTGATTTCATTTATATTAATTTAAGTGTTTACATTATAAATTTTGAGCTTATAGACTCATTTTGATGCACTTTGTGCATCACATCTGCAAATAACTCTGCACATGACAATACTCTTATTTTTGGACTCTCCTGCGTTACAGGAATTGAGTCTGTAACGATGAGTTCTTCTAGTTTAGAATCTTCTAAACGTTGGTATGCTGTTCCAGACAATATTGGGTGTGTACAGATGGCACGTACGCTTTTTGCACCGCGTTCAATCATAAGGTCAGCGGCTTTAGTTAGTGTTCCTGCTGTATCGACCATGTCATCGACAAGGACAACGTTTTTTCCGGTAACATCGCCAATAAGCTCCATGTGTGAAATGACATTGGCTTTGGCGCGTTGCTTGTAACAAATTACCACATCACTTTCCAATGCTTTGGAGTAGGCATATGCTCTTTTGGAACCGCCCATATCTGGTGAAGCAATGGTTAGATTATCTAGATTAAGAGATCTTAAATAGGGTAAAAATATAGTAGAGGCAAACAAATGATCTACTGGTTTTTCAAAAAATCCTTGAATTTGATCGGCGTGTAAATCCATGGTAATGATGCGCGTAGCCCCTGCTGTTTCGAGCATTTTGGCGACTAGTTTTGCTGCAATTGGTACTCTGGGTTTGTCTTTTCGATCTTGACGAGCCCAACCAAAATAAGGAATCACTGCGGTTATGTGACGAGCCGAAGCACGTTTTGCCGCATCTAACATTAATAAAAGCTCCATCAAATTCTCTGGACCAGGGTTTGTTGACGCAATGACAAAAATGCGTGTGCCACGAATGGATTCTTCGTAGGAGGGTTGAAATTCACCATCGCTATATGTCGAAGTAATCACATTCCCTAAATCTTCTCCAAAAGCTTTAGCAATACGTTCTCCAAGTACTTTGGAGTTGGTGCAGGCAAAAATTTTGGGTTGTAAGATGGACTTAGACATTTTATTATGCTGTTTTTGAGTGATTTACGATATTTATTTTTATCGAGTGGCAAATTTATGAATTTATTTGAACTGTAAAAGCATAAAACCAACTATTTTGTATTTGAATAAAGAATAAATTTTATAGATTTGCAATCCAAAATTTAGCTCAAGTGGCGGAATTGGTAGACGCGCTGGATTCAAAATCCAGTTCTTTCGGGAGTGTGGGTTCGATTCCCACCTTGAGTACTTTAAAAAAACCCTAACTAATTTATTTACAAATAGTTAGGGCTTTGTTTTTGTTGATTTGCTCAACCAAAATTAATTAATCCCCAACAGTTAGTTTAAGAATTTTAAATTTGCTTAAATTTAGTGCTTGTTAATCAAGCACTAATCCTATAAGTATCGATGAATTTAATTACATTAGAAAAGCGCAGTTATATAATTTTAGCTGGTCTTTTATTATTTTTTGAAATGATCCTTATTTTCAAAGGACAATGGAATGGTGATTTTTTTGAACATTCAGCAGTGGTTAACGAATTGTCCAAAAATTTATTCCATCCACAAAACCCAATCATTTCGTCCAATACAACTCATGCTTTTTTTTCGCCTAACGCTGTTCTTGTGGCCGTTTTTTTAATCGCTACAGGCCTCGATTCTATTGCTTCTTTGGAGTGCTTTGCGGTTTTTAATCTTATCCTTTTTCTTTACAGTTTATATATTTTTTCAAAATCTATTTTCCAAAAAAACAAGGTTTAATTGCATCTTTAATCCTCATTTTTAATCTAATTTTTTGGGGGATATCTCCATTTTATTGGAGTGGATTTTACCATATTTTTATGCTAAATTATGCTCTTCCCTACCCCTCAACCTTTGCGCTAACCCTTACACTGTTCGTATTGGGGTTTGTTTCAAAAAAAAAATGATAACTATTATCCCATCATCATCGTTCTTAATACAGTGGTCCTGATCACACATCCCCCCACTGCAGTCACACTCTTTGTAGGGATATTTAGTTTGTGTTTTTGCTTGAATAACTATTCTTTAAAGCAATGTATATTGAAGTCTAGTTTATTGATTTTTCCAGCTATTTTGTTAAGCATGCTTTGGCCGTATTTTAATATTTTAGACCTGTTTATGGGCAATGAAGGTACGGTGGATTTCAATTCAAGTTCTGCTGTATTATACACCAATGTTCTAAAAAAAAATTGGCCCTTGTTGGTTGCAATTCCTAGTGTTTTATATGTAAAGAAAGACACAATCGTTGTTTTTTTAGCACTCACCGTAATTTTATTAATTGCGGTCTATACAGCTGGTTATCTTTTTGATTTCTATGGTGTTTCTAGAACAATTTCGGCTGCCATGCTGTTTGCACATATGCTAATCGCTTACACTGTTGTTCTTCAGTTGGATAAACTTAAATCCGAAAACAAAAATTATTTGATTTTAATACTATCAGCACTTGTAGTTTCAATTTCGATGAATTTTTCACGACTAGGTAGTGTGGTTTTTAGATTGTTTAAAGATAAAGACATTGGATATTACAATAAATTTTCATTCCTCAAAAGCGAAGTAAATTCAACCGATATTATATTGTCTGATAATAGGTCGAATTGGTATATTCCGTCGTATAATGGAAAGGTTATTTCATCGAGTTGCGCCGACGGATGCAAACATCCTTTACATTGGATAGAGGATTATAAAGACAGAAGAAATGCCATAGATTCTTTTTTTATGAAAGAAAGTAGTGATTCGTTCAAACTTATGCTGATAAAAAAGTATAAGCCCAATTATATTTTAATTAATTATTCAAATATAGACATCAATGATTCAACGCTTAAGTGGGTTAAGAGTTTGGGAGAATCTACTTACAAAGAAAATAATTTGGAACTCATAAAACTAGATAATAAATAAACTTCGTGTTTTACTAAAATATCATTCTTTTCATGATCAATAATAAAAAAATTGTAGTTGTTTTACCTGCATTTAATGCCGAAAAAACTTTGGAATAAACTTATAGCGAAATTCCTTTAGACATCGTTGATGAAGTTGTTCTTGTGGATGATCACAGTAATGATGCTACATTTGAACTGGCAAATAAGCTTGGGATAAAACATGTTTTTAGACATGACTTCAATTCTGGATATGGGGCAAATCAAAAAACGTGTTACAACAAAGCATTAGAGCTCAATGCAGATATTGTTGTTATGCTACACCCCGATTATCAATATA
>ERZ1048068.1218-NODE-1218-length-20400-cov-5.551683_pt1 | contig 20400 bp, 32 predicted proteins | sample MGYA00383098_ERZ1048068 | MGnify/ENA primary metagenome ERZ1048068 (study PRJEB29581, sample SAMEA5548368) | metagenome | biome: marine; feature: coastal; material: water | depth 1 m | study: Short-term variability in the microbial, nano- and picoplankton... | reverse complement strand
GATTATGGGTTTCCTCTGCCTGTTTCTTAGTCTTAAAAGATAGATAAACCACACCCCTAAAAACATTAATCCTCTTGACAGTCCCAAATTCATTGAAAGTATCACGAAGAGCCGCATAAGTAACCTTGACATCCTTTTTGGTCGCCGAACTCTGCGCATAAAGTGGTACATTCTTTATCATAAAATTGTAGCCGTTTGCCTTGATAAGTTCAATTTCATAATTTTCAAGTTTTTCGCGGTACTCTGCATGAGTTGTCCCGTTGGACAACTTCGGTGGGGATGGCAGATGTCCATATGTATTGTCAATAAGATGGTTCACACGATCAGTGAGCACAGGATTGAGGTAACGAAGAGCAGAGTTCATGGTTACACAGTGTACATAACATAAGTGATGTTACCACTTAATCAATAATTATACAATTATTTTTTCTTCTCATTGTATGCTCTTACAAGTCTAAATGCTTTATTTTTTTGAGCAGAAAGATTTGTGATAGATCTAGCCAGTTTTTGACGTTGGTTTGCTGGTAGATTTACAGAATTTACATTCTTTAAATTCTGTATAGACTTATTCACAATATTCAAAAACATTCGTTGAGATTGTATAAAAAGTGCTTGATTTGCAGCCATGTTTTTAGTTACAGCCATGCGGGTTAATAGCAGGTTTTGATTTTGTCTTGCTTTATTTAGATTCGCTCTTCTTTTCTGCATCAGTTGGGCAGATGTTGATTTCCTTGGGGTTGGTGTAGGCATGATATTATTTATAAATATTTTTATATTTTGCAAATTTAAATTTTTCATTTAGATAATTCTGAACATTTGCCACAATCAAATTTGGATGATGATACTTTTCTGGCATGCATTCTGGAACCGGTGTAATATGGCCGGGGAAGCCCCTTGAACTATAAAAGGCTGTTGGATTTCTAATTTCTATGAAATGTTCTGGTATATTTTCATACAGCCATAATAAATGTTTAACACATGAATGAGTTTTTTTAAATCTTTTCTCAAATTCTATTGAAAGTGCAACACCTAATCTTGTTGCCCATACATAATTATTTTTATTGGACATCACCCAACATACGACAGGATGTTTTGGATTAGAAACCGGTTTGTAACCTCTTTGGTCTGAATTCTTCTTCAACGGTGCGGTGGTATTCCAGTCTCCGTCACCCAAATAGTGCCACGTTGTATACAACATCTGAACAATTTCGAGTAAGATCTTGTTCACATGTTGGTCACAATACAACCCTGCACACTCTTCGACATTCCATGACAAAAAAAATATGTTCATGTTTGTATTTAGATGCAAAATTATCTTGAATTAATTTAATACATTATTTTTATTAATTTACATTTTAAAAAAAAAAAGATTTCTTAAATAAGTATATACATCATAAAACTTTCTGGATAATCTCTGTACCCCCTTTTAGTGGAACTTCTTGACCTTTTAGTTGGATGCTGTGGATGCTTTGATATATTGATAAATTTTTTCCACGTGGGAACATCTCTAATTTCGCGCGGGAAAGTAAACAACTCAAACTCATTGAAAATCAAATAATCAATATCATCTTCTGTCATATCAAAATCATACATCCTCATCTTCTGAAACCTTTCTGAAATAAATTCTAACAACGACATTGTAAAAATATTTACATCTTCCAACAGGTCTTCAAGATGTTCTTCAAACACTTTTTGAAACATGTTTTCTCTGTGCTCAGAATCCCACTGAATGATTTTAGTGCTAATACCCTTGAAATAGATAGGTTTTCTGCACATAGGGCAAGAAGGACACGACTCATCCTGGCACTTGATATACCAAGTCTTAACACAAGAGTGACAAAACGAATGTCCACAAGCAAGTTTACAGGATGCTTGTGAGCAGTAGCAAACTGGACACTCCATGATGCTTATTACTATTATTCTATAAATTTATTTAAATATTATTGAGACATTTATTTTGATTGACACGAAGAGCAAGATAAAGTTTTATTTCTTAATTTTAAAAGTAAAGCAACACTCGCTAAGGCGGCAACACTATATAATACATTTTGTTTTGATAAATAACTTTTCATTTATAATTTAAAAACATTTTAATTTTACTCATCATCACTTGGTGAATAATCATCATCTAGATCTTCTCTCCTAAGATATCCTACACCATCTATCAAAACATATCCAGCGCAGTCTGGGTCTGTAGAATCATAATATCCTGTAATTGATTCTTTTGTAATCGCTGTAATTTCTTCGTCAAAATTATACACAACTTGTTCTTCATGACGTTTTTCTGTTTCTGATAAATATCTGATTTCAATCTTGTAATCATATTCTTCTACAATTTTAGCCATCATGATAACATAATCTGGTTCGTTTTCATCATCTAATGGTTGTATTTCCACGTGAACATCAACGAGTTGTCCCTCCATGATTTATAAATATTATCATTTGTTTGTTTAATTAATTTTAAAAGTTCCCAAAAGTTCACATGTGTGATAATTATAAACACCTACATCTGTTTCATCTATTAATTCTATTGCTAATTTACTTCCCCTGAATTTTCCTCTCCTTTCTAAACTTTTTAGTTTTTTTATATAAAAGGCAGGTGTAAACTGTTTCAATATGGGATCATTAGAAATAGCAACTTTATATTTTTCCTGTGGCAGGTCTGCTCTGCATAATGGACATGTATTATCTCGTTCCAACCACTTACCTATACAACTTGCATGGAATGTATGGTTACAATCAGATGCAAAATAATCATTTTTATTTAATTTTCCGTAACATATAGAACATTCTGGCATATCTGCATGGATATGGCACACTTCACTATTGGTTTTTAACTTACATATGTTTCCATCAACTTTTTTAAAACTACACCGAGGCATGTTTATATTAAATTGAATTTTTTTTTTAAGTTTTTTTTTTAAAACTTCCACTTCTTATTACAATTAAAACAAGTTACAAATGTTGTCATAGGTTCATCTGCGGACCTCGTTTGTAACTGATAATAACTTGTCTTATCCGACTTACAGCGCCCGCATTTAAACATACCCTTACATTCTTTACTCTTGTCACCAGCCAATTCTTTCTTCAAATCTGCAATCTTGTGATCCTCGATTGCGATTGCATATGGACCAGACGGATGAATTTCGTATGGAGCCAAGAATGCAATTGTTTTTGTCTTAACTTCTCCATTTAAAATACGTTCCTTTAGATTGTTTGTGGAGTCATTTAAGTTATGCAGGATTGATATATATTTACGCTTATACATTTCCTTGAAATTCTTATTCTCCCATGCTGGTGGTGTGCCTACAGCCTTCGCGTGGTTGATTGTATAATTGAATACACTCTTTTCGATGTTTGTTGCGTATTTTTGTTCAATGAGAGTGGAAAACTTTTCAACGGCATATGCACGCATGGTTGCCATTGTTCTTACTATATGTTGTATAACATCTTAACTTATTTTTATACAATTTATTTAACAAGATTGAATGGCTGTATGTCTTCCTCATAAGGCTGGACACCAGAAGGAACACTTGGAATGCCACTCACACGTCCACGACTTCCTACATTTATCATGGTTGATTTTTGTTCAGGTGTTGATGTCATCGGTTGCCAACTTTCAGGTGAGGTATATTTGAATGTCTCAGGAAGTCTACCGTGGTCCATATTGATTATTCTATTCTGATTGTCATGGGATGAAGCATGTGAATAAGCCCTTCCGGCAAATCCACCACCATTTGAGGACGCCATGGCCATCTCCTTAGTGTCCTGACATATGATCATGTATGCGACAAATACCAGCAAAATCAAAGATATTTTCATTTTATATTATAATAATATTATAAAAAAATGTTTGATGAGAAGTTTGACCCAGTTAAAGCAATTTTGGTTGGGGTTCAAGGAGGTGATATTCGTGAAGTAAGTTTAGATATTTCTTCAAGGACATCCCAGGTGTCTCAGTATTTGGGCGGGCGTGGAACTTTCATTGGACAATGGCCAGAACATAATGTAGTAATTATGAAATGTGTTGATTCTATTTTTGACCCGGGATTAAACAGTAATAGGCTTGCAAAGCCCTTCCATAGAGAAACTGTCGTCGGACCTATTTTATTAATTAGGATGGATGATAATGCAGAACCTAAAGATCTTTTTATTTCTGAGATTCAGGAATCCAGGCTCGTCCTTCCAAAACAGCTTCGGCGTAGCGCAAGGCTACAGACATGTGTATCATCGGAAAATTGAGATTATCATTCTTCCTTACTTTTACCCCCATCGGATTCTGCTGTAGAATCTTGTTCAGATCCATATCCTTCATCGTTGTCTGGGTATTCGAAGTCATCGGTTCGCTCAACATTTTCGTCATCTGAAACAGACTCTTGAACCATAGCACATGATCCTTGTGATTCGCCTGAAAACTCTTCGCCAACAAACCCTCGGTACTCATTTGTAATAATAGCCTGTATCCTTTTAATATTGTTTATGTAAACGTTATCGTTTGTTAAACCTGTTACCATGTATAAAAACTTCTGAATATTATGAAATATCACACGAACAGTTAGTTCCATTGTTTATTATTATATTATATAATATTTATCTTTAATTAATTAGAAGTGCGCTTGGATCTGTAATATCTGTCCATTTGGGTCTCCAGATTTCACCGATCAGATGATCATTTTTAACGCCATAGTGTCTCCAAAATATTTCTCTGTACATCGCCTCTTCCTTTGTAGTTGGGATATTATGGCCATTTGTAGTCAGTTTAATTTCTTCAAACAATTGATCCGAAATAGTTTTTTCTGCATGCTCCTTCAGATGACTTGACCAGGTATAACCAACCGCGTCACTGAAGGCATCTTTCTTCCTACGCAGAATTTCATCTGGAAGGTAACCACCATCAAACTCATCACGCAATATCTTCTTCTCGTCCTTTGTCATTTTCAGGACGGGTTCCTGTTCATATACAGCATGGATGAAATCACGATCCAGAAATGGTACTCGGACCTCAAGACCATGGGCTGCGGTACAGCGGTCAGTTCTTAGAACATCGAACTGGTGAAGATAGGCAACTCGGCGACAGGTTTCCATTACAAACGTTTTTTCATCCGGTGCGTTCTGGAAATATTTGTAACCACCCAGTAATTCATCACTTCCTTCACCAGACAGAAGAACTCGACAGTCTGTATTTTTCTGTATCCATTGCGAAAGTAACCACATCGGAGTACTTGCCCGGATCGTGGTGGTATCATATGATTCGAGACTATGGATAATATCTGATAGTGAATTTATACCTTCCTCAAAATCAAATTCAACTTCATGATGTTCTGTTTTTAAATAATCCGCAACTTTTCTGGCAGCCAGAACATCTGGACTATCTGGACGACCAATTGAAAACGTTTTTAGAATTGTACCAGGAGGTAACAGGCGTTTTGCAATTGACACAACCAGGCTACTATCAAGACCACCGGACAGGAAAAACCCAATTGGACGATCCGTATTTGTAATTCGACGCTGAACAGCCTCTACAAGAGTGTGTTTGAGTTCAGCTGGATTACCAGCATAGAATGTATGTGACCAGTAGGTTGGATAATAACATACGAAACGATCCGAATAAGAATCATAAAAGTGTCCGGGTGGAAATATTTCTGCTTTTACATTTCCAAGACCCTTGACCTCACTCGAAAATATCATCCCACCGTCCTTATTTTTGTAATAAAACAAGGGACGAACTCCGATTGGATCTCTGGCCGCCATCACACGTTCGCCGTCTGTCCATATAATGGCAAATACACCACGGATAATATTGCATGCATTATGAATACCAAGTCGTTCAATGAGAGGAATAAGTGGTTCGCAATCACTGTTGGACTTTTCATCACCCTCTTCAAACTCCTGATAATTGTAGATCTCGCCGTTGCATACCAACATCTTTCCATCCTTGAGAAATGGCTGTGATCCATTTATGGAAACATCATTAATGCTTAATCTTGAAAATGCCATTGTACATTTTCCAAATTTTTTGGTAACTTGTTCATCTGGGCCGCGGTGGGTAAGGTATTTTGGATCTTTCGGGGGTTCAATCTTATAGTATGCGATAATACCACACATGATTACTATGTATTAAAAGAATTGTAATCTTTAAATATTAGATGATTAGAAGTATTTTTAATTTGATTAAACATATTATATATCACGATGTTGTTTTGGTCGTCAAGGATGACAAATATTATTACGTTCTACATTGTGATGCGGTGAAGCACTGGTGTGGTGGACAATGGGACGACCTTATAGATGTTGATACACCTTATACATACTCTAGAGCCAAAGCACTTGTAATTGCCCACAACAAACAAAGAAAATTAAATACTCTCTTCGGAGTTCGTGAGGCCTAAAAATACAGTTGAAATTGCCGCACTTGTTAGAATATGCCACCATGCATGTAGATATAAAAATTCAATACTATCACACAGAAATCTATCAATAAACCAGCAACTTGTTCCGAGTATAACCAATATATTATACATGCGGTAATTTATAGATGATGATTTAAATACTAGATAACTCATATAAATATTTAACAAAGTAAAAGTACATAAAAAAACTAAAAAAGTTTTATAAAAGAAAAAATAAAAAATTATAAAAAATGGTATAGATTTTTTTGTTATCAATTTTGAATTCAAATAATCCAACATCATGATTGATGATACGAGCATGGACACTTCATCTACCCATTGCCCGTAATATCTGAGTGTGCCATGTAGTAATACTGAACCTATACCAACCCATGTTACCATGGTCGCAATTGGATAATGTTTACTTTTTATATAATAGAGTCCAACACATATGTAACATAGAGAACTTAATGTATTATAGAATTCCGCAATCCAAAAAACTTTTGTGTATTTACTCTCACAGAAAGTTACACTCGTATCTGGATTTCCCCAATAATACATTAAATTAAACAAATATTATTTAAATGTCAGTTAATTCGTATTTCTGTTTTTTGCACTGTAAAAGATAAAAATAATATACACAATTTACAAATCCTATTGTATATCCTTCTATATCATACCAACTATAGTCTTTGTCATTTTTATGTAGATTTTCTATTTCTTCAAGAGTTTGGTAAACTATTAAAAGTATAAAATAGATAATACCATAAATTTCCTTAAAATTTAACATAAAACCACCAACAAAACCAAATGGGATATGTATACAATTTCTGATAAATCTTTCACGCGATTTCATAATCAATAATGATGATACCAATGAATGTAAATATGAAAACAGCACACATATTGTTAGCATTACTTGATCACTATATCGTGTAATATACATTACTATATTAACACTTAATATTTTTAAGATGTTCCTTAATTATTTTTTTCTGATCTTGGTTCATATAATTATCGATTTCGTCATCGAGTATCTTCTTCTTTTCTGTGTCAGATTTTTTAAGCCATTCATCAGATAGAGTCGTCTCTTCATAGAAATCTTTCATGTGGCATGGAATTTCTTCCTCTTTGCACATTGGGTTGTCTTCATATTCAAATAGTGAGTCATCGTCAGAATCGCTGTAATCCGACTCAGACTCAGACTCAGACTCAGACTCAGACATTGGGTGTCTGCCATAAGTGATCTCGTCATCTGCATCTTCTAATTTGTCATTCATACCAAATAGGTTCAACATAAACTTTGTATATTTCGTAATGAACATGTATGTCACAATACCAGATACAATCCCGACAATAAGCATTGTTTATTGATAACAAATTGCTATAAAACTTTAATTAGTTTAGTCCCATGCGTTGAAGTTCTTCGTCAGATAAATGTGCAGTCGACAGAGATAGTTGTCCCTGTCTAGCAATTTTTGCTTTTTCTTTTAGTAATGCCTGTATTTCGTTGTAATTCAGATCATTTAAAAATTCTATCTTAGATGAAATATCTGTAATCTGAGAAGTTTCTTTTACACACTGACAGACAGGCCAAGTGGCTTTTCTTAATTTCTTAATTTCTTCGTCGTGCCTCATCAGTTCTTCTAGAACTACGGTTTTTATTAAAAGTCTAACATCTGTTAGCAATTTTGCAATTTCTTTTGTATCTTCAGGGACTTTTAAATCCAGAAAAGACATTATTTAAAAAACTATTTATTACTTTAAATATGGATGAAGACATATCTAGATTAATTTTTCTATTATGTTGTTTAATCCGCCGAAGGCAGATGGGTATAAGAATGTCAGTCAGTGAGAAAACTCGATTTATTAGCCTTTTGTATGAATATTTCGTATATAAAATAAGAAATGAATATTATATTCACAGCGCTGCTCAGCGCACTGATAGAATCCTTCTGCATAATATTAAAAATCAACCATAACATAGATGCTATTAGTGATAATATTTCACTTGACATGGATAACGATGAAATATTTTTCGTTTTGTGAACATGTTTGAGTTGTGGAAAAGCACTTATTAAACTTGCAATTGTTGCTGCGATACCAATATATTTAGAGTTATTCATGATAATATATTATAATAATAAAATAATGTATGGACAAGATTTTATTGACCAGATTTTGACTTCTTTAAAAGTTATATCTATGATTAAAGAAGGTCAGAAAGTAAAATTAAGAAATGGTTTACTAGACCTTGAACCGTCTTCGTCAGGGTTTCGTGTAGCGGTAAGACGTTGGATGCACAATGATAACCGCCACACCACAATATTATACATCAAAAATGTTATTTCAAATGCAATGGAAATCATTTTAATAAAACATAACCAAAGTGATAAATTACAAAAGGCTCTTATAGATTGTGTAACAGGTCTTGGGGCGCTGGCTGTCACTTACGGAGAAGATGCATCTGTAACCGCCACGCTCCATGTTCTACAAGAACATATAAAAAGTAAAATAAACAATACAGGCATTATACCTATAAACAATGAATACTGAACTTGATCTATTCGATTCGTGTCGGCTGTGTATGTTTCCGTCATTGAGAACAATGTCAAAATATGGTCTTAATGGTGAAGGTAATGCAAGCCCCGTTGATATTTTAAACTGTTATAGAATAATTTTTTCAAACGATGAAAACTCAATTGAAAAACTTTTAAATTCATCCGATATAAATACCTTTTTCGAAGAATCTATCCATCTAAAAAATAATTCATATTACAAACGAGTCATGGAAAATGGTGGTGTGTGCATTTCACCGGAAAACCCAACTGAATGTAATAAATGTTTTTACACCGGGGTAAACGATCATACATGTTAAACTGACATAAAGTTTCCAGTGATTGTATAATCAGAAACAGTAACAATGACTTTCACTACAGTTACCTGCCATATGGGATCGCATCAGTTAAAAGTCGCTGGAGACCGTCGAGATTACCAATGATTGTGTATGCTGTGCAGAACGCAGGATGATTAAATATCTTATACGTCAAAGTAAGAAAAAGGGCGTACCCAGTTATAAATTTTCTTCTTGGTTGAATAGGACTCATGGCGCGATGAATATAAGAAGGTTGAGGAAGGATGGCATCGAAGGAATTTCTTTGCCATGTGTTCTGTGTCGGAAGGCTATTGAAAAGCACAACATCAAATGGTGTGCATACGATGGTGAACAATGGGTTTATAGTCATAAATCTGAAAATCTGCCAAAATCGCAACCAACTAATAAGCAGCGTAGATTTATGGGGTTTACTTCTTAGTTCTTGTCAATCCCATCATTGTCTCTAGATTATTTGCCTCTCGCTTGAGAGGCTTGGTTCTTTTCAGTTTTAGTGTTTCTGTTTTTACATTTGTATTATTAATAGAAGTCATCTTTGATTCTTTTTGCTGTTCGCTCGGGTCGTTGTAGGATAGTTTGTTAACCTGGATAACATTCTGTACCATTTGTATCTGGTTTGGTAGAGATATGATTGGCATGTTATTACCATGGGTGCTTCTAAAATCATCTATATCCATGGTTCCGCCAAAACTTTTTAGGCAGAATTTATCGGGAGCGGGTGGAGGTATTTTAAGTTTTCCAGTGTGTTCTTTATGTGAACTTGCTATAAGAGATTTAAAAAAACCTATTTTATGATCGTTGTATTTATTATTGACATGGGCAACCATGCAATTCCACGAACAGAATTGACCCATCGTCTTTTTCTTTTTTGTTTTTACATCAATCTTAAAGGGGAGGTGAAACTCCTCACCCTCCCACGAATGACAACACCACCAACACAACTTTTGTGTCATTTAAAGAGTAAAGTCACATATTCTTTAAATGTTACTAAGTATTGATGTTGGAATTAAAAATTTAGCGATGTGCTTGATAGATGAAGACACGAAAAAGATTCATGAATGGGATGTGTCCGGTGTGCCACCCGAGCACGCAGATGGCCTTTTCGTGTCTATTAGAAAACACCTTGATGATAAACCATGGGTGTTGAGTGCAAGCACTATTCTAATAGAAAAACAACCTGGTCAGAATAAGACAATGAAAAGTGTAGAAAATTTTTTACATGCTTATTTCATTATCAAGATACCAGAAGGAGAGACAATTATTTATGATGCCAGACATAAAGTTCCAGATGTTGCCGGGACAGGGAAAGCCAGATACCGCCAGAGAAAGCAAACAGCAATTACTAGATGCGGTGAATATCTAGAAAATGAAACTATCAATCGGAATTGGCTTCCTTTATTTAAAAAATCCAAGAAAAAAGATGATCTGGCAGATACATATCTCCAGGCTCTTAGTTTTATTAATCGCATTGAACCCAAAACCGCAACTAAGAAAAAAAATACAGATGGCGGTAATGTAAAGCCGAGAAAACCCACACAAAACCAGACCGAAACCAAATATTCTAAATCAAATCTAGCGTGGTTCTTCAAAAATCATACAGTGGATGAGTTGGAAAAAAATAAAAGATTTCAGAAAGATCTGAAAAGATATTATTCAAACATTAAAGAATTAGAAAAAGATATTAAGTAAATAGTAGAAGATGATTTTTATTATATCCATATTTTTAGCATATATTTATGCTATAAAGTTATTCAGGGTTGATGTATATTTCATGAATGTTAATCCATACATTGGAAATATTCTACAAATGTTTGCTCGGTATTCAGGTGCTGATATGTTTTATTCCTACCTGTTAAAGAAAGGTATATTTGGTCAGGAAGAAAAGGAAAAAGAGATCGAAAAGGAAATTTTTGAACTTGAACAAGAATTTGATATGGTATGACTATTAGAGAACTAAATACAATTATTATTTATATATAACAATGACAAGTATTAAATTTAACTGTGTCATAAGTGGTCCATATTTTGAAAGAAATAAGAAAAAGTATATTATTCTAAAACTTTCAGAAAAAGATGTCAAGAAAGTTAATTCCGAGCATGTAAAAACTTCAAAGTTTATCCAAAATCAAAAAATCAAAAATCCTCTAGAAGGAAATATTTTAGAAGTTAAAGTTCCATTTCGATATAATAAAATTTCGTGTAAAGTGAGTGGTGATAAAACTATACAAGAACTTCAAAAGGATGATACGGTCGATGTTACACTTGATTACTGCGGAGTATGGAATATCGGAGAATGGTCTGGATTTGCATGGAAGGTTTCGGAAATAAAAAATATTTAGTTAAATTATAAATGAAATATAAATTGTTTATATATTTTAATATAATTTTAACTTTTATATATTTAATCGTAACTTTTAAAGATTATTTAAAAGGTAAACAGCAACAGAAAAAATATAATAAACGCGTTGATAATAAAGAATTAACAGTATTTGGAATTCCTGTATTATCAGTTCTTATAGATGTTTTTTTATTAAAAAAATTTAATATGAAATTGTTTATGGGTTCGCAAATAATTTCATATGCATGGTTTTTATATTTTGGTTTTGGATGGATGATAATGTCTTTAGCGGGTGGTAACTTTTAATCAATTAAATCTAGCCACCAGGGAAGTTGTTCACTCTCGATAAATTTATTTTCAATTTCAGAAATTATATTTTCAATATCAATGTTATATTTACAATTATATTCAAGTTTGTTTTTATAACATTGTACAATATGATATTTATCACATTTTTCTGAAAATTTTCTTACAAGTCTTTCATGGTATGTCGGTGTCGTTTCTAGATTGAAGATCATCTTCATCTATGACCTCTTTACTATCCTCTTCTGGTATTGCTATATCTTTAATTCCCGACTGCAAAAGAGAATCTAAAATATTAATAGATCCTTCTAATCGCAATACTTCTTTTTCTAATTCTTCTTTTCTAGATTTCAAGACTTTTATATTTTCAGAAACAGATAGAGATTTCATTCTATATATATAATAAGTAAAATATCTTTAATAATGTTATCCCGTTCCGGATATATCATTGATAATAATCCAGATGTTAAAAAGGAATTAACAGTTCGCCCGCAAATGAATAATGAATTTGGTTTACCACCAAAACCATTCAAGGTTTTTAAACAACCTTCTAATAAAGTTTTGTGCGTTCCAAGATTTTACGCAGAAGAAAAATTTGGAAAACCCATTGAAGACAAACGTCCGGAACCAAAAAAACTTTCTGAAGTTGTAAAATTTAATGGAAAACTTAGAGATGAAACTTCTCAAAATGAAGCATTCCGAAAAGGGGTCGGCCAGGGTTGTGGCGTTCTCTCACTCCCATGTGGTTATGGTAAAACAACTGTAGCATTAGCAATTGCATCAAAATTGGGGTACCGTACTATGATTATAGTTCATAAGGAATTTCTAGCGAATCAATGGAGAGAACGTATCAAACAGTTCTGCCCAGGAGCAACCATCGGAATTGTTCAACAGGATAAAATTGAAGTTGAGCATGATTTTATCATCGCTATGTTGCAGTCGTTGTCACAGAAAGAATATAAGTTTGAAGATTTTGAAACTATCGGAACTGTAATCGTTGATGAGGCTCATCATATATGCGCCAAGGTGTTTTCACAATCATTATTCAAAATGTGTCCAAAGCATATATATGGACTATCCGCAACCCCCGAGCGAAAGGATGGTCTTACGAAAATATTACATTGGTTTATGGGGCCTACATTTTTTAGTATAGAGCGCGAAAATCAAACACAGGTTGAAGTATTCACAATTGATTTTATGTGTAATCAATACAAATGTCCACCACCTTCTATGAGAAATGGCAAAATCTCATTGGCTGAAATGATTACGATGTTAACAGAAAACTCAGAGAGAAATAAGATGCTTGTTGACCTTATTAAGAAAGCATCGAAGGGTAATCGTCAATTATTGGTGTTGACCGATAGAAGGAATCACTGCACCTACCTCAATTCTATTTTTCCTAAGACTTCTGGGATTTATATGGGAGGAATGAAGGAGGCTGAACTCCAAGAATCAAGTAAAAAGAAAATCATATTCGGAACGTTCAGTCAAGCACACGAAGGCTTGGATATACCAACACTTGATTCACTTATCCTAGCAACTCCCAAATCTGATATAAAACAGTCTATTGGTAGAATCATGAGAGAAACACCGGGTAAAAATAATAACCCACAAATTTGGGATATTCGAGATCAGTGGTCACTTCTTAGTATTATGTATGTGAAACGTAAAAAAGTATATGTTCAGGGGGGTTTTATTCTTGCATTTGATAAACCCTTACCAGACGAGGTGAATCATTTTAAAGGAAAATGTTATTTATAATATAATATAGCATGTCAGGTGCAGAAGTTGTACTAATTTCAAGGGGCGCACAAGATGTTTACATACGAGACCATTTCAATTCAAAAATAAACATATCACAATATTCACGAGTAACAAACTTTGCCCAACGGGCTATCCAATGCCCATGGCAGAACGGTGACAATATTACCAATAATCAATTATCTGTTGTTAAAATTCCACGTAAAGGTGATATGTTAACTTATGTATGGTTAGAAGGAGATGATATTGTGAACAGTTTAGAAGGTACGACATTTTCTCTTTATCTAGGCGGACAACAGATAGATTCACAGACATTTGATTACATGGCTGATATTTGGCATATATATATGGCAGAGAATGAATCAAAAAGTAAAACTATTAATAATTTGATTTCACAATCGAATAAAAACTTTTTTCCTTTACATTTCTTTTTTTGTGATCATGAAATGTTTATACCGCTGGTTGCACTTCAATATTATGAACTCGAAATTCATATAAACTGGGGACCAAAAATTAAAGGTTCCAAACCAACTTTATATGGAAACTTTATTTTACTAGATAACATGGAGAGAAATTATCTTTCAAAGAATAGATTAGATTTTCTAATAACTCAAGTTCAAAGAATTCCTTTTAGTAGTTCGAATGGTAAATTAAATTTACGCCCATTTAATCATCCCATCAAGGCATTGTTTTTTGGTTTTGAATCGTCAAATGCCGACCCAGCAACTGATAAGTGGTCATTCGATAACGCATCACTTACTCTCAACCATAATTATGTAGTTGAAAACTTAACTCCTACTTATTTTCATACTGTCCAAGGGTACTATCATACAGATCACGGATATCTTGGATATGATACTACAAATGACATACCTTTGTATACTAGATATTACATGTATAGTTTCGGGAATAAAGTAAATACTTACAATATTACCGGCACATGTAATTTTAGTAGAATAGATAATTCATTTTTATTTTTGAATGGACTTACAAATAATACTTCCAAACCTATAAAAGTTTATGCAGTCAATTACAATGTTCTAAGAATTCAAGATGGTATGGGTGGTTTGATGTTTAGTAATTAACCACAGTGATACGTGCATCCAACAAAGGCCATCTTATAGGCTGTACCTTCTGGTGCAGTATTGTATTCTTCCTCTGATATAATTGTCCCATCTAGTTTAACATATTTCATCTTATATTCAGGTAAATATGTTTGACCATCTGTTTCTTCTTCCAATTCCATTTGAGGATTAAAATCGCAATCCATGGTGATCTTCGCAACTGTGTAGTTCATCAGCATTTCATTATCCTGTTTCATACCTATACCAGTGATGTTACTGGTTGTGATGTAATCACCATTTTCTAAAGGCCCATTAAAGTCAGAAACCCAAATAGCACCTTCGCCAAGAGAGTTAATATGTAAACGCAAGTCATTTTCTGGTAAAGGTGTTTCTGTATTCCATATACCAGATTTCATGATTCGAGTTGAACTTTCCTTATCATCACCATCAGATATAACACCAAAAACTTTTTTATCTTTTTGAATAGATGAAAGTTCAATGATAGGTAATGAATCATTAATAGTAATATTTTTAATTTTATTTTTATTTTTTGAACCAACAAGTTTATATTTAGAAGTTGTGGAAACTATATATCCTATGATGTTATTTGATAATGTAATTGTTTCGGAAAAACATCTATGTTGCCCAGTGAAATCATTAAATGCGCCGGTAGTAGAGGAAGAATACCCGTTTATATAATATTTATAGTCCAAATCGTCTAATCCATTTAATTTTTTTAAATTAAAACCAAAACGAGGAGTATAAGTTGGATAACCATATAGTGAACCGACGAATATTTCTGAATACGTTTCCCATATGCTGGTTAATAATGAAGATGCAATCGCACCAGAGCCATGGTTCGCGCTATAACGTGTAAAATATGCATATCTGCTATTATCATTATCATTATTATTATTTTGAAGATTTATAAGTAAATTATTATCATTATTTCCTTTTGTTATATGTAAACCTCCATCGTTGTATATTCTAAATTTTGGAGAAAATGTATTAACGCCAACAGCAGTATCACTTTGACTAAAACCAAAATAATCATTTGCTGGCTGTAAGTTCCAGAAACTAACTGTGTTTTGTGAAATAATAATTTTATTATCATTGGATTCATTTAAAATAAATAAACTATCTGTATGTACATCTCCATCTACATTTAATTTAGATTCATTCACATTAAATGATAATTTAGGTGAATTATACATGAAATTATAGTCATCTTGATCCATACTAGCAGACCATAACGGAATTCTATAGTCAAGATGAGCACTTGCCTCTGTAGTGTGCAATTTCATTGCATTCGTCGCGCTGTCAGCATTCGTCGCGAAATTCGCAACACCCGCGGTACCAGCATTCGTCGCGTAATGCGCGTGATCTGCAATCACCGCGTGCGCCGCGGCCGGTACTGCTGTAGTTCTTATTATTTCATTTCTGTTTTTATTATAAGCAAGAATTTCTGTAATAGTTTCAGTTGGTTTTCTGATTGGTTTAACATGAAAGCCGCCAAAAACCGCATCTTCTAAATCAATACCATTAGCACTTAATATAACTGAATTATCTGGAACACTTAAAACAGAACCAATAGCAATACTGTCAGATCCCTGGCTTACCTCACCCGTACCATAACCAATAGCAATACTGTTTGTTCCTTGTGTTGTCTTTCCTGCACCTGTGCCTATAGCAATAGACCCCATCTGCTGTCCAGAAGAACCAGCATTTTTTCCAATTGCAATAGACTCACTAGATTGCATTTCTTTTCCTGCTTGAGAACCAATTGCAATGCTACTATTAAAGATATTACTTTCTAATTTTATGTCACCTCCAAAATGTATTTTATCTTGTACAGTTACTTCTCCCACCAGATCGGAGGTTCCTTGGACTTCTAAATTATTTTCTACAGTAGCAACCCTACTAATATGATAATATGTGTCCATTGTATTTGCTAATATAGAACCACCACCGTCAATTGCATTAATTGCAATAGACGAATTATTACAATATAAGGTTTCATTTGTAATCGCACCAACTTCCGTGACCTGTTGTAAACTTGGGACAGAACTTCCTATACCAATTTGTTCATTGTTAAAATAAAGATTAGAACCATCAGTTTGCAGACCATAACTAGAATTAAGTTCTGATTCAGAACTGGGCTGCAAAATGATTTTTTTTCCGAATAAGGTATCTCCCATTTGTATAATTAATATTATAAAACTATTTTATTTGATCGCTAATAACCAACATGAAAACACCTAAAATAAAAAACATGACCAAATAATTGCATTCTGTATTTTCTTGTGAAACTTTTCTAACTTGCCTTGGCATTTGCCTGATGGCACGTCTTGGTGGATCGTCATCTAAGGGGCAAAGATTCAAACTTAGCATTATTTATATATAATATAATTTACATTATAAATTTACTTCCTTTTTTCCCTTTCCCTTACGCCCCCGCCCTCTTGAAACTTTGACTTCCTTTACTTCACCATTTGTGGATTCACCCGCCACTGAAACAATATCCGAAAGGTCATCGTCGCTATCTACCTGTCCTTCTGGCTGGTTAATGATGTTTGTGGAATTCATCGGTGGAGGAGGTGGCATCGAAATTCCACCCATCAACTGTGAAAGGTCAAGACCAGGCCCTTGCATCTCTCGGCGACCGGATGAATCTATTGAGGTCGGGCGATTGGTTGGATCTTCTGGTGCTTGCCTTGGATTTTGAGCGGTTGTCTGAACCGCTGAGATCATGTTCTTGACTAAATCTGGATTTTGTTTCATAACATCATTCATATTTGGAATAGCCGCCTTGAACATGCTGTTGGTTAAGTGAAACATCATACCACTCCCACCCAACATCATCATGAGTTTAACTTCTGGTGCAACATTTACTTTTGTTTTGTATTTATTATAAAGTTCTTCAAAAACACCATCATAATCATCTACATTTTCCATAACACTTTCAGACCATCCATCTAAATAAAGGTCAAGAGGATTGTATCTCTTGTTCAGAAACTCTGCTCCAGTTACACATGCGATGAGCATTCGTCGAGAGAAACGGACAGACTGATCAACCTCTATACTGTATTTGATACGTTTATATTCAGTACGGAGATCTTCAATGTTAGAGTATGCATTTAGTTTTTTATTAACAGACAATCCTTTTTTTTCAAGTCTGGCAAGTTTATTTAACAAGTCAGCCTTTTCATCCTCGACGCTTGTGTACCCCTGAGAAGGCATTCCACTTCTTGACACCCCCTCACCACCTCCCCCTTCGAATCCACCTTCACTATCACTGTCAAAATCAGGCATGCCCATATCATCCTCCTGTTCCTCTCCGTAATCAACTACTTCAGGAGGTGGTCTTTTGGGTGCGGACATCTTTATTGGATTTGTGAAGGCCTCAAGTTCATCAGAAGGGTCCGCTTCCATCATTCTCCTCGGCTTACGTTTAGGAGGCTTTCTTTTTGGTATAGGACGTTCGGTTGAAATCTCAATCTCATTAAACAATGCTTGTTCGTCTGAATCTAGTTTCATAACATTCGGCATTTCATCACGCTCAAGGATAATATCAGTCATGACTACACTACTCTTTATATGGAAAGTATTAAAAAACCTTTAACGCACTTTCAAAAATAAAAAATGTTTTTAATATTATAAACATAATGAAACTTAATAATAAACAGACCACTTCTATTGTGATATTTACTTTCGCCCTTGCTCTTGCTTATTTAATTTTTAGAGGGCGCAGTAAACGAAGTCCTTATAAACTTGCACCCGAACCAATTAAAATTACCAGCAAGGACGGTGATATATTTTCACTTCCCTATGATATTAAATGTCTGTCAACTTCTTACTACACAAAGGATTTAACACCGGGTGCCATCTGTGGTGATCAGGAATTTGTACGTTCACAGGCTGAAGATTACAAAATTGTTGATGGTATCGGTGGAAGTTTATTGGACCAATAAGGATATTGTTCTAAAAAAAAACATATATTAATATTAAATTAATATGGATAATAAGTGCCGTAAAGAAATTCGAAATGTATTTGTATCATCCGAAACAAGAGATACAAATGTATATCCACACGGCAGTAATTATGTATTACACTTGACTACGCCAATCAAGGATATTGAAAGGGTTGAATTGTTATCAGCCTCTATACCCAATACTATGTATAATATAACAAATGGGAGTAACATCGTTGCATTTAGTAACTTAACTACATCAAATGTATCAGATCCAAATTTATTAACATATGTTTCTATCCCACCTGGCTTTTATTCATCGTCTGGATTAGCAGCAGAAATTCAAAATGCAGAGTTTACAGAATGTGGAATTACCGTAACAAATTTAAATAATGAGGGCAAGTTTCTATTTACAAGACCGACAACTTCAAAAACTTTTTCGATGTATGTACCACCTGATTCGCAAGAAATCCTGGGATTTTATGGTAATCAACCTATTGATTCATCAAATACATCTACATTAGTTCCATCTTCAAATAATCTACCATTATATTTCCATAATACAAAATATGATGGTAAAAACTTTATAAAAAGTCAGAAAGTTTATAACTTGAACGTTAATGAAGGTGTATTTTTAGATATAGAAGAATTACGAACAGTATTTAATGAGGCAGCAGTTCCGGCAAATACAAATACAAATTTCTTTCCAAGTCAGAATATTGCTCGATCATTTGGACAGATACCGATGGATGTAAGTCGCGGAGAACTTAAAAAATTTAGGAAATCAACAGATTTTGATCTAGAAGTATCTTACCCACAGATATTAAATAAAGTTGACAGATTAACTATTCGATGGACAGATATTCGTAACAAACTACTAGATTTCAATGGTTTAAATGACAATTCATTTATCCTCAGATTTCATACACTCCGCAGAAATTTGTGTTAAAAATAAAAAAAATGTAATTATAGTATAATATAAAACAATGTCTGGTGGAATTACCCAACTAGTCGCCATCGGCGCTCAGGATGCACACCTCGTTGGAAACCCAGAGGTTTCATTCTTTCGTTCAATTTACAAACGTCATACAAACTTTGCTCATGTTGTCGAGCGTCAGGTCATTCAGGGCAACCCAACTGCTGAGAGCATCTCAACTATCCGCCTCGAACGTAAGGGTGATCTTGTAAGTTATATTTATTTAACACACAATGATAGTGCTAATAATTTTACACAATCAAATATTAAACAGGTTGAACTACTTATTGGTGGTCAAGTCATTGATACACAAACACAAGAGTTTATTCAAAGTGTTGCCCCAGAATATTTGGGTAGCACAATTACAAAAACCCGTGACAGTCCAGGTACATTTTTTCCACTTCGTTTCTGGTTTTGTGAAAACTTTCAATCTGCACTACCACTTGTATCTCTTCAGTATCATGATGTAGAAATCAGAATTACATGGGCTTTTGTACCAACAATGGGTAGAGTTACAGAATGTTTTGCCGATTTTATTTACCTCGATACAGATGAACGCCAGGCACTTGCAAATTCCCCCCAAGAACACCTCATCTACCAGGTTCAAAAAGCGAATGTGCCACAAACTGAAAGAGTGATGGAACTAAATTTTAACCATCCAATTAAATTTCTAGCAGCCGAAGGTGCTTTACTTGAAAATAGTGA
>ERZ1048068.1213-NODE-1213-length-20441-cov-6.287011_pt1 | contig 20441 bp, 16 predicted proteins | sample MGYA00383098_ERZ1048068 | MGnify/ENA primary metagenome ERZ1048068 (study PRJEB29581, sample SAMEA5548368) | metagenome | biome: marine; feature: coastal; material: water | depth 1 m | study: Short-term variability in the microbial, nano- and picoplankton... | reverse complement strand
AGCCAGCGGCAATAATATCGGGCTTTGTCTGTAGTGCTTGCTCTGTGCGTTCTATATTAATTTCTTTATTGCCCGGTTCCGCATCCTTGAACATTTGAGCTCCACCCGCACCACAGCATAGACCATTTCTGCGAGATTTTTTCATTTCTACTAGTTGAGCATCCAATTTTTTAATCAATTCTCTAGGGGCTTCATATATATTATTGGCACGCCCCAAATAACAAGGGTCATGGAAAGTAATGCGTTTGCCTCTAAATTGACCACCCTCAATAGTGAGTCTACCATCCTCTAAAAGGCTTTTCAAAAACTGGGTATGGTGTACAACCTCGTAACGCCCACCCAAGTAGGGATATTCATTTTTGATGGTGTTGAAACAATGCGGACAGGCAGTGACTATTTTTTTTACATCATATAAATTCATCACCTCAATGTTAGTGACCGCTTGCATTTGAAATAAAAACTCATTGCCAGCGCGTTTGGCAGGGTCTCCAGTACAACTTTCTTCGGTCCCCAAAACAGCAAATGAAACGTTGGCACTGTGCATGATTTTAACAAGGGCTTTGGTGATTTTTTTGGCTCTGTCATCAAAACTTCCAGCACAACCTACCCAAAACAAAACTTCAGGTGAAATTCCCTGTGCGTGTAATTCGGCCATGGTGGGTACTTTCAGTGCTTCTTTCATTTTTTTATTTCATTTTTATTCGTTTTTACCGTCGTCGAAAACTTGAATGGTAACTTCTTTTTCAACTAGGTCTGTAAACTTACCCCGGTAACGAGTGGCTTTTACCAAATGGTTATCAATCCAATGGTAATTACCACCTCTGGGTTTACCCATCAACAAAGTGTGGTAATTGAAACCATATTTTTTTAACCAAGTTTCAGTCACCGTTCTGTGTTCTTCCGTTCGCGATGTAAAAAAACAAATCATATGGCCTTCGGCATACCATTTGTTACAGGTTTTTTTGGCATCTTCAAAAGGAAGGCAAGTGGCCATACGATCGGGTTCCTCATTAGGAACATCCTCCGTGATGGTTCCATCAATGTCAATTAAATAATTTTTAACACCCTCTGGCAAAACAGGACTTATAAGTTCTCCTTCTTCAACTTTTTGATGCAATAATGCGTCTGCTTCTTCTCGTTTCATTTTTGTAATTTAATCTATTCGTTATTCCAATTTAATCGGTCCATTTGGTTGTATGGCCATGGTGCGCCATTATTTTCTATGTTGGTCATCATGTTATTGAGTTCCAGTGGTGCTGCACTTTGTTCCATAACAAGATAGCGGCGTAAATCCAAAATAATAGATAATGGATTAATGCTTACAGGGCATGCCTCAACACAAGCATTGCAGCTCGTACAAGCCCAAATTTCTTCATTGGTTATATAATTTCCAAGGAGTTGTTTGCCATCGGAAATAAACTTTCCTTTATTGTTATCAATGTTTTTTGCCACTTCTTGCAAGCGGTCTCGCGTATCCATCATGATCTTACGGGGCGATAATTTCTTACCGGTTTGATTTGCTGGACATTCGCTAGTACAGCGACCACACTCTGTACAAGTGTAGGCATTGAGCAATTGAATTCTGTTCAAATCAAAAACATCACTGACTCCAAATTTTTCTGGGACCTCAACGCCATCTTCTTGAACTGCGTAAGGATCGGCATCGGGATCCATCATCAGCTTGACCTCATTGGTCACAGATTCAATATTGTTTAAATGACCGTTGGGTTCTAAACTCCCATAATAGGTATTTGGAAAAGCCAAAAGAATGTGCAAGTGTTTTGAATAGTATAAATAATTTAGAAAAATTAAAATCCCAATAATGTGAAGCCACCATGCGGTTCTTTCAATAGCATGTAATGGCATTCCTTCAAACCACGGCGCTATAAATCCACTTATAATATTGCCTGAACCCATGGCTTGGAATTCTGCATCTGTGGCATTCATGGTAATAAAAAGCCCCATGAGAATTATTTCAAAATAAATTATAAGATTCGCGTCTTGTTTAGGCCACCCTTTCATTTCAGGGCTCAAAAAACGTTTTAGCCGCATGACATTTCTTCGTGTCCAGAAGATAATAACAGCTAAAAAAACCAAAAGCGCTAAAACCTCAAAAATTCCAATCAAGATTCCGTACACAGGTCCTATGGAGGAAAAAATACGGTGGGTTCCAAAAAGACCATCAATTACAATTTCTAAAACTTCAATATTAATTATGATAAAACCGATATACACTATGACATGTAAAAGTCCTGATATAGGACGTCTAACCATCTTACTTTGCCCCAATGCGATTCTTAACATATTGGCCCAGCGTTTTTTGGTAGACCCTTCTACTTTTGAGTTGACCCCTAATTTAATGTTACGCCTGAGCTTTTGAATGTTCCTTACAAAAAAACCAATGCCAGCAACTAAAATGAGTCCAAAAATAATATTCGGCAAAATGGTCATAGCTAGTAGTTAGTTTTTTGATTCCTCGGTTGATTTCACAGCTGATTTTTCTGAACTATAGGGTTTGTTCTTTTTCCCAAATAATGAAAAATGTACATAACGTTTGGGGTTTAGTTTCATGTCTTCTAACAAAGCTTCCAATTGCCCCAAAGCCCCTTCTAAATTATCATACAATCCTTCATCGCTCATGAGTTTACCAACAGACCCCTCTCCTTGTTCAATGTTTGACAAAAGCGTGTCAAAATTTGTGATTGCTGACTGCAAGCCCACAATAGTTTCTGCTAAGTTTGCTTCCGAAAGTGAAGCGCTCACTTCAGACAAATCTTCAGAAATTGTGCTAAAGTTCCCTAAGGTGGTGGTTACCGATTCCTCATTGTCTGACAAGAGATTTTGAAGTGCATTAGAAGTTTTCTCGAAAGAACTTATGGTCTTTTCCAACTGATAAATACTACCTTTTATACTTGAATTTGTTTCTTCGTCAAAAATACTATTTATGTTGTTTAATAACGTATCAGCACTTAATATGACAGACTCAATTTTTTCTTGGAGTGGGGTTAAACGTTGATTGACAAGTTCTGTCAAACCTGGTTTTATTTCAGATTTCAAAACATCGCCAGACACTGCATTTTCGCCCCCATCATTGGCAGGGATGATGGCAATGGCCTTGCCCCCTATGAGACCAGATTCATACAATTGCGCACTGCTGTTTTTAGAAAATTTAAAATCACTGTCTATTAGCATGGAAACCAACAACATTCCACTGCCGTCTTGCGTAAAACTAATGTCTTGAACTTTTCCCACTTTGTGCCCATTAATAGTAACGACCGAAGAAGGAGCTAAGCCTTCGACATTTGAATAAACAGCCGTAATTTTACGAGAACTATTTAGAAGGTTTTCTCCTTTGAGGTAATTGAAAATAAAAATGAACAACAAGATTCCAGAAAGGACCAAAATTGCCGTTTTAATTTCTTTTGATTTTTTCAATATTTAAGTTTTAAATGCTATACAAATCTAACGATTAATTTGTGAAATTTAGTCTTAATTATTTTTAGTTTTTTACAGCATTTTCAATGGAAATCCTATCCCCATCCTTGTAGGCCACTACAAAAGCAGTTGTATAACCACGTGAAACGACTTCTTCTTTCATTGCAACTGCCTGATTGTAGTCTTTTGTTTCTCCATAAAAATAACGCCAAATTTTACCGTTTTTTTGACGGCTTAAAACATCAAGACCGTTAAAATTATAGGGCTTTAAAGCCAATTTTTTTGAGCTGGCAGCAATTTGAACTTTAAAGATGATGTTAGCGGTTTCAAATGAAGTTGATATTGGTGGCTTCTGAATATCAATATTTGGATTAGCAATTGATTTGTAACTTAAAATTGCATCCGAAATGCTTTTAGAAACTTCAATTTTGCCGCGTTTGGAATTGAGGTAATCTCCTTCTTTTTTGTTGGTAATAAAGCCCGTTTCAACCAAAACACTGGGCATATAGGTGTTGTGAAGTACCCAAAAACCTGCTTGCTTCACCCCTCTGTTTTTGCGTTTCAAAGTTTCTGTGAAGTTCTTTTGAATGGTGCTGGCCAATAAAATACTCTGGTCCAAATAATCTTCTTGTAATAAAGTTAAACCAATAAAAGACTCTGGAGATGAGGGGTCAAATCCTTCGTAGTTTGCTTCGTAATCTTTTTCTAAAAAAATAACTTCATTTTCTTTTTGTGCTACTTTAAAGTTTGAGTCATTACGGTGAAGGCCAAGCACATAAGTTTCAGTACCATGGGCTTGAGAATCGTGTGCGTTGCAATGTACGGATACAAATAAATCGGCATCGGCTTTATTGGCAATGGCTGCACGTTCCCTCAATTCCAAAAAAATATCGGTTTTTCGTGTATATATAACAGAGACACCTGAAACTGCTTCAAGGTTTTTGCCAACTATTAAAACAATGTCCAAAGCAATATCTTTTTCTTTGTAGCCATAGGACGTTGGTCTACCAGGATCTTTCCCACCGTGTCCCGCGTCTAAGACGACCACAAAAGATTTGGTATCGTTTTTGAGTTGTGCATTGGCAATCAATCCAAAAAAACACAATAAGATTGTGAAAAAAGATTTATTTTGCATGAGAATCAATTACTTTTAAGCGCGGTGTCACTTTAGACATTAAATCACAAAAAAATATATGTAATTTTGATTTTCAAAAACCGAGCCAAACAAAAATACACCTAAAAGCATTGAAAACAACTCTCTTTCAAATACTTTTTTACGTAAGTTTTACAATGCTTACAAACATTTTTGGGTATGCACAAAATCGCTCGACTAATGAAAATACAGTTCGCGTAAATCCACAAAAATCTAATACAGGTTCATTACAATCACCAGCTGTAACAAAACCTAATTCAGTTGTGACTGATTCCATTGTAAATGACAGCATTTCAAAACCCAAGGGATTTTTAGAAGCTACTGTTAATTATACAGCCAAAGACTACACTTCCGTCAATCAAAAAACGAAACAAATTTACCTTTACAACGAAGCTCAAATTAAATACAAAGATATGGATATTCAATCCGGAGTCATTGTGATTGATTATGCCAATGACCTTGTTTATGCTGGACGCTTAAAAGACAGTGCCGGAGTTTATTCCCAAAAACCCATATTTAAACAAGGCGCAGATGTAGTTGAGCCAGATTCAATTGTTTTTAATATGAAAACAAAAAAAGCATTGATATGGAATTCTAAAACAGAACAGCAAGGGGGACGTATTATATCAGAGTTAAGCAAGAAAGAAAACGATTCTGTGTATTTTGTTAGGCGAGCGAAGTTTACAACTTCCCAAAACGAAGAAAATCCAGAATATTACTTTTTACTTAGAAAGGCCAAGGTTGTGCCAGGAAAAAAAATTGTTACGGGATTAACAAACATGTTTATTGCTGATGTGCCCACGCCCATTGGGTTGCCTTTTGCCTTTTTTCCGCTGACCAACAAACGGACTTCGGGAATTATTTTTCCTTCATTTGGACAACAGAACGAACGGGGCTATTTTTTACAAAATGGTGGCTATTATTTTCCAATAAGCGATTACGTCGATTTGGCCATTTTAGGAGATTATTACACAAACGGGAGCTATGGATTGCGTTTAGAAAGTAACTATGCTGTGCGTTATAAATTTAGAGGTGCAATCAGTTTTAGATATGAAAATTTAATAAGTAGTGAACGTGGATTTCCAGATTACTCCAAAAGCATTATTTATAACCTTAGGTGGAACCAAAGCCAAGACAGTAAATCAAACCCCAATTCTCGCTTTTCAGCTTCTGTTAATCTTGGTAGTAGTACGTATTTCCGGCAATCTGTAAACCAACTGAATAATTCTAGTTTCCTAAACAATACTTTGGCATCCTCAGTTTCTTATTCAAGGACATTCCGAGGCGAACCTCAGGTCAATATGAGTGTAACGGCTACACATTCTCAAAATACGAATACCAAAGCCATTAATATGACACTCCCTACTTTTCAAGCCAGTGTCGATCGTATTTTCCCTTTAGCACCAAAAACAGGAAGTAAAAAGGGAATCATTCAGAATATTAATTTTCAGTACAATATTCGTGGAGAAAACCGCATTCAAACAACTGACTCCTTGTTTTTTAAGCCAGAGATGTTTGAAAATGCAAAAACAGGTGTTCAACATACTATCCCAATAAGTACAAATTTTAAATTATTTAAGTTTTTCAGCATGAGCGCGAGTACCAATTTAAACCACACTTGGTCCTTTAATACCGTTGAAAAAAGCTATGATTTAAATAATCAGGAGGTTGTTACAACTGAGTTGAAAGAATTTGATTCATATACCACCTATAACTTTAGTACAAGTTTGGGAACCACGATTTATGGAATGTTTGATTTTGGAGAAGATAAAAAAATACAAGCTATTAGGCATGTTATACGACCTTCGATAAGTTATAATGTCAACCCTGAATTTGGACAGTATTATGATACATACGAAGTAGTAAGCGCCGATGGAATTACATCAGAGGAAGTCGATTATACAAGATTTGAACAATCGCTTTTTGGTGCACCTGGGAATCGTTTCTCAAGCAATATTGGACTTTCGCTCAATAATAACCTTGAGGCTAAAATTAAAGACAAAGACAGTACAGCAACAGACCCTAAGAAGATTTTTTTATTGAACTCTCTTAACTTTTCCACCAATTATAATATCGCAGCCGATTCTTTAAATTGGAGTCCACTAAGAATGACAGGAGGCACTCAGATTTTCGACAATAAAATGAGTGTCAATTTTGGAGCGACTCTTGATCCCTATGGGCTAAATAACAACAATCAAAAAATAAATAGTTTTAATATCAGTAATGGAGGGAGCTTGTTTCGTGTAACAACTGCTAATTTGACCATGGGTTATAGCATTTCAAGCGACTCCTTCAACGAAAAAGATACAAATGTAAATGATGCCAGCTCAAAAGAATCCATTAGAAGTGGTGGGCGAGCGGATGATTTATTTGGAAAACCACAAGATTTTGCAAATCAGCAATTTAATGGTACTAATGATGATAAAGCCCCCCCCCCTCCTACGGATCTATACAAATACAAACTCCCTTGGAGTCTTCGGCTGGCTTATGCCTTAAATTACAATAATTCTAGACGACAAAGTGAAATTTCATCTCACTCTTTAATGTTCTCTGGTGATTTCGAGTTGTCCCCGCGCTGGAGTGTAGGCTTATCATCTGGATATGACTTCAAAAATAACGGCGTTACCTATACCCAACTACGCTTTGAACGTGACTTAGAAAGTTGGCGAATGAATTTCTCTTGGATACCATTTAGCAATAGAAGTTCCTGGAACTTTTTTATTGGAATCAAATCTGGCATATTAAGTGATCTTAAATACGATAAACAGCGTCAGAGAGACAAGCAACTATAAAAATAGAACCATGAAAAAAATTATTTCTACAACAAAAGCGCCCACTCCTATCGGCCCATACAGTCAAGCAGTCATGCTGGGGAATGTCCTTTATACTTCAGGTCAAATTGCAATTGACCCCAATAGCGGAAATTTAGTTACTGACAGTATCGAAGCTGAAACAAATTTAGTAATGCAGAATTTGAAAGCCATCTTAGAGGCCGCAAATATGAGCTTTAAAAATGTTATTAAATCATCTATTTTTGTTTCGGATATGAATAACTTTTCAAAAATTAATGCGGTTTATAGCCAATTTTTTAATCCTGAAACAGCGCCGGCAAGAGAGACAGTTGAGGTGGCCAATTTACCCAAATTTGTAAATGTAGAAATTAGTGTGATTGCAGCAGTTTAAAACTACAAGTCTAGTGCCCTAACTTGTTCAAGATGGAATTCAGTCAGGCCTTCTATCGGACGCCTTTGAAAATTACCAACCTCAAATCCAAATTCTTTAGCAACTGCTTTTATTTCGTCCTGAAGAAAAAATGATATGGAACCTACAAAATGAACTGGAACGGATTTAATTTCTGCTTCAAATTGTAAAATCATCGTTTTCACAAAAGCCCGCAGGCCTTTTTTTATAATGCCTTGAATATAATCAGACTCTTTATTTAAAATTAAAAATTCTGCAAATTTGGCCAAATAAGCGTTTGGATTTGGTTTTTTGTAAAGATTTGATTTTATGTAGTCATCATCCATGTTGTAGCGCGTCTTGAACATCAATTTAAAATCGTGTGGCATGAAATCAAAATAGTAATCTCTTAGCAACTGCCGTCCGAAGTAATTACCAGAAGCATCGTCCATAATGGAATAACCAAGGGAAATAACACGCTGCTGAGCGTTATGGCCATCAAAATAGGTACAATTTGAACCTGTACCTAAAATACAGACCACTGCTGCATGTTTTTCAAAGCCTATGGTTGAATATATTGCAGCATAGGTGTCCTCTTTAACTGAAATTTTAGCATTTGTGAAAATGCTTTGTAAAACTCTTTCTAGCATTTTTGGGGCCTCAACGGTTCCACAACCGGCGCCATAAAAGAAAACGTATTCAACAAGATTCTTGTGGTTTATAAGGGTTTCATTATTATTGATAATGTCATGGGCTTCTTGTTCGGAAATAATGGCAGGATTAAGCCCTCTGGTCCGTTGTTTTTCAAAGAAATGAGTGCCTTTTTTAGAGTCAATTGCAATCCAATCACTCTTACTAGAACCGCTGTCGATTATAAGAATCATAAAAAAAATATTATACAAAAAACACCAACAAAAGAGGTGTTTATTTAATAATTATAGCGCATTAATATACTGCGCCAAATCAACTAATTTTGAGGAGTAGCCATATTCGTTATCGTACCATGAAATTAATTTTACAAAATTATCATTCAGCCCAATACTGGCATTGGCATCAAAAGTACTTGTTTTGGGTTCTGAAATAAAGTCTTGTGAAACCACACCTTCTTCAGTATATCCTAAAATCCCATTAAGTTCATTTTCAGAAGCTTTTTTGAGCGCCAATTTTACCTCTTCAAAGGATGCACTTTTTTCTAATCTGCATGTTAAATCTACAACCGAAACATCCACCGTAGGAACTCTAAACGCCATTCCAGTTAACTTTCCATTCAGTTCAGGAATCACTTTGCCAACGGCTTTGGCAGCGCCGGTAGAGGCAGGAACAATATTATTCAAAGAAGCACGTCCTAAACGGTAATTTTTTCGAGAGGGCCCATCGACGGTGAATTGGGTGGCTGTCGCTGCATGAACGGTGGTCATAAGCCCTTCTGCCAATCCAAAATTATCATGAACTACTTTGGCTAATGGTGCCAAACAATTGGTGGTACAGGATGCATTTGAGACAATGGTATGATCAGCAGTAATATTTTGATGGTTGACGCCCATAACAAACATTGGTGCATCGGCTGAAGGTGCTGAAATCGCTACTTTTTTAGCGCCAGCAGTGATATGCTTTTGAGCGCCTTCAAGCGTAGTGAAAATTCCTGTACAATCCATAACAACATCGACGTCAATAGCATTCCAATTTAAATCTTCTGGATTGCGCTTGGCAGTCACTCTAATTTCATTACCATTGACAACTAAATTCCCATTTTTGATGTCAATGCTCCCTTTAAATTGTCCGTGAACTGAATCATATTTCAAAAGATAAGCGAGATGTTCAACATCTAATAGATCATTAATTCCTACGATTTGAATATCGGATCTTTCGGATGCAATTCTAAAAGCAATTCTTCCAATTCTTCCGAACCCGTTAATGCCAATTTTAGTACTTGTCATTTTTTATGTATTTGGTTAATTAATTCTAAGTATTTAAAATATCAGAAACTCTAAGGAGTTCCTCATCGATTTTAGTGTGGCCTTTCACGGCTTTGTCTATAGGATACAATTCAATTATATTATTAATGGTTCCTACCATTACGTTCTTTTTACCATCCATTAGAGATTCTACTGCCTTGACCCCCATTTTTGAGGCAAGAACCCTGTCAAAACAGCTGGGGGCTCCGCCGCGTTGCATGTGACCCAATACGGAAACACGAACGTCATAGTCTTTTAGGTTCTGTTCAACATAATCTCGGAGTTCAAACACATTATTTCCTGTTTTATCGCCTTCAGCAACCAATACAATGGTGGACGATTTACCAGTTTTTCTGCTTTTACGTAATGATTCTAATAAGCGATCTAAACCTAAGTTTTCTTCAGGAACTAAAATTTCCTCAGCACCAGAGCCTACTCCAGCATTCAGGGCTATATGCCCAACATCTCGACCCATCACTTCAACAAAAAACAAACGCTTGTGTGAGCTTGCAGTGTCTCTTATTTTATCAATAGCTTCTACAGCAGTATTGAGTGCAGTATCGTATCCAAGGGTGAAATTTGTTCCTAAAATATCGTTGTCAATAGTACCAGGAATACCAATAATGGGGAAATTATATTCTTTGTTAAAAATCATGCCCCCGGTGAAAGTACCGTCCCCACCAATAAGTACCAAAGCATCAATGTTGTGTTTGACTAAATTGTCATAGGCTAATTTTCTACCCTCTTTTGTTCTGAATTCTTCCGATCTTGCAGTTTTTAAAAATGTACCCCCTTTATTAATGATGTGATTTACGCTTCTTGCGTTTAAGTCTTTAAAATCTCCATCAATCATTCCTTGATAGCCTCTAAAGATTCCGACACACTCAATTTTGTAGAAAGCACAAGTCCGAACAACGGCACGTATAGCCGCATTCATTCCGGGAGAATCACCTCCAGAAGTTAAAACCCCGATTTTTTTGATGGCTTTATGCATTGATTAATTTGAAGGTACAAAATTACTAAACTTATAACTCAATAATACAACTCTTCAATAGAAATTTTTAGCAATTGATAAAAATCAAACGATTTCGTTAATAACTAAATGTAAATTATGATTAAACATTGCAATTTTATTAAAGTTTGATATAAAATTATTTGAATTCAATGTAGGCTGGTAATCCATTGTTATCGTTAGCTTGATTGAACTGTTCAATTATTTTATTATCTTTTTTTGAAAATAATTCACTGAGTAGCTCCCTTAAATTATCAAACTCAATATTATAGGATAACCCCAAACCCTGTGTGTATCCAATTTGTTCACCAAAATTTTGGATGCTGTTTTCTCTGTTAAAAAACTTTAATGACAAAGTACGGTCTTCATTGAGTAATACCTCAACTTCAAAATCCCCAGCAATAGTAGATTGGCTAACACCCCCGACTGGAACACCTACTTTACCATTAATCAATACATTATCACTAATTTTAGTAGAAAGAGTCACCCCTACTCGGCTGGTGGTTTCATACTCTGGAGTATTTTTGCCAATATCCAAGTCCAAGCCTAACTTTACTTTATTGTCATCATTTGATAAAATATCGTTTAGAACATTAGCAACTCCATCTGAAACCAATTCAAATGCATCTTGTGAGTCCAAAGCAATTTTACTCCTGAAGGAACCCGTCGCCAAGAGTGAAAGCGCCTGAAATTGTCTTTTATCTTTGTCGCGAAGACGGTCCCTTAGCTCGTTGTTTAACGTCGAATTTACTTTTGGAAATCGAATATCAAAATCTAACTCTGGTTTTTCTAAAGCTCCCGTAAGATGAACTTTAACCTCGGCAGGAATGCTTTGATTGATGGGATTATCTAATAAAGTTGAAGGATTGACATTGATATCATCATAAATCGCTTCAATATTAATTTCAGCTTGAAGTGGATTGCCTTCCCAAAGCAAAGACCCGTCTTTTACCAATTTAAATTTTTTCTGAATAATTTTACCCAAACTGTAGTTGTAGTAACCAGAGAGTACTAAAAAATCCCCAAACATTTGAAACTTATCATTGGTGTTTATTTGAGCAAGGATACTGCCATTTCCGCGTCCTAAAATAGAACTCCCCGTTTCACGATCTATAACAATTTCAATCTCAGCATCGTCAGTCACATCCATATTAAATTCCATTTCCAGGCCCTTGATATCATCTAACTTGACAGTTCTACCATTGCTTTGTCGATTTTTTTCTTCTGGACTCAAAAATTTTATGTAAGAATTTTCAGTGATCATTTCACTATCATTCAAGGGGATTTTAAAAATTGTTCCTTTTGAGGTTACAACATTTGCCTCAATGGTTAATTGATTCATAGGGCCAGATATGTCAATATTACCTGCCACAAAACCAGTTCCATAATACAAAGACTCTTCTGTTTCATTCGTGTTTAATACAAGTAACCGTTCAGAGTCAATCGTTGTATCCAAAGACCAGTTCGCAAAATTATTGTGACTCATTTTTCCTCTTAATATACCTTTTGAGGAAAAAGTGGTATCTGTGAAATTTGCGGCCTCAAAAACAAAACTCTGGGCTTCTAAATTAATTTTTGTTTTGTCCTCAAATGCATAATCAATATTGAGGTAAGGCACAGAAATGCCGCCTTTATCCAATATTAGAGCACCATTTATTTGAGGTTTTTCAAGGCGGCCAGTGATTTTTGAGCTGCCAGTGACAAACCCTCTGATATTTGTTATCGCACCACCGCCAAAGGGGTTTAATGGATCCAAAATAAAATCCTTAAACTTTAAATCTAAGTCTAAATTTGATTTTTTACCAGAGACATCTAAATTACCCTTAGCTGAAAACGACGCTGTTGTATCATCCTTAATTAGGACCTCAACATCATAATTGGTGAGAGATGAATTCCCTTTAATATCTGCCTTAAATGCCCCTAAATTAAATCCATTTACAGTAAAATTATCTACATCAAGCTTTGATTTAGGAAGATAGATGTCACTGTATTTGGAGACATTAAGTCCCCCATTGACAGTCCCACCTAAATTTAAATTGTCAATTTCAGGTGTCACTTTATACAAATCCACATTTTTAAATTCAAGATCAATATTTGTCGATAACGAATCTTTGGCATTGGCACGCAGTGTTATTTTTTCGTCTTGAAACGTCATATCAATGGCATCCATTTCGAATCCTTTTGACTTTGGATTGTAAACAAGTTCAGTCTCAGATGCTTCAATATCATTTAATTTCCACAATGTATTTTTAAAATTTACTGTTGAAGGTTTTAACCCTAAAATATAATTTTCATTATCATTCGTATAGTATAAATTAAAATCATAAATATCTTGTTTTCGCTCCCCCCCCTTAAATTGAGACTTTATATACAATGTATCGTTTAAACGAAAATTAATCAAACTAAATTCATTGGCCTTTAAATAAGGCGTACTAAGGCTGTCTAATTCAATGTAAGAATTAAATATTGGGTTGTTATTGTCAAACTTAATTTCCACCTTCTTAGCAAAATAGGACTCCATTCGAATGTCTGGAGATTTAAATGTCAAAACAAATTTCTTTGGATTACTATCTAGAACCCCTTTAAAGAATGTATTGGCGCCAAATTCTAACTCGGGATAAAAAACTTCTATTATTTTGTTGTAAACTTTAAAGTTGAATTTTAAAGATTGTCCAGGACTGATTATGCTTGAGGAAGATTGTACATAAAGATTGCCCAAAGCATTTTCTAGCATCAAAGGAATTTGTTTAATTTTAAAAACACCACGGAAGGTACCCTGAATGATTTCTGGAGAATCAAAAGTGATGGTCCGAATTTTATTTAAATCGAAATTGGAAGTGATTTGAAAATCATCAAAATAATAACTGTCATTTTGGTTTTCATAACGGGTCTCTGTAAACTGAATATTACCATACAAATCGTCTAAATTGGTACCTTTCATATCCATATCTACCCGGCCTGTAAATACGGAAATAGTATCTCTAGTTATAAAATTTAAAGCATTTAGATTTGCTTGTTCTACACGAGCTGAAAAATCGTAGATGTTTTCTAATCCTGAAAAGTCTACCAAGCCCGTAAAATCCAATTTTAGGTTGTCATCATCTGTTTTAAGTTCTCCACTAAAAATTCGATTTTCAATTAACCCTTTAACTTCAACATCTTTGTAGTTGTAAGCATTGTACTCCAAATCAGTAAAAATTCCAGCAACATTGGAACTAATGCTTTTGACTGAAAAACCTTGCCCTTTAATATTCAAATTGGTACTCACAAGGCCAAAGTTTGAATCTTGAATAAGCGCACCCAAATCAAAATTAAAAAGTTCAAGCTGCCCATCATAAATAGCAGTATTAACATCATTTTTAATGTCAAGGCTCAAGTCTGTGGAAATTTGACCAAGTGCTGAATCAACCTCGCAATTAAGGCTAATTATTGGTTCTGAAATAGTGAGTAAACCAATAGCTGAAAAGGTTCCCAAAAACTCTAAACTAGGGGGTAAATTTTTACCCAAAATCCTTGGTAGAATTCCTTTTAGGTCTTTGTAGGTTGAAGAGAGCTGATTTAATTTTGCAGTCATTTCAAAAGGCTGAAACTCAGAAGTTTTTAAATTTTTAAAATTAAAATCTCCTTTAATTTTTGTGCCTCCATTGGATTTGAGATCCAAATTTAGAGCGCTTAATGCATTGATTGTTCCTGTGAGTTCTGAATTGAAAATAACTGTTTTAGCATTTCCAAATTCAGGATAAAACACATTTAACTCCCCAAGATTAATGCGACTGTCCTTGAAATTTGCTTTCAACTGGACTTTATCTGCAAACATTTTTAAATCTTCTCTATTGTATGAAAAAGCCAAATCACCATCTAAATATGAGCCGTTTGTTGCTATTTTTAGATGCTCAAAAAACATCGCATTGGGAGTATATTTAAATTGGGTTTCTAAGTTTTGCAATTCGACGCCACGAGCATCTTTAAAGCGCAACGCATTAATTTGAGTTTGGACATCTGGACCTAAAATCAAAAAATCATCTGCATTGATGTAAAGTTTTTGAAAATCTAAAATTTCTTGGACTGTTTTGTTTTCATCAGTTAATTTAAAATAGCTATCTCGTACACGAAGATTTGTGGCAGACAATTTAAATAAGCTTGAAGTCTCCTTAGTTTTTTTAAATTTTCCAGTAAAAATATCCAAATTAGAAGCTTGTTCGCCACTGTAAGTTTTAATATGAAAAAAAAGGCCATAAATATCAATACCAACAAAGATCAACTTGTTGTCACTAATATTTGCAAAACTCAAAATAGAACTGTTGAGTTCTTTTATAGAAATTAGAGAGTCGTTTTTATGGTCCTTTATGAGAATGTTTTTCAATTCAACGTCTCCATTTAATTGAAGTCCAACCTTTTCAACCTTGATGTTGGTGTTAAATTTTTCATTGATTTGCTGGGTTGCGTAAGTTCCAAAATAAGTTTGAACACTTGGAAGTGAGACCACCAATAGAAACAAAACAAACAGCACTACTAATACTGCTAAACCCTTGACAAATATGTTAGTACGTGCTCTAATGATTTCTAAGATACGCTAAAATTATAAAATCCAAAACAAATGAAATTAAACGAAATTAATGGGTGAGAGATGAAACATTTTTTTATTACTTTGTAATATTGCAATATTACATTGCAATAGTTCTGCCAAACTGATACAAAGAAAACGAATAAAAAGAGGATATCCTTAAATGGTGAAAGAAAAAATATACATTTTGGGCATTGAATCGTCATGTGACGACACTGCAGCATCTGTTTTATGCGACGGTAAAATACTAAGCAATGTCGTTGCCAATCAGTCCATACACAAAGCATATGGCGGGGTTGTTCCTGAACTCGCCTCAAGAGCCCACCAACAAAATATTATACCAGTTGTTGACCAAGCTTTGAAAGAAGCTGGAGTATCCAAATTAGCACTTTCAGCAGTTGCTTTTACAAGAGGACCTGGCTTGATGGGGTCATTATTGGTAGGGACTTCATTTGCAAAATCATTGGCCTTTAGCCTTGAAATACCACTGATTGAAGTCAATCATATGCAAGCACATATATTGGCCCATTTCATTGAAAAATCCGGTTATGAAAAGCCCAAATTTCCATTTTTAGCCATGACCGTTTCTGGTGGACATACACAAATTGTTCAAGTTAAAGATTATTTTGATATGACTGTTATTGGTGAAACTATTGACGATGCCGTTGGGGAGGCTTTTGATAAAAGTGGAAAACTATTAGGGCTTGGATATCCAGCAGGACCTGAAATTGACAAACGCGCTAAATTAGGGAATCCAAAGGCATTTCATTTTACAAAACCCAAAGTAAAAGGTTTAAATTTTAGCTTTTCAGGGCTAAAAACTGCCATTTTATATTTTGTTAAAAATAAAAGCATAGAAAATCCAAATTTTATCGAGAACAACCTCAATGACATATGCGCCTCCATTCAGTATACGATTGTAGGTATACTGTTGGATAAACTAAAATTGGCAGTTAGTCAAACCGGCATTAACCGCATTGCTATTGGAGGTGGTGTTTCAGCCAATTCTGGATTGAGAGAGGCCTTAAAAAAAGCCCAACAAAAGCACGGTTGGATTCCTTACATACCAGCGTTTGAATATACAACTGACAACGCTGCAATGATTGCTATTGTTGGATTTTTAAAGTACATAAAAAACGATTTTACAACACAAGAAATTACCGCCCAATCACGTTTAAAAATATAATATTTAAAATGCAATTATTTTACAATTCTAAAATTAAGGCCAATGATAAAACATTTTCTTTTGATAAGAATGAAAGCCGACATATTATAAAAGTATTGCGCAAGAAAATTCATGATAAAATATTTATCTCCAATGGCTTAGGATGTATATTTGAAGCAGAAATTAACAGTGAAAATCAAAACAAATGCGAGGTTTCAATTTTAAATGTATCCGTTGAAAAGCCTAAAGATTTTAAAATTCACTTGGCAGTTGCACCGACCAAATTAAATGATCGCTTTGAATGGTTTATAGAGAAGGCGACTGAAATTGGTGTAGACATTATTACTCCAATTTTTTGTACAAATAGCGAACGAAAAATCATAAAAGAAGGACGCTTTCAAAAAATACTTGAATCCGCTGCAAAACAATCCCTAAGAGCGTATTTTCCAGTGCTTAAAAAGGCCATTTCTTTTAAAGAATTTATTGCGCTTGCACCAAAGGAAAACTGTTTTATCGCCCATTGTTGTGAGGGAACAAAAAAGCCCTTAAAAGAACTTGTACCGTATAAAAAAAATACATTAGTTATGATTGGGCCTGAAGGTGATTTTAGTCTTGAAGAAATTCAAATTGCTCAGAATGCAGGTTTTCGTTCTGCAAGTCTGGGCAAAGCACGACTGCGAACCGAAACAGCAGCCATTGTCGCATGTCACACCTTACAGCTTTACAATGAATAAATCATTTTTCATATCGTTTTTTTTATTGATGGGTCTTGCAAAGCATAGCGCTCAAAATTTAGCTGTTCTACAGTATGAAGGCGGTGGGGATTGGTACAGTAATCCAACGGCACTCAAAAATTTAATTCAATTTTGCAATGCAGAGATCAATACTAAAATGAATTTAGAACCTCAAACAGTATCAGCGGATGATCCTGAAATCTTCGAGTATCCTATGCTACATATGACAGGACACGGCAATGTCTTTTTCTCTAAAAAAACACTTCAAAACTTAAGAACTTATCTATTGGGTGGTGGATTTTTACACATTGATGATAATTACGGGATGAAGCCCTTTATATTGCCTCAAATTAAAAATTTATTTCCAAATATGAAGCTTACAGAGGTCCCATTGAATCATCCTATTTATAACATTCATTTTAAATTCCCTAAAGGGCTCCCAAAAATACACGAGCACGACGGATTAGCGCCAAAAGCCATGGGAATATTTCATAAAAATAAGTTGGTTTTGCTTTTTACCTATGAAAGTGACCTTGGGGACGGATGGGAAGATTCAGAGGTGCATAATGATCCTGAAGCAATTCGAGAAAAAGCACTTAAAATGGGTGCCAATATTGTCAAATATGCCTTTGAGAAATCGCTTTAAACATGCAATTAAATCACTACAACTCAAAATTTAATAAAATTGTATTTCCGATTGTGCTCGTAACAGATACGGTTATGCGGCCTGTCAATGTAGGAAGTTTACTTAGGACAGTAGATGCCTTTGGCGTTAAAAAAATAATTTTTGGAGGCAGTCCAATTGAGATGAATAAAAAAACTTGGAATGCCTCAAGGGCCACAGAAAACGTAGTTGATTTTAAACAAGTTGAGGACACTGTATGCGAAATCAAAAATTACAAAGAGGAGGGATATAGAGTTATAGCACTTGAAATTACAGATGAAAGTGTCCCCCTTAACAAACTAAAAAATGACACCAATCAACATACTGTTCTTATCGTAGGCAGTGAACGTCATGGTGTTAGAAAAGAATTGTTAGATCTTTCAGATGAAGTATATCACATTGAAATGTACGGACAAAACAGCAGTATGAATGTCGTCCAAGCAACGTCCATTGCACTCTATGAAATTACCAACAGATTGAATAATGCTTAATTTTAAAATTTTAGATACTGAGGTTCAAAATTTTATTCAAGAACATCTTGGTCACAATTTAGCAGAATTGAGTTTGAAAGCCAGCCCTTTTGAAGGCATTAAAACTGCGGAGTTAATGAACCAAATTCAGGCAAAATTAAAATGTAAGAAAAAACTGCCCAAATGGTACAAAACCGTGCAGATTTTTTATCCCAATAAATTAAATATTGAACAAAGTTCATCAGAAGCAACTGCCCACTACAAAAACAAATTGATTGGAGGAGACTCACTTGTTGATATCACTGGCGGTTTTGGAGTAGACAGCTATTATTTTTCCAAAAAGATTAAGCGAATAATCCATTGTGAAATTGATGGAGGCCTATCACAAATTGCATCTCACAACTTTAAAAATTTCAAAGCCAAAAATATTGAGACTGTTGCAAAAGATGGTATTTTATATCTTAGAGATTCGATGCATCATTATGACTGGATCTACATTGATCCCTCTAGACGAGACGAGGCTAAAAATAAACGTTTTTTTATAGAGGATTGCCATCCAAATGTAGCACAGCATTTAAATTTATTTTTCAAACGAAGTGATAATATTTTAATTAAGTTGTCACCAATGTTAGATATCAAGGCCGCCTTGAGAGAACTGCCAAACACTAAGGAAGTTCATGTGGTAGCAGTCAAAAATGAGGTAAAGGAATTATTATTTATATTAGAAAAAGGATTCTTGAAAGAAGTCAGTATTAAAGCTATAAACCTAAACACTTTACAACCTAATTTTAAATTTAAATTTAGTGAAGAAAATAGAGCAGATATAACCTATCAAAATGCTCTTAAATATCTTTACGAGCCCAATCTTGCCCTACTCAAATCTGGTGCTTTTAAAACTATTGCATCGAGATTTGATATCGAAAAACTAGGGCCACACACCCATTTATACACTTCAATAAAAAGAATCGAAAATTTTCCTGGAAACACATACTGCGTTGATGAAATCCTTCCCTACAAAAAAGCAAACATTAAGAAGAGATTAAAGGGAATTAAAGCAAACTTAAAAACAAGAAATTATCCAAAAACTGTAGCACAAATAAAAAAAGACTTGAATACAATTGATGGCGGGAATCAATATATTTTTTTCACATCATCTGAATCAGAAAAACAAGTATTGTTGTGTTCGAAACTAAATCAGATAGCTTAGATATAACCATTTCGGGGTAATTCTGTGTTATTTTTTATTAAACGTTTAATTGCTATGGCGTCTGATATGGAAAAGCCTCTAGCATTAATCACAGTTGAATCATTACTTTTAAAAAAAAGTTTAGCCTTCACTAAGCCACGTTTTAACGAAAAAGATGTCAACTCACGGTAAGGGATAAACGTTTTGTTTTTTAAATAATAGTCAATAGAAGAGGATTTTAATTAATTTTACGAGCAATCATAACGCCATTTGGACTAGCACAATTACCTAAAAAAGGTTCTCCCCCCCATGAGTCAAAATTAAAACCCATAACATAAGGTTCATAACCGATTTTTGTTGATGACCAGTAGATGATATTTTGATTGAAATTTCCAAAACCTAATGAATGAACATTACTGTAGATAGCAGCCATTGAATCCCTACTAGGAACGAACCAGTCATTGAAGCCATTGAATTCTAAATCGCTTACTATTTTAAAAACATAGTTGTAATTTCCATGTTCAAAGCCATTGGAACTATTGTCATTCAGATTTCCTTCTACAATCTGTTGAGTATTAAAATCTCCTGAACCAATTTCTATTGATGTGTCAAGTTGAAAGGTGTCTCCCCAAGCCACATTACCGATTTGAGAATAATCTGTAGCAACAATTAAACCGCCATCATTTTCATCAAAATGAAATATATAGCCGCCTTTATATTCTAACCCATAAAGTGACTCAGGGCCGACGTTGGCCACGATATCTAATGGCGAAACTCCATTGTTGAGGTTTTCTATAATGTCTAAATCTGCATTGTAAATTGTTGGGTCTTTGTCATCAGTACATGAAACAAAAGCTACAAGTAAAGTGATTAAATAAATTAATTTTTTCATTTGGATAATTTTTTTACAAGATAACAAAAAT
>ERZ1048068.1212-NODE-1212-length-20445-cov-7.279794_pt1 | contig 20445 bp, 13 predicted proteins | sample MGYA00383098_ERZ1048068 | MGnify/ENA primary metagenome ERZ1048068 (study PRJEB29581, sample SAMEA5548368) | metagenome | biome: marine; feature: coastal; material: water | depth 1 m | study: Short-term variability in the microbial, nano- and picoplankton... | reverse complement strand
CTTGAATGGCAATGTCATTAAGAGGCGCACTTCCAGTTTGACCAATGATGATACCGCTAGCGCCCAGACCCACCGCAGATCGGATAATAGCCCCGAAGTTTCGTACATCGGTTATGCCATCGAGTAGTATAAAGAGTTGTTGTTTTTCTGGTTCAATGATGCTTTCTAGCTCAGCAAACTGAATTTGTCCAATGAGTGCCACAAAACCTTGGTGGTTTTCTTTGGTGTGTTTGTAAAGCTTTTGCTCAGGCACAAAGGAATAGGATACGCCAGCGCGCATTACCTCGTCTTTTAATTTTTTGAACGTTGGATTATTGATTTCGTTATCCATTAAAACCTTTTGAATTCTTGAAGGGTCTTGAATGGCTTCACGAACTGCGTTGATGCCGAAGGTGATTTTACTCATTAGGATGTCAAAAGTAATTAAAAACGTACTAGAAATTAAAAAATAATTGTTTTGGCACTATATGTTTTATCAGCATTTCCAGCAAAAATAAAATATACACCACTTTTAATCCCAGTGGTGTTCACTTTGAAACTAGAACGGTTGTTTGTTTTTTCATGCATTAGCATTCGTCCGTTTATATCATAAACCTTGTAGTACTCCAAAGGTGTATTAGAGATATTTTTTACAGTTAATTGATTTTTGGATGGACTATTAATCACAATTAATTTATCATCTGAGACATTTTTAATTTGATTATCACTAAGTGTTAAAGGGGTGTTTTCAGATAATATTATTGAAAATTTTTGTTCGTTATCATATAATGTGCCTACGTGAGAAATTTCTACATTATAAGTGCCGCTTGTATCTTCAATTTCTATTATTTCAATATTATCAACAGAGTTAACACCCTTAGTAGCCCAAGCCCCACTGGAATATATGCCACCATCATAAAACTTCCACGGGTAATATGAGTTTCCGTTTTGTGTTAATTTAATATTCAAATCATTTACCAAAACAGGCTGATTGTAATCAGGTCCTGTTTGCTGACTGCCCGCAGGATCAGTCCAACAAATAGTGACTTTAAGATCAGATCCATTTCCTAAAATGTCAAAATTAATAACGTCGTTATTGGAAAGAGTAGCCTCATAAATCTTACTACCGGTAGTAATATACTCAGCAGCAGCTTTTACATCGATATACCCCCACCCTGATTCGGGGTCTGGCCCCGTCTCTTCAATGTCATATGCGGTATGACAAACGAGTCCTTTTAGGGTTGCTGAACGCATATATTTTTGATTTAGAGAATTGTAGTATTCCTGTAAAAGTAACAAGGATCCTGTTACTGAAGGAGCGGCCATTGATGTGCCACTTTTTGTCTCATAATCATCATATTTTGTTGGCACATCATAGCTAGGGGAGTATAAAGTGGTGCCATTTCCAGTTATGTCTGGTTTTATTCTTAAATCGTTTGTAGGACCCTGACTAGAGCTTGAATTAATACTTAATAAATAGAAAGTGGGAGTTATGTTGTTTATATCATTTCCATTTGCCACTACGAGGTTATTTTTTGCGTTTTTTTCGCTCAATAACTTATCGTAGCCAGAAGCTATTCCACCAGCATAGGTTCTGTTCCCATTGTTTCCTGCAGAGGTTACATGTAAGTAATTAGGATACAAGTAGTGATCTTCATCTATAAAAGAACAATCCAGGTCGTATGTTCCAAAATAATCTGCCGATACAGCAAGCGCTCCATCTTCTTCAAATCCCTTTACGCCATATGAATGGTTTGATAATAACAGGCCAGAACTTATTTCTTGTTCTTCTTCACTTCTTACTGAATCCCAGTCATAAGAAACTACAGATGCTTTTGGTGCCATACCTTTGGCATCAGAATCTGTTCCATTGGCAATGATAGTTCCAGTTACATGAGTGGCATGAGGATCAGGACTAACACCCTCATCTCCGATTATAATTCTCGAAACATTGTCTTCATTGAATGCCTCGTGACTTTCAAAAGCAATACCGCCATCCCACACACCAACCAATAGGTTTTCTCCCTCAAGATTTAATCCTAATTCTCCACCAGGTTGGATAGCGATGGTTCTGTTCGTTTCCGCTGCTTTTGTATTGTGTGTTTGGTAATAAATAGGCCCAAATTTCTTGTCTATTCGAATCAATCTCTCATTTAATTTGGATACGTTTCGTTTTTTATTTCCGAGTCGTCTAAAACTATCTACAGCGATTCTGTTTTTTTGCTCAAATTCTAGTATATTGAATTTTAATGTGGCACGTTGTTTTTGTATGTCGTATGTTGTTTGACTCAAGGCAAAATTAGGACCTAGTATAGATAATAAGCTTATAACACAAAAAATTTTAATTCCAATGCGATTCATTTTAATTTCTCTTTTTTTAATTTCATTTTCCGCTCATGCTCAGATTGTTGAAATTCCTATGGAGTACTTCGTGAACAACCAAATAAGTGCTAATCAAAAAGTTAGTTATAGCGGAACTCCTTACCTGTATGAAATTTTCAAGCCAGCAACAATTTTCCTTAAAGATAAGAAGTATGATGTTAATATTAAACTAAATGCTTTTAAACAACAATTTGAAATTCTTCAAGATGGTAACATAAGAGTAATTAGTTCTTCTCCTAATATGAGGGTTATATTGAAAGATTATACCTTTGTATGTAAATCCATAGATAACAAAACTATTCCTGTTATTGAGCTAGTTGACGGACAAACCTCTTTAGCTAAATTCTTTATCTCAACGTATACTCCTTCAAAACCTGCTACCTCTAGCTACGACAAGCCACGTTTAGCGAATTATAGCCTTGAAACTCGTTACGTATTGCAATTTTCAAATGAAGAACAAGTAGCGTTTAAATTAAACAAGAAAAATGTTCAGCGTTTATTTTCACAGCATGCAGCTGTTTTGTCTTATATGAAAAAAAACAAGCTCAGATTTCGTAAAGAATCTGAGCTTGTATATCTGGTGAATTATTTGAATAAGTAAACTACTTTTTCGTAAGGATAGCTAGTGTTACATAACCATTTCTTGTTACAAACCAATAATCATCCTTAGGATATAAAGTCCATTTGTCATCACATGCTGCGTATGTACCTGTACCACCTGTTGCAATTGGATCCGGTTCTCCAGCATATGTTAAACCAGCAGAATTTTGTGGTGTAAATGTAACGGTCATATCTTCCTCAATGGTCAAAAGTGTTTCAAAGGCATAATCGTCAATTCCATAATTAACTGAAAGGCCGAATAAAGAGTAAAAATAATTTACATAATCAGGTCCGAACAAGTTATCAATGTAATATGTGTTATCTGTTCCAGTAACTTTCACTGGCTTAACGGTGTGAATAGTTGGGCCATAGGAATCAGCTCCAGCTACTACATATAATTCTACATTGTATTCTTCAGCAATAACGGTTGGACAATCATTATCTGTAATTGTCAATTCAACAGAATTTAGCTCATCATTTGCGTAAACACCCGCATTATCATCAGTTAAAGTGAGCGTTACTTTAACGCTGCCATCTGATTTAATATTGTCAATAGGAACAATAGTAATAGATGCTTCGTATGTATTCGGTGCGAAGTAAAGTTCACCATTACTTGGAGTTACCGCATATCTGGTATCGTCATCAGACGTAACTTCAAAATTTGCAGTGTACCCGTCAGCATTTGACATAGTGCCCAATTGCACTTTAAAAGAAGCACCATCTTCATCGTCTTCAGGCATTGAAACACTTGCATCTGTTTGTAGTTGTACGTGACCACTTTCTAAGGGTTGTAGAACTGTTATTTCTTCTTCACAGCTTACCATTAGCACGACTGCGAAAATCATTATTGTTAATTTTAAATACGTTTTCATTGTTAGTAGTATTAAATATTAATATCCTGGATTTTGTTGTTCACGTAATCCTGGGTTACCATCAAATTCGACCAAAGGTATTGGAAGAGTAAAGCGATAATCATCAGCACTTAACGAACAATTCGCAGCTCCAGCAAGCTCACAATCTTTTGCGTCTTTTACTGCATTTCTGTTACCTAAAACACCAAGACGTTTGATGTCTTTATATCGATGGCCTTCAAAAGCGAATTCTACTCTTCTTTCATCTAATATGGCTCCAAATGCTTCAGCTTGAGTAGCAAATGTTGGAGCTGTTGTGTTAGTTCCGAATCGCGCATCACGTAGGGTTTTGATTGTTTGCGCAGCCGCAGTTAAGTCATTTTGACCAGCTTGTGCCTCTGCAACAATGAGTACCATTTCTGAAGATCTAAAGATTTTAAGATCATTCATCAAATTTTGACCTTCTGACCCTAAATATTTTCCAACATATAAGATATCGGTGTTTTTGTAGTCAGCTGAATTTGTGTAATCTGCATCTACAGTTGAATTTGGATGTACAATAATGTCATGTCTAACATCATCTTCATCTAGAACATTAAATAATGATCTGCTAACCTCAAAGTAAGGATCTTCAATTGCACCTTTAAAACAAAAACGAGCACCGGCCCATCCTCCTGCAGCTACCGATCCCATACTACCTTGTCCGTCATATGAATCTCCAATTGTTCGCTCAAGTTTAAAAATAACCTCAGCTTCAGAGTCGTCTGTAAACACATCTGGATATTCAGCAACTGTAGCTAAGTCATATTTAGCAATAAGAGAATTAGCAGCTGTTAACGCTGTTGCATAATCTTGTCTGTACGCCGCCACTCTAGCTTTTAAAGCCGTAACAGCATCTTTGGTGAAGAACGTGTTGTCAGTATTAGAATCAGAAATAAGAGACATTGCCGTAGTAATATCAGCATTGATTATATCAAACGTTTCCTTATTTGTGTTTCGTAATAATTGCTCGTCTAAGCTTGGAATGTAGTCAATAGCAATTACACCTAACGCATTATCATCAGACAAGTCTGTAGAGAAGTATGAGACTAGCTCTGTGTAAGCGTAAGCTCGTATTGCATGCGCTTGCCCAACTAAATCGTTAACTACTGCTTGCTCAGCTGAAGTTAGGGTCAAGGATTCTGAAGCTTCAATCATCCTTGAAGCAAAATTCGTGATACGATAATTTCGAGTCCAGAAATTGCTTGACGCTGTACTTCCAGCTGTTAAAACAAAATTAAGCTGTTGAAGACCTTGATTACCACTACTAGCTCCAACAGCAACCTCATCGGTGTAAACAGCACTAAGTGCAATTTCAGGGGTACTATCCAAGTTATCGTATAACCAGTTCATCCCTGCTTTAAAGTCATCTGATGTTTGGAAAGCAGCAGAGGCATCTAATCGACCAGGCTGGTCAATTTCTATAGCATCTTCACACCCAATCAAAAGGAAAAGCGACGACACTGTAAACAATAGTATATTCTTGTAATTTTTCATTGTTAACTATTTAAAATTTTAAATTTAGACCTAACGTAAAGGTTTTTGGACTTGGATAGTCTAAACCAACTTCATTTCTTGAAAATGGATCATATCCTCTCCATTCTGTGAGGACAAATAGGTTTTCTCCATTTAAATAGAGAGTGACATCATCAAAACCAACGCTCTTTGTAATTTCATTAGGTAGTGTATAGCTTAGGCTAACAAAACGTAATCCAAGAAAATCACCATTTTTATAAAAACGGTTTGATGAGAACGAGTTCGCATTGGTTGCATCAAATGATGGCATATCGGTAATACGATTCTCTGGCGTCCATGCGCGAAGCACATCTCTACTCATATTGAATGAGCCAAGGTCAGGATAATTAACTACGTTGGCGTAATCACCGTCATAACGTGTGATGCCAATTTGATAATTAAACATAGCTTGAAGACTGAAACCTTTGTAGCTACTGCTTATAGAAAACCCTCCTTGAAAGTCAGGAACATTAGAATTGTCGAGCCATACACGGTCATTATCTGCATCCGGTGATTCTGTTAATGCCCCATCTTTTGTATAAAATAACAGGTTACCATTTGCAGGATTCACTCCTGCATATCGGATCGTGTAGTTTTCACCAATCATCCCTCCATTTCTACCAATTCCAATAATATATCCTGTATCAGAAGGTAAGTCTTGAAGTTCATTTTTGTTGTAGTTTCCGACAAATCTAAAATCTAAACCAAAGTCACCTTTATTGACTGGTTTTATCATTTGGTAATTTAAAGTAAGATCAACTCCTTTGTTGTAAAGGGTTCCGATGTTGGCAGATTGTCGCGTAATAGCATTAATTGCCGAAACCGGTTTACTTTGAAACAAATCGGAAGTTTTCTTATGGTAATAGTCAATTTCTCCAGAAAGCCCCCATTTGTTGATGGCAAATTCAATACCAATATCAGCCTGAGCTATCGTTTCCCACTTTAACGTATTGTTAGCGAATTGTGCAACTTGTATTGAGGGTAGCCCTTTATACCCTTCAGATGTAGAGTATAGGTTTTTAGTAAGGTCAGGTGAAGTAAAGTATCCACCACCATTTATACGTTGGTTTCCTGCAGTACCATATGAAGCACGTAATTTTAGATAATCAAATATCGAGTCGGACATGAAATCCTCCTTATCTATGTTCCAACGAGCAGCTACAGAACCAAAAGTTGCCCATTTGTTAGACTCAGCAAATCTGTAGGAAGCATCTTTTCTATAAACAGCAGAAAACCCATATTTATCATCAAAATCATAATCTAACGATCCGAAGTAAGAGAAGAGTCCAGCATTTAACAGATTTGCACCTACCGAATCAACAAAAAAGTCATTGGAAGAATTATCACCAATAAAGAAAGATCCGTCACCTGGATAATATGTTTTTAAGCTACCTCCATTGGCAGTATACCCATAGTATTTGTAATGTGATTTGAAATACTCTAAAAATCCAGAAACGCTAACACTATGGTCTCCGAATGTTTGATCATAAGTTAATGATGTTACCTGATTTACAGAGAAAACACTCGTTGTTGTTTGTGTTTGTGACGCATTCTGACCAGCATTATCATCCACCTCAAAATAGGTTGGAGTCCAGGCATTTGGTGGGTTAGAATTCAGCGCTTCAAATCTTGAATAATCTAAACCAGTAACAGAACGGAAAGTAATGTTATCGGATATATCATAGCTTGTATCAAAGTTATATACAATCTTTTGTTGTTCCTCCAGAGCTGTGTATTTCTGTGCAAGATCATACAGAATCAGAGGAGTTATTAGAAGAACATTATCATTTCCTGCTGAATTAGCAGCGAAATTTTGTGGATCAGTGTAATTGTAATCGCTCAGATTTAGATAGGGGGCAGACATTACCGTACCAAAAACAATATTCCAGTTTATATTACCTTCCCCGAGATCTCCAGGTGAATTGGCGGTAGAATAATTTAAAGAAAGACTTGAATTATAGTTAAATTTTCCGTTTTCTGAACGTCCCGAAAAGTTGTTTCTTAGATTAAATCGCTTTAAGCTAGAAGTTACAATTATTCCTTCAGTATCTTGAAAACCAATAGATGTATATTGATTCGTGTTAGTTGAGCCGCTGCTTAACGATATGGTATGGCTTTGTGTTTTACCTGCTCTGAAAAACACATCACGCCAATCGTTATTTGTAACTGCGCTTATTTCTTCGTCTGTGAGTGTGAAACCATATCCTGTTTCTTGTGCTTTTTCAAGGGTAAGCAGCTCAGATGCATTCATCATATTGTAATCATCCTTTTGGAAGTATGAAACAGCTGAGTAACCATTGTAATTAATTTCTAGTGGTTTGTCATATTCTCCACGTTTTGTAGTAATGAGTATTACACCATTGGCTCCACGATTTCCGTAAATAGCAGTAGCGCCAGCATCTTTTAAAACTTTAATTTCTTCAATTTCCTGTGGGTTAAACGATTGAAATTCATCCTCGTTAATTGGAGTACCGTCAAGTAAAATTAAAGGTTCAGTGTTACCATTAATGGAACCAATTCCTCTAATGTTAATTAAGGAGTTTGCTCCAGGTTGTCCAGAAGTTGTATTGATATCAACACCAGCTATTTGACCTTGTAAAGTTTGTATTATACTTGGGTTTGGTCTGTTTTCAATTGTTGTAGCGTCAATAGTTGAAACAGAAGCAGCTGATTTAATTTTACTTGAACTTTTATAACCAATCACCTCAACATTTTCAAGTTCATTTGAATCTGTTAAGTTTATGTCTAAGGTTACTCCATTAACAGTAGCTTCAATTTTTTTGTAGCCTACATAGCTTATAACCAAAACGTCTCCGTTTTTGGCAGCAATTGTATAATTACCATCAAAATCAGCAGTAGTGGCTGAGGAAGTTCCTTTAATAACAACAGTGGCTCCTGGAAGTGGCATACCATCTTGGTCTGTAACAGATCCAGTAACAACTTGTTGTGCTAAAGCAACTTGAAACACTGCGATTAACGCAAATGTTAAAATTTGAATAAATTTAGTTTTCATAATTGATTTAATTGTTAGCAGCCCCAAATATGTTAATAAATTGTTAACTAAACAAATCATAGCAAATAAATTTGAGACTAAAATTATTAAAAGAGAAGATAAGAAGTATTTTTAATGATCAGCTTTGATAATAATCTTTTTCTGCGTTTCTACTTGAACTGCACTTATTCCTGAATACAATGGATAAGTAGTAAAAACTAAAACTGGCTAGATAAAAACTTCTCTTGGTTTTTTTGTAAAACTTATCGACCATAAAAATCAAAAAGCTGAACGGAACGAAACAATTTTTCAGTTGCAGGTGTTTTTATATTTGCCGCATATTCTGTAAAATAAGTTTGATAAGTTGGTAATAGTTCACTCCCTTTAAAGTTGGAAATAAAGTTATTCATTTGGCTCATTTCACACTAAATTATTCACAAGTAGCCAAAAAAAACCCCGCACATGGCGGGGTTTTAAATTGACAAAAAATTTCACCAATTAATTTTGATCATTTGCATTTATAAATGGATTGGCATCTATTTCCGCTTGAGGAATTTTAAAAATCCAATCATCATTTATAGAAGGTTTGTCTACTTTATACGCATCTTGGTATAAAACTTCAGAAGCACCAGAGCCGCCATCTGCAGCATGGTCGATTCCTTCGTCCCATCTTATTTTGTCTGTATAACCAAATCCTTCTCCCCATAGCTCCAAATGTCTCTGAAATTTGATTTGTTCCATCAAAGTTTCTTTAGTGTTATAGGTAGTAATATCAAATGCGCTATCCCTCTCTTCTGCAAGTGTTTTAAGCGCATTTTGAGCACCAGTAACATCATTCAACATAGCTTTAGCTTCAGCTTCTATCAAGTACATTTCTGAGGAACGCATGTAAATGACATCATCAGGGTCAATACTACCTGGATTCGCATTTTTTAGTTTAAAATGCATGTAGGGGTGTTGATTAAACCTATTAGTGATACCATAAGTCGCATTAATTTCAGCTCTTCTAGCATCAAATACTGCTTGGTCTGTATAATTTGGATCTTTTCCAAAACCGCCTTGTTTGTTAGCTGCAGAGGTATTGGTATTGGGCGCATCTATAATAAATGCCTTTTTTCTGTAATCAGTTGCAGGCGTTGCATCAATTAATCTTCGGTCAGCAATTTTCGGATTATTTCTAATTTGACTTCCGTTAAATGTATTGCTTGTCAAATAAAAATAAGAGCGGAAGAATGTAGTCTCTGTGCTGATTACATTACTTCCCCAGATAACTTCAGGAAGTTCGTTAGTGTTAAATCCTGAAAGCCAGTCTGCCTCTCCCATAATTGGGTATCCATTACGAGCCAACACGGCATTATCTGCTGCAGTTTGCCAGTCACCTTTTGATAAAGCCCAACGTGCTTTTAAACCATATGCGGTATTTACATTAATTTGAGATTTACCTGCTCTGCTTTCCGACCTTTCTGATGCTCCATCAAAAGCCGCTATCGCTGTGTCAAGGTCTTTTCCAATCTGGATGTAAACATTTTCAACAGTTTCTCTCGGGCCAGTTGTTTGAGACTCCAATATAACAGGAACTCCTTTGTCTGAAGCTGGATTTCCAATTAAATAGCCTTTGGCATAGTGTTGAATTAAAGATAGCATAGCATAGGCTCTATAGGCGTAAGCTTGCCCCTTTAAATTTAATAACATTGGCGTTTCTGTTAGTGAACCATTTTCTATTTTTTCAATAATCAAATTAGCATTGAGAATAATGTTATACCTATGGTACCACAAAAGTTCAGTAGTGTCTGAAGTTGGCAATGTGTGAGAATCCCATTGCATTTCAGTACGCCAACCCAAGTTGTTTGCATCAGCTGAATGAATAAGTCCTCCAGCCAAATTGTCTCCAAGAGGCACCCAATAATGGTTGTTTGCCCTTCCAGTCAATCCACCAGGAAAAACGGTCTGACTTTGAGAGTATAGACCACGATGGATACCATTCAATACTTTTTGTATTGCTTCCTGGTCACCTAAAGCAACTGCAGGAGTTACCGCATTTGTTGGTACGGTTTCCAAAAAATCTTCTTCACAAGATGTTGTTATCAGTATTAAAGCACCTAACAACAATAATTTAGTTTTATGTAACATGATTTTAATTTTATTAATTAGTTAAAATGATACGTTTAATCCTAGAGAAACTGTTCTCGCGGGGTTGAAGTCAATTCCGCTTTGAGTTCCAGCTAAGTTATATTGCGGATCAAGACCTTTTCTTTTGCTTTTCATGAAAAGATTTTCTCCATACAGAGATAGTCTCAGGTTATCTACACCTAGAGCATCGGTTATTTGTTTGTCAAATGTATATCCGATGTTCACATTTTTTAGTGACCAGAATGATGCATCTGTTAAAAACCTATCGGACATTGTCTGTATTAAATCAGCATTTCCTGTTTCAAGTCTTGGAACATTCGTTGTGTCGCCTGGAGCTCTCCATGAATTTAAAATGTCTGGGTGTTGAGACCTTCCAAAACTTCTGCTGGACATCATATTGGCATATCCGTAATCTAAAATACTACCACCAACACCGAATGTGATTAAAAAGTCTAAAGAAAAGCCATTATAACTGAAGCTATTAGAAATTGAGCCTATAAGGTCAGGAATGGCAGTATCACCAGTGTATGCCTTTTCAGCTTCGTCCCATTCGTTTGTAGTTGCATGATTTCCATTTGCATCCAAAACAGCAACCATATCGCCATTGTCATTTTCTTCAAACATATAATACAATGCATCTCCATTAGCCGGATCAACTCCTGCATAATGCCAGACAAAATAATCATATCTCGATCTTCCCTCGGCCCAACGCTTAGATCCATCAACAAAGGGATCAGGAATTGAAGTAATCTCGTTTTTGAAGGTAGAAAGTTGTAGAGTTGAATCCCAAATAAAGTCTTTATTATCAATTAGATGTGCCGTTAATCCAACTTCCCAACCAGAGTTGTACATGTCCGCAACATTGTTCGGCTGAACATTGATTCCATAACTGGGAGCAAGCGGTAAATCATATAATAATTCAGTTGAATTTTTCTTGTAATACTCAATAGAGCCCTCTAAGAAATTGTCAAACATTGCAAATTCTAATGCTACATCAAAATTTTCAGATGTTTCCCATTTTACTAAATTATTTCCTAGGTCAGATAAATTAAATCCAGGTGCACCAGCATTTGATGTAATTCCATAGCGAGCTTGATAAAGATAAAAATCGTTTAAATCATCATTACCAACTTCACCAAAGGAAGTTCTTAGTTTTAACCTGTCAATAAAGGAAATGTCACTCATAAAATCTTCTTGGTCAATTCTCCATGCAGCACCAACCGAAAAGAAGTTACCCCATCTTTGTTCTTGTTCAAATACAGAACTTCCGTCTCTTCTTAAAGAACTACTTAAGTAATATTTATCACTAAAGTCATAGTTTAATCGAACAAAATACCCTTCAAGTGTCTTGTCAGTTGAAAACCCTTCTAATCTCACTGGATTTGAAAAGTTATCAAGCTCGGTAACTGAAGGAACAGTTTCTATGGTAGCCAATGCATCCATTACAGAGTACTTTCTGTCATAACTTTCATGTCCAGCAGTAACTTCAATGTTGTGATTGTCTAATGTCTTCGTATACGTCAGAATCTGGTTAAATGTTGTTACATCTCTTCTAAATCGGGTTTCACTAAACCTACCGTCTGGTTGCGCATCTCCGATGATGGCGTTTTCGTATTCCTTTTCAATACCATCATTAACGTCTCTACCATAATTTACTCTCAGTCTCAAACCGTCCATGATTTCAAAATCTGTAAAAAATCTTAATCCATAGGTGTTATCTCTGTCTTTTTCATCATTAAGAAGAAGCTCTTGTAGTGCATGACGACCCTGATTTCTTGGTCTTGAACCAATATTGTAATCAGCATAACCTTCACCGTTATCAAATATTGGATTACCCATGGCATCTAGAACTAAATTTCCTTGTTGATCGTTTACATAAATAGGGTAAACAGGTCCCATTGATTGTGCAAAACCAAAAGGATTTACAATACTTCCACCACCTGCAGAGCTAGGTCCTGAAGCTTCAGCAAGCGTAATATTTACCGTCCCTCCAAGCTTTATCTTTTCGTTGGCATCAAATTCCGAGCTCAATCGAGTAGTTAAACGGTTAAAGCTAGAAGTTACAGCATATCCCTCTTCTGTTAAATAAGAAGCGGAAAAGAAGGTTTTACTATTTTTTCCACCACCAGAAACATTTACGTTAAAGTTTTGTCTCTGTCCATTTTGCTCCATGAATTCAAACCAATCTAAACCTTGATAAACAATACGAGCATTTGGATTTAGCTTACCATCAATTCCCACAATTTGATCGTTAGGAACATTAAATGGATTGTACCCTAAACTACCATAAATGTTATTCGAGGCATAAGTTGGATCTCCACCAGCAGCAGAAGAGTTCTTAAGCGCTTCCCACATAACTTCATAGTATTGACCAGCCGAAAGGCGATCATAGACAGGAATTGATCTGGAAACATAACCAGATTGCAAAGAAGCACTGACTTTAATTCCTCCCCCTTTGACTCCTTTTTTGGTAGTTATTATAACAACTCCATTTGCAGCTCTTGAGCCATACAGTGCGGTTGAAGCTGCATCTTTCAGGATAGTAAAAGATTCTATATCTTCTTGATTGATAACATTCAACGAACCTTCGTACTGAACTCCATCAACTATATATAGAGGACTAGTATCACCGTTCAAGGTGCCAACGCCCCTTATAACAATTCCTGGAGATGAACCTGGTTGGCCATTTTGCGATGTGAACCTAACTCCAGTAGCTCTACCTTCGATTGCTGCAAGAGGAGAGGTAACGCTTCTTATAGACAATTCCTCGGCAGTTACAACACTAGCAGAACCAGTAAATGATTCTTTTGATGATGTTCCATAAGCTGTAACTATAACCTCATCAAGCGCGTTGTCAAGTTGCAAAATTACATTAAGCGTGGCTGAACTCACAACTATACTCTGAGTTGCATAGCCTACATAACTAAAGGTAAGCGTTTCACCTATTGAAGCATCAATGTTATACTGTCCATCAAAGTTGGTTGATGTGCCGTTATTTGTTGCATCAATTACAACAGTAGTACCAGGAATAGGTTGACCATTTTGGTCGGTAACCGTGCCTGAAACTGTTTGTTGTGCTAAGGCAACTTGAAACACCATCAAAAGAGATAGTGTTAAAATTTGAATAGTTTTAGTTTTCATAATTAATTTAATAGTTAGCTACCCCAAATATGTTAAATAAATGTTAACTAACCAAACTTCCCCCCAGTATTTTGATGAATGCTTGGGAAATATTTCCCCCCCAACGGATTCTTTAAAAAAATAAAATTGCAGTCAGCTTATTCTGAATTTTACATTTAGTTGGCAATAAGTATCTGCTTAAAAATGATTCCGGTCTCAGTTTCTATCCCCAAAATATAGGTACCCGCGGTCAATATGGAAACATCAGCAGTAGTACTGCTCAATGAGAAATTGTTTCTTGTCATGCGCAATACTTCTTTTCCATTAAGGCTTAAAATTTTTAATCCTTTAAACGGAATGTCATTGTCCAAAACACTGACTGTAAAGTTGTCTTTTGCTGGCATAGGAGCTACCAAGAAGCTATTGACCTTTGTAAACTGATTCAGTTCTTGTTCCGACTTTGAGAAAATACCGGGCCCTGAAACAACTAAAGCCCCTTTTTGTGTGGTGTTTTCAAATTCACCATTTTGGTCAAGACGTCTTAAGTTGCCCTTGTGAGATATTGTAATTTTATAGCGACCACCTAGCGGTTCTGATACCACTACCTTTTCTAAATTGTCTCTGGTGTTATCCGCTAATACAGCCACCGCCTGCTGTGCAGTTGTGGGTAACGCCCATGGCAAATAGGTTGTGTCTTTTTGTGTAATACGGAGATCAAGATCGTTTATGAGTGTGTTGGAAGCGTAAAAAGCTGCTGGTGGATCATACCAACTAAGTGTTGCCGACAACAACCCCCCAACAGCCGTAGTTTGAAAATATAGGGTTTCTGTTTCCCCCTGCTCAAGTTCAAAGGGGTGAATGGTAAGTGTATCCTTCTCGTCTTTCTCAATAAGCAACGCTGCTTTTTCCAAATTAACAGCGCCATAGCCTGTTTTTACATCTGGCCCCGTGATGTCTTGACCCTCCCAATCGGTAATATCATCTGCCGTGTGGCAAAGTAATGCCTTCATGGCTGCACCATCCATATAGGTGTCAAACGTACTTTTGTGTAGTTCCTGTAACAAAGCCACAGCTCCCGCAACAGCCGGCGATGCAAATGAAGTACCGCTATTTGATTGATAACGATCAGTAGCGGTAGGTTCATCATGCGCCCAAGCAGCTACGCCCAGGTTTTCTCCTGGGCCGCAAACTTCGGGTTTAATGCGAAAATCGTTTGTAGGTCCTGCACTGCTAAAATCAGTTACACTTATATTGGTACCGTTCTCACCCATGGAAAAACTTCCAACGGTTAATACATTTTTAGCAGAAGTTGAACCTGTTAGTTGGTCTAAGCCAGGCACTTGTTGTTCGGGATACGACTTTCGCCCATCATTGCCAGCAGCTAATACGTGCAAGTAAGTAGGGTAGACGTAGGCAAATTCATCCAATAGGGCACTCCAGTCGCTATAATCGCCAATTAATTCATTTGGAATAAAATCGTTGTTGCTGTCAATTAGTGGATAACCATAGGAATGGTTTGATAAAATAAAATCTGGATTTACGCGTAATTGTAATTGCTCAAAAATTTCAAACAGGTCATTGTCCCAATCGTAGCTGTATATTTTAGCTACCCCAGGCGCTATGCCAGTCATTTCGTAGTTGTCTTGATGAAATAGCCCTTTCGCTACCAGAATTGAAGTCACTGAAGTAGGGTGGCTGCTCCAAATATCTGCAGTTGGGGCATCTGAAATTTCAATACTAACACTTGGCCCGGAATAGTCGGGCCCACCTGTAAACTCATCATGTGCGGCAAAAACATGCCCGCCATCCCAAACACCGATGTGAACACCCTCACCATCGAGGTTATAGCCTGCGCGACCTCCCGTTCCTACGACATCAGCCTTTATGGCTTTGCGGTGTGAACGTCCGTGATAGGTTTCGTAATAAAGGGGTTTGCCGCTAGGCGAAATACCATTGGGTCTGATGAAGTTTCCGTCTTTGTCTTTCTTAAGTCGTGGGTCTTTTACTTGAATAAGACTATCGATAACACGGTTTTGCGCCGCCATCCTGCTTTGAATACGCTCCTTTAGTGCCTGTTTTTGAACGGCTTTGTCATCTTGCGTTTTTGTTTTGTTGTTTACCGCCGTAGAGGTAACACAAGAAACCACTAGCAACAAACTTACCAGCAACAAGAATTTCTTTTTCATATAGGTAAATTAACAAAAACCCCGCCAAAGTGGCGGGGTTTTTATCATAAATATCTACTAACTTCTAATACCCTTCGTTTTGGACAATGTTGGAATTTGCGTTTATCTCAGCTACAGGTATTGGATAGGCAAATAGCTTATTTGGATAAGCATGGGTAGCTGTGCTGACCGTTACATTTTGTGTAGCATAGCCCACATAACTAAAGGCTAAGGTTTGCCCTTGGGTTGCATTTATTTGATATTTCCCATCAAAGTCCGTGGAGGTACCATTGTTTGTGCCTTGCACAATTACGGTTGCTCCAGGAAGCGGTTGGTTGTTTTCATCTGTTTCGGTACCAGACACCGTTTGTGCCCATGCTGCCATACTCATAAGTGCTAGTAACAGCACTCCAATATGTCGTATGAAATTCATATGATTTGGTTTTTGGTTTAATTATCCTAAGTTGATGTGTTACAATCAAATCCCAAAATCATTAGCACCTTATTATGCGACAAAAACCTCAAAACCTATCATTTTTAGCGATTTCACGCAAAAATTTAGTCACTATTTTACTGCACTTTTTTATGTTAAGGAAACGTTAATGAAAGGGGTGTGTAGGCGCGTATTGTAGAACCAACGGGCACGTCGGATACTGAGCTTGCCGAAGTGCCGAAGTGCCGTCTCGAGAGCCTCGCCGACCGAGGCTCAGTGTCCGAAGTGCCGAATAAGGCGCAGTATCAAAACTAAGTCCTTTAGAGATTTAACCCCTTAATTGTAGCTTTTCGATCAAGCTTACCCGAATGCGTACGCATAAAAACATTTAAACAAATAACTTGCTTAGGAACATGGTGTTTGTTGGCACCCAAATGTTGTTGGGCAATTGTCATAATCGTTGCTTTTTCAGTAGTGGGGGTTTCAACCAGCAACACCAGTTTTTCGCCTAAGTCCACATCAGGCAGCGCCGTAAAAAAGAAAGGAAACTTGATAAATGGCGTCAAGATTTCTTCTAAGATTTCTGGAAAAATCTTCATGCCTCCAGAATTGATTACCCAATCCCGTCTGCCCAACAGACTGAAAGTGTCATCGCCTTCAAGCCTTACCACATCTTGCGTAATAATGGGCGACATCGGTACATAAGGTACCTCTAGCACCAAACAGTCATTTTCATCTGTTGAAATTCCAATCTCTGGCATCGCCCTGAAGGGGATGACCACATCGCTTACAATTCGCGTTGCCACATGCGTAAGTGTTTCTGTCATGCCATAGGTCTCAATGCAGTGCTTATGTTTTTTGCTGATGCGCTTGCGGAGGTCAGTGGGTATGGGGGCACCACCAATCAATACGGTTTTAAATCGCCCCAATACATCAAACGAAGCATTTGCCTGCAAGGGAATCAAAGCGGCAAAAGTATAGTCCTTTTCAATAGGAAGTTTGGTTTTGGGCGGTATGATGTCTAAGTTTAATCCCAATACCAAGGCCCGCACCAACATCATTTTCCCCGCAATATACCGTATGGGCAGACAAAGCAGTGCCGAATCGCTTTCTGATAAATTAAAAAAGGCTGCCGTTCGAACTGCCGAGGCATACATGGCCGTTTTTGGCATCTGGATTTCTTTTGGTTTTCCAGTGGAGCCTGAGGTATGCAAGGCAATATGTTCATCGTCGCTAAGCCAATCCACAAGAAAATGCCCCAATGCTTGCTGCTCTTCATCTGAACTGGCGGCCCATTGTTGCGCATCCAAATCCAAGGCATTGCGCTCATACGCCTTTCCATTGAGTCTAAATGAAGCATGAACTAACATCTTAGCTTATGAATTTTGTATCCCAACTAAGGGTATTGTTGTATTGCAGTATTCCCTTACCCGCCACCAAAGGGCTATCCATATTATTGGTAAACAATCCGCCTGTTCCCAGCCCTTGTGGCATGGAAGTGTTTAATGTTGCAGTCCATTGGGCAATGGCGTTTAGGCCTATGTTGCTTTCAAGTGCACTGGTAACCCACCAACCTATATTACGGGCTTCGGCCAGTGCTATCCATTCTTCAGCAGCCGTAAAGCCACCCAATAGGCTTGGTTTTAAAATAATATACTGTGGCTCAATTTTATCCAATAATGCGGCTTTGTCTGTTACATCCAATACGCCTATTAGCTCTTCGTCAAGGGCAATGGGTATGGGGGTTTGTGCACATAGCTTTTTCATGGCCTCGAACTGACCAGCAGCTATTGGCTGTTCTATGCTGTGCAATCCAAACGGAGAAAGCCCTTCTAGTTTTTGTAATGCTTCTTCAGAGCTAAATGCCCCGTTGGCATCTACTCTTAGGGTAACTTCTGCCGGCGAATAGCGTGCTCTTATTTCAGCCAACAACTGGCATTCCCGTTCAAAGTCTAAAGCACCAATTTTGAGTTTGATGCAGTTGTAACCCTCTTCAATTTTGTCAAAAACCTGCTGACGCATAAAATCAATACTTCCCATCCATACCAGGCCGTTTATGGAAATGGGCTGTTCTCCATTGCTAAAAGGAGTGTCGTATAAATGGAATGGCGCATTTGCGGCAAAAGAAGTTAAAGCCATTTCCACACCCATTCTTATGGATGGAAAGTCCGTAATAAGTGGACTAGCATCCAAACCCTTTTCCAAAGTCCTACAAACCTTAGCAAGTTGTTCTTCAAAATGTGGCACATCATCCACGCTTAACCCCCTAAATAATCCACATTCGCCAATGCCATAGCGCTTTCCTTCGTTTATTTCAATGAAGAAGGTCTCTTTTTGCCGAAGGATGCCTCGGGAAGTGCCGCTAGGCTGCTTAAAGTTCAATATGTATTTGTGATAACGTACGTTCATGCCCCCATAATTTGTGTGAGTAGAAATAACATACTTGTACCAAATATGCTCAAGGCCAACGGCTTGAGTAATGCGTCAAAACCGCTGTGTGCTTTAAGTTTTAGTGTTGATTTAAGTTGTAATAACAAAGGAAAAACCATCAGCAAGGTTACATAGCCTATCCATCCGTTAGCTATGTTGGTAAGCCCAATAGTCAGTGTTGTAATGCTGCCCAATACCAAGATACTGTGATAGGTTTTGGCATTTTGTAGTCCTAAAAAAGCAGCTACGGTTTTTTTTCCAGCCATGGTATCGTTTTGCATATCACGCATATTGTTCAAGTTCAAAACCGCCGTGCTCAACCCCCCTATGGCAAAAGCAAACCACCAAATATTAGGGTCTAGCTGTTTGGTCTGTAAGTAAAATGATCCCCCGACAGCAAGCAGTCCAAAAAAGGCAAATACAAATACATCTCCCAAAGCATGGTAACCATAGGCTCCTTTGCCAGCTGTGTACTTATATGCAGCCACTATGGCAACTACTGCCAAGCCTAAAAAAGTGAAGAAGCTTTTTGTTTCTCCTGCTTCAAATGCTGTATAAACGGTAGCTGCTGCCAACAAGAACCCAACGACAGCAGTAATCACGGTACCTCTTAAAAGGGTTTTTGGTGTCAGAAGGTTTTGCTGTAAAACGCGTTTGGGTCCAATGCGTTTGTGGTTATCGGTTCCTTTCATGCCATCGCCATAATCGTTAGCGAAATTTGATAATATTTGGAAGGCGATAGCTGTTAGTAAGGTGCCGCCAAAGACATAAGGACAAAACCCCTCGTTTTGGATGGCCAATGCATTCCCCACAACAATCCCCGCCACTGACAAGGGTAAGGTGCGCAGTCGTGCTGCAGCTACCCAAATCATTAACAAGGATTTTTTTGACACTACGGAAACTTTGGATATTGTTTGAAGTTGGGCTTGCGCTTTTCTAAAAAGGCATTTTTACCTTCTTGGGCTTCGTCCATGAGGTAATACATAAGTGTTGCGTCCCCTGCAAGTTGCATAAGGCCATGTTGACCGTCAAGTTCGGCATTCATGCAGCGTTTGATCATGCGTAATGCCAAAGGGCTGCGCTGTTGCATGATTTGACACCAGTCTACTACGGTGTCTTCCAGTTTTTCTAGGGGAACAACCTTGTTGACCAGTCCCATGTCCAATGCTTCTTGTGCAGAATATTGCTGGCATAAAAACCAAATTTCTCGTGCCTTTTTCTGGCCTACGTGCCGCGCAAGGTAGGATGATCCAAACCCTCCGTCAAAGCTACCTACTTTTGGGCCTGTTTGTCCAAAAATGGCATTTTCGCTTGCGATGGTTAGATCGCAAACCACATGAAGCACATGTCCGCCTCCAATTGCATATCCATTGACCATAGCCACAACGGGCTTAGGAATTTCACGAATTTTTTTGTGGAGGTCCAATACATTCAGGCGTGGAACACCGTCTTCACCCACATAGCCACCCACGCCTTTTACGTTTTGATCACCACCGCTACAAAACGCTTTTTCGCCTGCGCCGGTAAATACCACTACGTCGATGTCTTCGCGTTCGCGACAGATGTCCATGGCTTCCAACATTTGGTTGTTGGTCTCAGGTCGAAAGGCGTTATAAACACCTTCTCTGTCTATGGTGATTTTAGCGATCCCTTTAAAAATTTCGAAGCGGATGTCGCTATACGCTTTGATGGTTTCCCATGTTCTCATAATTGTTGATTTAATTCGTTTGTAGCCATGGCCTTAAAATAATCTAAAAGTACCACATTGTTTGTTTTTCTGGGGGTGCAAATCTCTAAAATTTTAGCTTT
>ERZ1048068.1210-NODE-1210-length-20459-cov-11.103411_pt1 | contig 20459 bp, 22 predicted proteins | sample MGYA00383098_ERZ1048068 | MGnify/ENA primary metagenome ERZ1048068 (study PRJEB29581, sample SAMEA5548368) | metagenome | biome: marine; feature: coastal; material: water | depth 1 m | study: Short-term variability in the microbial, nano- and picoplankton... | reverse complement strand
TGACTTAATCCATCAACACATGGACACATTATCATAGCAGATGGAGCAACACTATTTATCCAACAAGCATCATGACCTGCTCCAGAAACTATGTCTTTATATGTATAACCAAATTTTTCAGCACTTTTTCTAATATTGGTTAAACAATCTTTATCAAACGTAACAGGGTCAAATCCTCCTATTTGTTTCATATTAAAATTAACTTTATATTTTTTACATATGTCTATTGCTAATAATTTTAATTCATTTTCCATTTTGTCAAGTTTTGTAATATCTGGGGATCTAAAGTCGATTGTAAAAATTGAATGACCAGCAATGACATTTCTAGAGTTAGGAGAAACTTCAATATGCCCAACACTTCCAAGTGCATTAGGTTGGTTTTTATAAGCAATATTATTAACAGCTAAAATAATTTCAGACATTGCAAGGGACGTGTCTTTTCTCACGTGCATAGGAGTAGTTCCAGTGTGTTGTTCAGTTCCTGAAAGTTGTACTTCTAACCATTTTAAGCCTTGTCCATGTGTTACAACACCAATATCTATTTCTTCAGTTTCTAGAACAGGTCCTTGTTCTATATGTAATTCATAATAACAATGAATTTTTTGCTCTCCTACTGGCTCAGTTCCTTTCCAGCCAATTTTTTCTAACTCTTTACCAAAAATATTTCCTTCTGCATCTTCAGCAGATAAAAGGGTTTTTACGTCGTATATGCCTGCATAACCAGCAGAGGCCATCATTGCTGGTGGAAATCGAGAACCTTCCTCATTCGTCCAATTAACTATCATTATTGGATGTTTTGTTTGAATATTTAAGTCATTAAGAGTTCTTACTATTTCTAATCCAGCTAAAACACCAAGTACACCGTCATATTTGCCACCAGTAGGTTGCGTATCTAAATGGCTTCCAATAACAACTGGAAGAGCATTCTTGTCAGTTCCTTCCCTTTTTAAAAACATTGATCCTAATTCATCAACCTTCATGGTCATTCCAGCTTCTTCAGACCATTTTTGTAACAGCTCCCTCGCTTCTCCGTCTTCTAATGTAACTGTTTGTCTGTTATTGCCACCTGCTATACCAGGTCCAATTTTTGCCATCGTCATCAAGCTATCCCAGAGCCTGTCTTGATTAATTGAAATATTTGTTTCAGTTGCCATTGGGATATCCTTCTTATAAAAATCGTTACTTATTAATATGATGTGTGACAATATAAAGTTAGACGAATTAAAAAGGAATTTGAAGTGTTTAAATTAGATAATAGATTAGAGAATGATAGTTTTTTTATGCAAGAAATAAAAAACTTTCAAATCAGACTAATGAATGTTCAAGAATTCTTTTGGATTGTTCTTATTCCTATCAAGCCAAATTTAATTGAACTAAGTGACTTAGAAGTTCATGAAAGAAATGAATTATTAAATTTTGCAGTTGATCTTGGTGATTATATAAAGTCATACCAAAATTTTGATAAGGTTAATATTGGCATGTTAGGAAATGTTGTTTCACAATTACATTTACATATAGTCCTAAGAAATAAAGACGATCCGGCATGGCCCGGACCTGTATGGGGCTGGAAGTCAACTAGTAATATTGATGAGGAAACAAAACAGATCAGATCAAAATTAATAGTTCAATATTTAAAATAAAGTTACTTAGGCAAAGAAATTTTAATTTGATCAACTAAAATATACCAAGCAAGACTTAAGATAACAATCACACCACCAGAAATCATAAATATATTTGGTGTTTCGTTAGTTCCTAGCCAAACCCAAAAAGGTCCAAGCGCTGTTTCTAATAACATAAGAAGACCAATATTAGATGCTTGAGTATAACGAGTTGCAAAAGTTAGGCATGCAAAAGATATTGGCAGTATAATTAAACCAGATAAAGAAATAGAAAGTATATCTCCTTCAAAAAGTAAATGAGGGGAAACAATTAGAAATCCCATTATCCCATTACCTAGGGCACTTATCCCTGTCACAGTCATTGCTGGAATATTTGGTTGGTACCTTAACAAAACTAAACTTAAACCCAATGAAGCTGCTGCTCCTATTCCACATATAGTTCCTATTAAAACGCTTCCTTCTGGTGCATTGAGAACGTTATCTCCATTGGCTACAGAAATACCAACACCTATTAGAGCGAGACAAGCTGTGATCCAAGTAGAGTTATTTGTTTTCTCACCAAGTATAAATATGGAGAATATAGACGCAAAAATAGGTGACGTAGCTAGAGTGAATAATATTAAAGAAGCAGAAGTTTCAGCAATACCATAAGTAAAAAAGAATGAACTGATTATTTGGCAACAAATTATACCAAAACCAACAGGGGAAAAAATATTTTTAAAATTGTCTCTAAAAACCTTAAAACAACTAGAAAATAAAATTAAGATGATACCCATCTCAATTCCTCTCCAAGTTAACATTGACCAGACATCCATTTCAGACCATCTCATGAAAAGAACATCAGGTGATAAAATTAATGCACCAATACTAGCAATTCCTATACCCTTGAAAAGGTTTCCAGATAAAGAAAAGTTCAAAATATTTCCTAAATATAACTATTTATTTTTGTAAAAATCTAACAATGTTTTTAATACATCATTAGGGTTTTCTTGTTGGACCCAATGTCCTGCATTTTTAAGGATATGTCTACCACAATAATTTATACATAAACTATTTTCCATTTTTTTTAATGCTCCCGGTTTTTGGAATATTCCCCAGTCTTTTTCTCCAGCAATAAAACAAGAAGGGACTTCAATTTTTTTATTAGAAAAAATCTTTAAATCATTATTTTGAATTGGTGAAGTCATGCACCTATACCAGTTGAGGGCAGGTTGGAAAGAATTTTTAAAAAAACTGCTCGCGTACACATCTAACTCCTCATCACTTAACCAATTATCAAAGTCACGATTTTTTGGGAAATGTGGCATAACAGCTTGAACCATATTTTCATTAGATTTCATGATATAATATTCAGGCATTTTAGCTAAATTTTCTGCAGTCCAAGATCCTAATTCATAAGGATTATTATCTAACCAGTCAGCACTTTTCATATGATAATAAGCTCTAAGAAATTTATGCAATTCTTTTTGTTCTAGATGCATGTCATTATTTGCTTCAGGTGTGGAGTAGTACCACTGGTAATGTTTTTTTGGGGTTGGTAAATTTTCTAAATTATGATGAATTGGATCTTCAATAATTAAATCAGTTTTAATGTCAGGTGCACCTGTATATGGAGCACTCATCATAACAACAGACCTAAAGATGTCAGGTCTTATCATAGCTGAAACTCCTGCAACAGAAGAACCTGCATCATGTCCAACTAACAAGTCTATTCTATTGATTTCCAGTGAACTAAGAAAACTAAGAATATCTGTACTAAGGCTCATTAACCTATACTCAGAAATATCACTATTATAATGTTTTGCTCCGCCTGACGTTAATCCATAACCTCTCATATCAGGTGCAATAACTTTAAAACCTTCTTTTGCTAGTATAGGCATAATTTTTCGCCAACTAAAACTTAACTCTGGAAATCCATGAAGTAGAAGTATTACAGGTTGGTTTTTATTATTATATTTATCTAGGGATGCTTCTAAATAATGAACATTTAGTCCTGTAGAAATATTTATTTTGTGTGAGCTAATTATTGGATCAAGAAGTTCAATCATATTCAAAATTTAGACCCCATTAATTGTTTAATTAGTTTTAAATTTTTTTATAGTTTCCATATTAACATCTATTCCTAAGCCAGGTTTTGAAGATACATTGATCATGCCATCTTTTAAATTCAAGGGATTATTCAACAAATCTCTTCTAAACGGGTGACTGGATTGGTCATACTCTAAAATAGGTGAACGAGCAAAAATAGAATGGTGAGTTGTAGGAATTGAAGCAATAACTTGAATAGAAGCTGCTTGAGCAATGGCAGATCCCCATACATGAGGATTGACTTCTATTCCAAAGCTATGAGCGAGATTAATTATTTGCTTGGCAGCAGTTATGCCTCCACAAGAACCAATATCTGGTTGAGCTATATCAACTGCACCATTTTCAAATAAGTTTCTAAACCCAAAAAGAGTATGTTCGTTTTCACCTCCTGCAATAGGTGTATGTAATTTAGATCTTAGCTCAACATAGCCATTTACATTTTCTGGTACTACTGGTTCTTCGTACCATCTAAGTTCGTAGTCTTTAAGGGCTTGTCCCAATTGTAAAGCTTCTGAAGTTCCATAGGCATGATTTGTATCAATCATTAAAGTTATGTCTTTACCAGCTAATACATTTTTAATAGCTTGCATGCATTCAATATCATCTTTTAAACCAAAACCTAATTTAACTTTCATATGGTCAAATCCATTTTCAAAATGAGTAATAGCTTCTTCTGCTAATCTTTTGGCTTCTCCTTGACCTTTAATTCTATAAAAACCAGTAGCATAAGGTTTGATTTCTTTTCTGAATGCTCCTCCAAGCAATTGATAAATCGGTTGGTTGTGAAACTGACCAGCAATGTCCCATAGAGCAATATCAATTGCGCTTATCCCAGAAATGACTGATCCTTTTCTGCCAAAGTCTCTAGTAGCATTATACATTTTGTGCCATAGCACTTCTATATCTAAGGGAGATTGATTTAACAATAAAGGTTTCAGAGCTGAGCTTATAACTGCCGCAGATATTTCTGGTGGTTCTAAACCTTGACAAAAAGCTTCTCCCCAACCTGAAAGCCCATCACTCGTTTTTATTTCTACAAGCGTGGCAGAGCGTTTATTTACCCAGCCTTGAGAAAAGGCAAAAGGAACATCTAATTCTGATTTTATTATATGAATAATAATATCTGTAATTTTTATTCCCATTAAAGTTCTCCACTCATATTAAGATTATTAGCATATCAATACTATTATGTTAGATGCATTATTTTTTTTTAATTCGTCCTTTAAGAGTAATTGGAAGTTGAGCTAACATAAAAAGTCCGATTAGAGGCGTTAATACAAACACTTTTACAAAAATCCAATCTTCTGTAATTAAATTCCTCCAAGCCAATTCATTTATAATGGTAAGAAATAAAAAAAACATTCCCCATCTAAAACTTAATTTAAACCAAGTCTCATCATTGAGAAAAAATTGTGAACCAAAAAATTGTTTCATCATTGCTTTCTTATTGATTATTCCGAGTAGTAAAACAAAACTAAAAAATCCATTAAAGATAGTTGGCTGTATCTTTACAAATTGATCGTCATCAAACCAATATGCAAATAAGGTAAATATGGCTGACATAAATATTGCAAATATTTGAAACTTAGAAATTCTTCTTTCTATAATATAAAAAGTTAACATAACGAAAAGACTCAAGATCAGCGTAATAATAGCTGCAATTATTAAATTAAAATATTGAGTGCTTATAAAAAAACCAGTTAAAGGAATAATTTCAAAAAAAAATGCACTTAATCGCATTGTCTATTTCCTTTAGTTTGTTTGCCCTAAAAGAGTTTTTGTAAAATCAGGGTTCTGACTATTTTTTCTGAGCCAAATGTTGAAAAATAAATCAATAAACTCTATATCCTGTGTCTCAAGAACTTTTTCTTTATTAAAGTAAAATAAAGCATTATTTTTATTTTTTATACCAATAAAAACATCATTTTTTTTAATTTCTCTAAAAGCTTTATTTAATAAAGTGTCTAGATCCTTGATGTCTTGTTTATTCAAATCTTTTTGCATTTGTATTTGTTTTATAGTTTCTTTAACAACATTTTTTTTAGAAATATCTCTGTTGTATTCCAAAATTAATGCAAACTTATTTTTTTCAATGTTTCCCGTTTCAGACAAAAGCTTGGCATCATAAATATCCAATAAAAAATATGTATATTTAGCCTTCCCAACTAATTTATAAGTTGTGAAGTTCTCTTTTAAGATATTTATGGTTGTCTGATTTTTTAGATAATTTTCTTTATCTTCTGCATAGGCGTGACTGAGATTTAAAGCTATTAACATAGCAAAAAAATACTTGAAAAACATACTGAAATTTACCAATTTTTCAAATTTAAAGGTCCAATGTTATCAGCAGTTTTCCCTCTTAAAAACACTAATGTTACTGATCCAATATTAATACCAAACTTGCTTACGTAAGCTCTGTTGATTGCTAGATCATCGCTTTGTTGATAGATCCAATCATTAAAGTGAACTTTAATATTACTACCCTTAATATTTAAATAAATATCATATGTCCAATTGAGGGTGTTACCTGATATTGATCCAGAAGCCTTGCCTTCTACGTCATCTGCATTCCCCACATAGGTGATTTTATTATCATTGCTATCTATTTGTTTTTTGATCGTCCATATTCGCTTAGCTTTTTCTCCATCGTCATATAAAAAGTCTTCATCTAATGTAAGAGTTTTATTATCAATTTTTCCTTTAATATTAACTCTGAATTGTCTTTTTAAGTTTCCAAATCTATCTTCAAAAATTCCATATGCTATAGTTTCGCCTTCAAAAAAAGCAAATAAATCTAACTTAGGTTTGTTATTTTCAAATTGTTTCATATCTGTCTGAAAGCATCCTGTAAATAAAAGGAAAAATGGAAAAATTAATAATAATTTGAATTTAAACATCGTCTCTTTGATAAAAGCCAAATCATACTCCAAAAATCTTAAAACAAATTTACTTATATTTTATTTTAATTTAATGACAAGTTTTTTTGACGATGTTGACTTGAGTTAAGGCTAAACGCTTCTGCAAACAACTCATACGATTTGACTCTAGATGTCTCACTGTGGCACCAGCTTAATATTGCAATTTCATCAATATCATTTTTTTTAACCAGTTCTTTTATTTTATTCTTTGTGAAATCAACTTCTCCGACAATTGCGTCTGAAAACATTAATTCATATTGTTCTTTCCAATTATTATCATGAATAATATTAAGAGCGTTATCTGGATCTGTAATAGGGCCAAGGTGACCAAAGTTTCTCCCTATTTTCCAAGCAGCTCTAGACGAAAAAAGGTATTTAGCTTCCTCATGAGTTTTAGCAGTTAGTGCCCATAAGCATACGTTAACTAATGGTTCTTTTAACGTACTGTTAGGACGAAATTCTGACTTATATGTTTTTATAGCTTCTTTGATGCCCGACCCATCTGTTATAAAATGTGCGAAGCAATATGGTATACCTAAATATGCTGCTAATTGCGCTCCATAATTAGAAGTGCCTAGCATCCAAATTTCTGGACTTGTATTAGAAGTGGGTTGAGCAACTAGATGCCTAAATGGATGACCTTCTAACAGTGGTTCATTCGATACCCATGCCATTAGATCTCTTACGTGACTAGGAAATTGTTCGCTGTCATTTCTGCTGTTAGGATTTAATGCTAAAGCTGTTCTTCCATCCGAACCTGGTGCTCGTCCAAGACCCAAATCTATTCTGTTAGGTGCAATTGCTTCCAAAACCCTAAATTGTTCTGCAACTTTGAAAGGAGAATAGTGAGGCAACATTATGCCTGCACTTCCAATTCTTATAGTTTTTGTGTGGGTGGCAATAGCAGCCATCAAAATTTCAGGTGCAGTACCTATTATTGATGGATGGTTATGATGTTCAGATACCCAAAACCTTTTATAACCAAGTTTTTCTGCTTTTTTTGCTAAGTTAATGCTATCTTGAATTGTGATGTGTTGAGGTTTTCCTTCAACAGCTACTGATTGTTCTAGAATAGAAACCTGCATTTAATCAACCCCAATAATTAATTTATCTTATAAATTTTAGCAGCATTTTTATAAAATAACTTATTCTTTTCTTCGTCAGACATATCATCAGATATTATTTTAAATGCATTCCACAAAGATCCATAGCTACATGAACCTTTATCAACTGGAAAATTACTTTCAAACATACATCTATTAATACTAAACATATTTATAGTTTCATAAATCCAAGGTTTCCATGCTTCTGATAGTTGAACAGATGTTGGAGGTGAAGGTTCTTCATGAAATTTAGCTCCATTTACAGCCATACCTAAACCTCCTAATTTGACATTAATGTTGGGCAGTCTTGATAGTCTCATCATAGCTGTTCGCCATTCTCTATGAGTTAAAGCTTGTCTTCCTTCATATTCACCTAAATGAATAGGGCCGCCAACATGATTAAGAATTATATTAAGGTTTGGAAGAGCTCTAGCTACTTTCTCCATTTCGCCTAATTGAGTGTGATATATCCAAAAATCTAAAGATAAATTTGCATTTTGAAGACATTTAGCTCCATCAATAAAATTTGGATGCAACATAAGGCCTAAGTCTGATTTAACAGCACCTGAAGAAATTCGTGTGTCAGGGTGAGAAGCTAAAAGCATTCTTATGCCTTTGAGGCGTCCTTCGCTTATTTCCAATCCCTTTTCAATTACAGGTTCTAACTTATTACCAAAAGTTAAGTCCAGAGATCCAACGATAGCGGCATTTACCTTTACTGTATTATTAGGTATTAGGTCGCTTCTTTTACCTTCATTTGTTGCGAATTCTATTTCTGTTAAAGGTTTATATTCATCTGCACCTTCGTTTGAATATATTTTAGTGTTAGAAGAACTCATTATGTAAACAGTCGATTTAATATTATGACCTGAAACCTTAATGTCATCTAGTAACTCTTCTACATAATATTTTCCAAAACCAACATCCCAAAGATGATGGTGCGGATCAATTATTGGAAGGTCTGGAAGTATAGGATCTTCTTTTAGTTGGTTGAGCCAATCTTCTCTAACTTCTAAGTGAGGTGATTTTATTTTTTCCATTTAAAATGCTCGGTATTAATTGAAAATTAATAATTTATTAACTATCCTCACAAATTATTGTCCTTTTATTTTATTAGTGCAACGAAATTTTGATTAAGTTTTTAAATTTCAAATTTTGGAGAAAAGTTTAAATCATGACAGCAAGTGTTAAAGTTAAGAAAAATTTTAAAAATATTAACGTATTCCCTATTGCAGGTGCTTTGGGAGCAGAAATTGAAAATGTAAATCTGTCAGAAAATCTTTCAAACGAGGTTATTTCAGAAATTTATGATGCTCTCTTAACATATCAAGTAATATTCTTTAGAGACCAAAAATTTGAACCTAGCTCTCAACAAGCATTTGCTAAAAGAATTGGTACACCCATAGTTTATCCATTTGTTGCAAGCTTAGATGGATTTCCAGAAATAACACCTATATTAAAAAAAGAAACAGATACTAATAATTTTGGTGGTATTTGGCATAGCGATACAACTTACCAAGATAAACCGCCTATGGGGACAATGTTATATGGAATTGAAATTCCAGCATTTGGTGGGGATACAGAATGGTCTAATCAATATTTAGCTTATGAAAGTTTATCTGAAGGAATGAAAAAGTTTTTGGATAGCCTACAAGGGGTAAATATATCAGGTAAAGCAAGAGTTGCTAAAACTAGATCAGACATTATGAAACATGCATCTGTAGGTCTTAAAGGTGATGAGTTAAAAGCAATACATCCAGTAGTGAGAACTCATCCTGAAACAAAGCGAAAATCTTTATATGTTAACGAAGCACATACGACAAATTTTGTAGGTATGACCGAAGAAGAAAGTACTCCGATTTTAGAGTTCTTATATAAACATCAAATTAAGTCTGAATTTACTTGTAGGTTTCAATGGAAACCAGGTTCTGTAGCTATATGGGATAATAGATGTACTATGCATAACCCAATAAATGACTATCATGGCCAAAGAAGGTTGATGCATAGGATTACATTTGCTGGAGATAAACCTAAGTAGGGAGAACAAAATGTCACAAGAAAATTATTTTAATAATATTAATGATTTGGACAGCGGTATTAAAAGAGTATTAGGGGATGGAATTTCAACAAGAATTTTTTGTGGTGATCAGTCAATGTTATCAATTGTAACAATTGAACCTAATGCCAAGGGTCAAATTCATTCTCATCCCCAAGAACAATGGGGTTTTTTAATAGAAGGTTCAGGAATACGTATTCAAGGTGGCCAAGAAATTGAAATAAAAAAAGGAGATTTTTGGCAAACACCCGGTGGTATTGATCATGGTATAATAGGGGGTGCAGAAGGTGCTAAAGTATTAGATATTTTCAGTCCTCCCAGAGATGAATACAAAAAATCTGGCTCTGGTTTTGGCAATTAATTGATATAGGATATTATATGATACAAGTAGATTACTTTATGAGCCACGGAAGCCCTTGGACGTTTCTTGGTCATAAACGATTAGGAGAAATAATAAAAAAGTATAAAGTTAAGCTAAATATGCTTCCTGTTAATTATGGAGAAATATTTCCTATATCGGGAGGTCTTCCAGTATCCAAAAGACCTGTTCAAAGGCAAAAAATACGATTACAAGAATTAAAAAGATGGAGTAAATTTCTTGATATAAATTTAATTCCTCAACCAACTTCCTTTCCTTCAAAGTCTATGTTGCCATCTCTGTTAATTATAGCTTCTCAAATAATGAAAACAAATAAAGATTTTGAACTTGCTCATAATATTATGAATGCTTTGTGGGTTGAGGATTTAGATATAGATGATGAAAATGTTTTATTAAGTATTTTAAATAAAATGGATTTTAGTTCAGAAGAAATACTTTCATTAGCTAAAAATGAAGAATGTTCAAATATTATGCAAAAATTTACTAAAATTGCGATAGAAAAAAATGTTTTTGGTGCCCCAACTTTTATAATAGACGATCAAATTTATTGGGGGCAAGACAGATTAAATTTTGTTGATAGACACTTAGAAAGCTTAATTAAAGCCTAATAAAAGTTGTTTTTACTACTAAAATTTAGTAGGGTTCATTTGAACTAAAAAAGGTCTAATAATGGAAAAAAGCTTAAATACGAATAATAAAAATATAGTTGATTTAAAAACTGCTAGTGCAACAAAAGCTCAATTTAATTGGGAAGATCCTTTGTTATTAGACAGCCTGATTTCAGAAGAAGAAAACCTCATAAAATCGACTGCTTATGATTATGCACAATCAAAGCTTATGCCCAGAGTTGAAGATGCTTTTTTAGACGAGAAAACAGATAAAGAAATTTTCAAAGAAATGGGGCAACTCGGTCTCTTGGGTATTACTATTCCTGAAAAATATGGATGCGCTGGAGCTTCATATGTCTCATATGGGTTAGTGGCAAGAGAGGTTGAAAGAGTAGACTCTGGATATAGATCTATGATGTCAGTTCAATCTTCTTTGGTAATGCATCCTATTTATGCATATGGAAGCGAACAACAAAAAGTTAAGTATTTACCTGGCCTAGCTTCAGGTGAACTCATAGGGTGTTTTGGGCTGACAGAGCCTGACGCTGGTTCTGATCCGAGTTCAATGAAAACTACTGCAACAAAAGTAAAGGGTGGTTATTCAATATCTGGTTCTAAAATGTGGATTTCAAATTCACCAATTGCAGATGTTTTTGTAGTTTGGGCTAAATCAAAGGAGCATGGTGATGCTATTAAGGGTTTTATTCTAGACAAAGGAATGGATGGTTTAACGGCTCCAAAAATTAAAGGTAAATTGTCTTTGCGAGCGTCTATTACAGGAGAAATTGTAATGGATGAAGTATTTGTTCCTGAAGATAATTTAATGCCTAATGTATCTGGTCTGAAAGGACCATTTGGTTGTTTAAATAGAGCAAGATATGGAATTGCCTGGGGTGTGATGGGAGCCGCAGAAGATTGTTGGTTTAGAGCAAGGCAATATACATTAGATAGAAAACAATTTGGTAAACCTTTAGCTGCAACTCAACTAATTCAAAAAAAATTAGCTGATATGCAAACAGAGATTACTCTTGGTTTAGGAGCAGCCCTCCAGGTTGGAAGACTTTTTGATCAAAATAATTTAGCACCTGAAGCCATATCTCTTATTAAGAGAAATAACTGCGGGAAGGCTCTAGATATTGCGAGAATGTCTAGAGACATGCATGGTGGAAACGGAATTCATGCTGAATACCAAGTAATGCGACATTTAATGAATTTAGAAACTGTTAACACTTATGAGGGAACTCATGATGTTCATGCATTAATTTTAGGAAGAGCTCAAACTGGTATTCAAGCCTTTTTTTAATAAATGCTTATTTATTTTATCAGGTAGATCAATGTTAAATAGTATTTTTGTTATACTTTTTTTTCAATTAGTTGGAGAGTTTATTCAAAAATTCTTAGAACTAAGTGTTCCTGGTCCTGTTATAGGACTTTTTTTACTATTAATAATCTTATTAATGAGTAAAAAAAACTATTACAAAATACCTATTAACTTTCAAATTAATCTTATTAATTCAGCTGAAAGTTTATTAAATTATCTTCCATTACTATTTATTCCTGTTGGGGTAGGGGTTGTTATGCACTTGTCTTTACTAGAAGATAATTTAGTGCCAGTTATGTTGGTAATAATTATTGGTACTTTATTAACTCTAGCCGTTACGGCTTTTGTTATGGATAGACTTTTAAAAGAAGTTAATAAAGATGATTGATCAACAGAAATTATATGAGATATGGGTTTATCTTCAGGCAGAACCTCTTTTTTGGCTTACACTTACAATTGGATCTTATCTTATTGCCGATTATTTTTATCGAAGATCAAATTTGTTTCCGCTCTTAAATCCAGTAGCTATAAGTGTTTTAATAGTAAGTGTAATTCTATTAACTTTTGATATTCAATATGAACGTTATTTTGATGGTGCAAAATTCATTCATTTTTTATTAGGGCCAGCGACTGTTGCTTTGGCAATTCCAATATATAAAAAATGGGATTTAATTTTATTAAATAGTAGGGCAATATTTATCTCTTTAGTTATAGGTTCTGTTTTTGCAATTCTTATTACTTATGGTTTATCTTCATATTTTGAACTCCAACAAAAATTAATATTAAGTTTACTACCTAGAAGTGTTACGGCGCCTATTGCAATGGGTATATCAGAACTGATAGGTGGTATTCCATCATTAACAGCCATAATCACTATCATTACGGGGATTATAGGGGCCTCATTAGGCATTTTCGTATTTGATTTAATGAAATTAAAAAAAATGGAAGCACGAGGTTTTAGTTTAGGTCTTGCCAGCCATGGAGTTGGAACTGCAAGAGCAATGAGCAGAGATAAAAATGCTGGAGTTTTTGCGGCAGTTGGAATGGGTTTGAGTGGTTTAATTACGTCTATATTTGTACCAATTTTTATAAAATTTATTTTCTAATTAAAATAATTAGTAACTAAAATAATCTTGAATATTATCTTCTTCGAAAGTTTTATTAACCTGAAAGTAAGTGTCTTGAAACTTCATCAGTACATTTATCTTAACGTAAACAATATTATTCTTCCAATACCTATCTATTATAGTTGCCTTTGAACCAGTTTTTAAGCAAATTAAGTTTTTTTTTAATTTTTTATTATTAATCATATGTTTAATCTTATAAGTTAATTAATTACTATCTTATTATAAGCCTATGTGTGTAAATCTTTTTATTTCACGAAAAGAGAAAAGTGGATGGTGTTAGGGGTTAGTATGTCAAAGGTAAAAAGAAAATTAGCCACTATTCTTGCAACTGATTGTGTTGGTTTTAGTAAACATATGGAATCTCAAGAAGAGAAAACTCTAATGAATCTGAAAGCATGTAGAGATATTATAGACCCACTAATTACAAAATATGGTGGTCGTATTTTTCATACTGCAGGAGACTCAGTTATTGCAGAATTTGATAGTCCAGTTCAGTCAGTTAAAGCAGCAATTGAATTTCAAAAATCTATTAACAATAGAAACAAACAAGATGAAATAGAACCAAAATTATCATGGCGTGTTGGAATACATTTAGATGACATAATAATTGAAGGAGATAACATTTACGGCAATGGAGTAAACATTGCTGCCCGCTTAGAGAGTCAGTCTCCAGTTGGAGAAATATTAATCTCGGAAGTTGTTAATAAACAAATAGCAAAAAAAATTGATGAAGAAATTTATCCATTAGGAAGAATTATTTTAAAAAACATATCAAATGATTTTGAAGTATTTTCAATTTTAGGTAATGGGAAAAATAAATTTCCTGACAAAAGTAAGGTAACCTTAAACAAAAAGCCTAAGTTTGCAATTCTTCCATTTGCTAATACCAGTAAAGATGAAGATAGTGGTTTTTTGGTTGATGGTATCTGTGAAGACTTAATAACTGAATTTTCTATGATGAGAGAGTTTGATATTTTGTCACGGCAAACATCTGTTAATTTTAAAGTTGAAAATCAGGACATAAAAGAATTTTCAAAACAATTTGATTTAGATTTTTTAGTAACTGGAGGAATTAGAGCTTCAGGTAAAAGAGTAAGAATAAATATAGAGTTAAGCGATGCCAATGATGAAAGTATAATTTGGAGTAACAAATATGATAGAGTGCTCGAAGATATTTTTGATTTGCAGGATGAGATTGTTAGAAAAATTTCTATAGCACTACTTGGTGAAATAGAAATAAGTTCTTTGCAACGTTCAAAAAGAAAGCCAACTGAGAATATTAGTTCGTATGAATATCTACTAAGAGGAAAAGAAAATCATCATAAATTTACAAAAGAGGCTAACTTTAAAGCATTAGAAAATTTTGACAAAGCTATTCAAGCAGATGCAAATAATGCCCAAGCATATGCCTGGAAAGTTTGTACATTAGGTCAATCTATGTTTAGAGGTTTTTCAGATCGTGAAGTTGATGATTTAATGACAGAAGCTAAACAAAATATTGATAAAGCTTTAGAGCTTAATGAAAATGATTTTGAATGTCATAGAATGTTATCAGCGGTTTATCTTAGTAATCATGATTATATTTTAGCTGAGGATCATGGTAGAAAAGCTTTTAATATGGTTCCTAATGATCCAAGAGTTTTATCTGGTTATGGTGAGGTTTTAGTCAGAGTTGGTAAAGTAGAAGAAGGTCTAGAATTGCTTAACAAAGCATTTGACCTAGATCCTATTCCACAAGGACAGTCAACTTCAGATAATAGAGTAAAAGATTTAATATTAGGATATTTTTTTGCAGAAGACTCAAAAAAAGTTGTAGAATTAAGTTTTGATATAAGGGTAATGGATGCAAGGTCATTAGCATTAATTTTATATTCAAGATCACAGTTAAACCAAGATATAAAAGCGAGTAATGAATACAAATTATTTTCTAATGAATTTAAGGATATAACTTGGGAATCAACAATTGATAGGTTTCATATTCAAGATGTAAAAACAAAAAATAAACTTTTAAATTTTATTTTAAAAATTTAATTTTTAGCTTGATTATTCTGTGCAGCTATTCTGAATAAAGCATTATTAGCGCCATACCCTTGATAGTCATTTATTCTTTGGACAAATTCAAAGAAAAATTGATCATTAAATACATGCGTATATATTTGTAAAAATGATCCATTTTCGTCTTCATCATATAATATGTTTAGATCTTTTAGTTCATTACAAAAATTAAAATCTAACCCAAATCGAGCTTCAATATCATCATAATAATTATTAGATATTTCTAAAAATTTTTGACCACGGCTCATTAAATCTTTAACAAGCTTAATAATGTTTGAAGTACTTATAGCTATGTGTTGAATTCCAGGCCCTTTTTTACTTTCTAAAAACCTTCCAGCTACAGTTTTATTATTATCAGTTGCATTCATGGTCATTCGGAATGTTTTGTTTTCATTTTCAATGATTTGACTTTTAGTAATTCCAGATGGGTCAATAATGTCTACAATAGGTGATTTTTGACAGTCAAATAATGTTGTATATGAAAGGAGAGCTGAGGACATTTCGTCATAATGCACAGTTTGAGCTATATGGTCTATTTTAAGATTATATCTGTCTGTTTTAAGAATGCTATTTGAACCAAAATCTTCTTCCCAAATATTTTCTGTTTGGTTATCCATAACATAAATTAATCCATCTATATTCTTAATCACATCCATTGATAAATTATTTTTCCCGTTATCTTTTTTAATTACTTCAACGTCTAATAGATTGGTTTTGTTTAATAAGACATTTAGATCATCAACTTTTATACCATAAGCATATGGATATGGACCTTGTTTTCTTCCTTCTTTAACCAAAGGAGAGTTTTCATAGTTAATAATTATTTTAACCTCATCAAACATAAATAATTTTATTAATTTAGTTTTATGTTTTCCTATTTTTTTGAAACCCATTAATTCAAATATTATTTCTAACTCAGTTATATTTTTTTCTTCAACAGAAAATTCTATAAATTCAATATTATTAATTAAAACTTTATCTAGATTATTTTTTGTTGTTAATGAAACAAGAGATTTTTTTCCATCTTTTGCAATTTGTTCCCTAGGCCCTGATCTATAACTATCGTTAAATATTTCTAGTGAGAGGTAGCCATCATATCCCGTTCTATCTAGTGCATTCATAAAATCAGAAATTGGTAAATCACCTTGGCCAGGCATATTTCTAAAATGCCTACTCCAATAGAGTAGATCCATGTTATGTAATGGCGCGTCTGCTAACTGAACTATAAATATTTTTTCAGCAGGTATTGAAGATATAGAATTTAGATTTATTTTTTTTGATAAAGTGTGAAATGAATCTAAAATAATTCCAATATTTTCATGATTAGCTCTTCTGACTATTTCCCAGGCATCTCGATGATCATTTATATATTTGCCCCAAGCTAGTGCTTCATAACCTACTTTTATAGATCTTTCTTTGGCAATTTCCCCTAATTCATAAAAATCATTAGCTGCTCTGTCAATTCCACCTAAAGATATATTTGAAGTATTAGAGCAAATTAATATTAAATTTGTTTCCAATTCTTCCATTATTTCAAATTTTTTCTTAGCTCTATCAAATGCTCTTTTTCTGTGTTGATCAGGCATTCCTTCAAAGTCTCTGAAAGGCTGAAATAATGTTATTTCTAGTCCATGATCTTTAACTAATTTTTTTACTTCTTTAGGAGATAGGTTATTGGTTAAAAAATCATTTTCAAAAATTTCAACGCCGTCAAATCCTGCCTTTGCAATGGCATAAATTTTTTCTTTTAATGTTCCATTTATTGATACAGTTGCTATCGATGTTTTCATTTGTAATTCCAATAATATATGATATTTATATATAATATATGATATTATTATTATGTTCAATAACTTGTCATATAAATATTTAACCTGGAATATTTCTTTATGATTAATTCATTCAAAACAGTAGGTTTAAACACCTATGAAGTTATTAAAAACGATATTATTTGTGGTATTTTACCTCCTTTAAAAAAATTAAAACTTTCAGATCTTAAAATAAAATACAACACAAGTGTTTCAACTCTTAGGGAAATATTAAGTAGATTATCTGGTGATGGGTTTGTTGTTTCAAAAGAACAAAAAGGATTTTATGTTAGTGCAGTTTCTAAATCTGATCTTTTTGAAATTGCTAATTTAAGGATATTAATTGAGAGCCATGCTTTGCAGCAGTCAATAAAAAACACTAATCCAGAATGGGAGGGATTATTAATATCAGCCCACCATAAATTAAAATTCTATGAAAATGAAATGTTACAAAATAAAACAGACGATAGAAATAACTGGAAAAAACATGATAGCGAATTTCATCAAGTTTTAGTAAAAAATTGTGGTTCGAAAAATTTAATAGAATTACATAAATTGATTTTTGATAAATACTTAAGATATCAATTATTAATTTTAACTTTCAGAGGTTCTAAATCTATTCAAGAACATCAAGATATTTTAGACTTCACACTGGGTAAAAATTATAAAAAAGCTCAATTTGTTTTAAAAACACATATAACAAACGGTATTGATCACGCATTACAAAACTATAAATTAGATTAAAATTGAATTTTGAAATTAATTGTCTTAAGTATCTTCAATACATATTAATTAGGGCTTTATTATGAAAACAAACCTGTCTAGTACTAAAAAAAAAGATTTACGTAAAAAAGCATACTCACTAAAACCATATGTCATGATTGGACAATATGGCCTTACAGATGCTGTTCTTTCTGAAATTGATCTAGCCCTAAACGCACACGAACTAATAAAAATACGTATCAGAGGGTCGGATAAAAATGAGCGTTCTTTGCAATGTTCAAAAATTGAACAAGAATTGAATGCAACAATTATACATCAAGTTGGTTTTATTACTGTTCTATATCGACCTAAAGCTGATATTTCTGAAGTTCAATGAAAATATTTTTTTACTGGTTTATTAAAGTATTTTAAGATGTGATCTGCTAGAGATTAGATAATTTTAATAAATAAGGTATATTTTTTTTAAAATTGAAAAAACCTTTTTTTGCATAGGAAAAAGCATTTGTGTCCCATTCTCTTGCATAAAATTGATAAGTTACTTTTTTATCAGAAAGTTGATTTAAAAAAGAACTATTTTTAAATATTTCGTTACCAACTGTCTCATATGGTAAAATTAATTTTTTAATTTTTTTCAATTCAATCCATCTTAATAGACTTTCAATCGTCTCAACTAATTCAATTTGATTATTATTATTAATAATATCTTCAAAAATATCATTTTCAAATTTATTTATTAAAGGGTTTCCATTCTTTAATTTAAACAAACAAGTATGATAGTTTATATTTAAATCTTTATATTCTTGATTTAATGTTAAATCATTATTGTTTAAAACTATTCCTAAGTTATCAGTTTCAGTTATTAAGTTTTCTTTTGGAAAATTTATATCTATAGCCTTTTGATGAGAACTGACTATGGATGATAAAGTTACATCTTCATGTAATTGTCCTTTTGGATAAAATCTATTACCAGTAAAATGTTTTATATTTTCAGCTCTTGCTATGTAAGGTTTCCCAATTGTTTGAATGCCTGCAACCCATCTCCAGCCGAGTGTATTAGATGCAGGGCACCAATCAATTAAGTTATTTTTAAAAAAATTTGCGCCAGATTCCCAGCTATACTTTAAAGTAAAAATCCAAATACTAGCAAACCACATTCTTGAATGGTTATGAAGGTAACCTGTTTCAATTAATTCATCTTTCCAATGATCAAAGCATTTTATACCTGTTTTGGTTGGTATAATTTGATCGTAATGCTTCGATTCATATTCTTTATAAACATAAGGATGAGTTTCTAGCCATCCTTTCCAATATGTTCTCCAAAAAATCTCTTCAATGAATTTTTCTATATTTTCATATTTATGTTTATTTAAAACGGTTTTTAATACTTCGTATTCACTAATAAATCTTCTTCTTAAATAAGGTGATAATCTAGAAACATTTTTATGAGGAATTCCATTATCAAAATTTCTATCCGAAGAGTATGATAAAATTTGAGTATCACTAAATTGCTTTATGCTTTCTATTAATTTAGATTTACTCTTAGGGAACATGATTTTATATATTTGCAATAATTAAATATGAAAAAATTAGCACTACGATTACTATAAATGAAAGTGCTCTTCTCAAATATATATACCATTTTGGAAAAAATAAAATATCTTTGTATATTTCATCAATTAATTGAGACACCAAGAAACCTATAGATAATATTATTATACTAAAATTTTGTTCTAAAGATAATATAATAATTCCAAATAATGCAGGTGTTATTGACCAAATAAGTGTAAATATTTTAAATCTACTTGAATAATTAGTAGTTTTTTCAGATTCAAGTATTATTCCCCAATAAACAGATCCTAAAAAGGTCAAAATAATTACGCCATAATTTTTAGTAAGATTAATCGTAAATAATAGATTTGGATAATTAAACCATGTATCAATTAACCCTACTATGAAAGGAGTTAATCCAAAAAATCCAAATAAAATTATTAATTTTTCATAATTTTTAAATTTACTATAATTTTCTAAAATATTTTTCATTAAGTTATGCTTATGGGAAATGGTAGTTTAATTATATCATTAAATAATTGATGTTGATAATAATATTTAAAAAGCTAGAGAGCCAAATAGTCAATGGATAACTGTATTGTATGTAAAAGTAAATGTTTAGATATTTTTTTAAAAGTCGACGATTTAACTTACTGGAAATGTAGATTTTGTGAAGCAAAGTTTTTAGATAAAAAAAATTATATTAGTTACAACGAAGAAAAAAAACATTACTTAAAACACAATAATAGCCTAAGTGATCAGGGCTACAGGGATTTTCTTCAGTGTCTTATTAATCCACTTAAAGATAAGATATCAAATAATGATTTTGGTTTAGATTATGGGTGTGGTTATGCTCCAGCGCTTGCAGATACATTCAAAAAAGATGGCTTTAATATTGATGTTTATGATCCATTTTTTTTCCCCAATCAAAATATTTTTCTTAAAAAATTTAAATTTATTGCCTGTTCTGAAGTTGTTGAACATCTTTTTAAACCATACGAAGAATTTATTAAAATTGATAACTTGATGGACTTGAATGCTTGGTTTGGGGTCATGACTTCATTTATGACTGAAGATTTTTTATTTAAAAATTGGCATTACAGAAG
>ERZ1048068.1209-NODE-1209-length-20477-cov-5.675105_pt1 | contig 20477 bp, 18 predicted proteins | sample MGYA00383098_ERZ1048068 | MGnify/ENA primary metagenome ERZ1048068 (study PRJEB29581, sample SAMEA5548368) | metagenome | biome: marine; feature: coastal; material: water | depth 1 m | study: Short-term variability in the microbial, nano- and picoplankton... | reverse complement strand
CTCATCCGTTGATCCATCATTGACCACAATGATTTCAAAATCTGTAAAGGTTTGATTTAGAGCACTTTCAATGGTATCTTGAATGTAGTTTTCTTTGTTATAAAGCGGTATGACAACTGAAAAAAATGGCATTAATTTCTAAAAATATAACAAATGTAACTTATTTTGTATAAGTCAAAAATAAGCAAAGATGGTTTTTTGGACTGTAAACACTGATTTAAAAATTCACCAAATATTTTGTAGTTAAACGCAAACAGAAAATCAATTTTTAGTCGCTTCAGTTTGAAATACAGACGCGAAATTTTCATATAATCTTCACTCATCAAGTTTTCCAGAACAAACCCAATGGAAGAGGCGGCATAACCCAAAGATTTTTTTAAAAATACGGAATTACTTTCCGAAATATCATGATAAACTGGATTTTCAATGTGAGTTATAGAAATATTGTTGGTTTTTAGATTATAAGAAAATAAGGTGTCTTCATTGGCCTTTTTTGGTATCGATGTATTGAATTGGATTGTGTTGAAAATTTTTTTCTGAATAAAAAAATTGCACCCTAAAAGATTAATATACGGACGTAGTTGACGTTGTTCTTTGCTTTTGATTTCTCGTTTTCTCCCATATTTCCATCTTAAATAGTTGTCACTTTCAGGTTCCTCATTGACATAATCTAAACCACCAACGGTAACTTCTGAATTTGAATCTATTGCGTCAAGATAATTTCTGACAAAAAGTTCTGATTTTGGGAGAACATCAGCATCTAAAAAGAGTAGCCATTCGTATTGGGCTATTTTTGCAAGCTTATTTCTAATCGCACTTCGGCCAATGTTGGTTTTCAGAAGATTATATTTTACACCTTCTAATTCGCGGATTTTTTTATTAATTTTTGTAAATTTTTTATCAGTTGAAGCATCATCCAAACAAATGATTTCAAAGGCGATTTTTTCTGCTGTCAATTGTTTGTGCAAACTTTGGACCAATGTTGTAATCAAATAATTGTGTACAGGAATTAATACTGAAATCATAAACGAAATATTAGCCACAAAATACAATTTTTATTTTTTTATTGAATCAAAAGTCTTAAATTTAAATCATTCACTTCCAACAATGAAAAATGGATTATAACAAGTCAGAAATAGCAGACTTGATTTTAGCTCAATTAAAATCAAACAAAAAGGAAATTCTAGCATCTTATATGGATTCTGAGCATTCTATTGGCTATTTTTTTATTGACGATTTACTCCCAAAAGAATTAGTGTTAGATATTTATCAGAATTTTCCATCTGTAAAAGATGCTGTACTCAAAAAAAGTTTGAGAGAGTTCAAATATGTGGCCTATCAAATGGATAAATATCATCCAATACTTCAAGATATAATTTATGCTTTTCAAGACCAAAGAATTGTAGACTTTTTCAAAGAAAGCTTAAACATTTCAAGTTTATTTCCTGATGATAATTTGTACGCTGGGGGACTCTCTTTGATGGGTAAAAATAATTTTTTGAACCCACATTTGGATAATTCACATGACAAAAATAGATCTAGATGGCGTGTGTTTAATCTTTTATATTATGTTACACCAGATTGGAAGTTGGATAATGGCGGTAATTTAGAAATTTGGCCTAATGGCCTGAAAAGTGAGCCCATCACTATTGAAAGTAAATTCAATCGACTGGTTGTTATGGCCACCCATCAAAAGTCCTGGCACTCAGTAAGTAAAATTTGTGTTGACTCCGTGCGCTGTTGTGTGTCAAATTATTATTTTTCAGACAGTCCATTACGCAGTCAAGATCGTTTTCATGTAACCACATTTAGAGGATGGCCCAAACAAAAGATTATTGATCCAATTTTAACCGCAGATAGTAAAGTTAGAATGTTGCTTCGGAAAATTTTCAAAAAGGGAATTGTAGAAAACCCTCACGTATATAAGAAAAAACAATCAGATTAGTTTTCTTTTCGTTGCACGACCTCAAATACTTTATGGTCTTCACACTTAAGAGTTTTACTTGGGTATTTTAGCAATAAACCATAATCGTGTGTGGCCATAAAAATAGTATTTCCCTTTTTATTCAAATCTTGTAAGACTTCCATGACTTCAATACTTGTTTCAGGATCTAGATTACCTGTGGGCTCGTCGGCCAAAATAAGTTCTGGATCGTTTAGTAGTGCTCTTGCGATAGCAACACGTTGTTGCTCACCACCCGAAAGCTCATAAGGAAATTTGTGCCCTTTGTTGTTCATGCTCACTTTGGACAATACATCTTCTATTTTCTGTTTCATTTTGGCTTTGTCTTTCCAGCCCGTAGCACGTAACACAAAGTCCATATTATCGTTAATGGTTAGCTCGTTTAGGAGTTTAAAATCTTGAAAAACAATCCCTAATTTTCTTCTCAAAAATGGAATATTTTTATCTTTTAAATCTTTCAGGTCAAATCCTACAATTTGTCCTGTTCCTTGGGCGAGTTTCAAATCTCCGTAGAGTGTTTTTAATAAACTACTTTTTCCAGAGCCCGTCTTTCCAATTAAATAGACAAATTCTCCTTTTTTCACATCGATATCCACTTCGTTGAGAATCAAATTTTTATCTTGAAAAATGGAAGCATTTCCTAATTTTAAAACAGAATCAGACATGTATTTTTATTAAATATTTCATAAAAGTATTACTATTCATGGCAATAATCAAATTTATGAACATTAAACCATATCAATATTTATAACAAAGATTTTTTTTGTTATAATTTAAATTAATTTTCTCCGTTATAAAGGGTATAAACTTTATATTTGAATGCATTTCAACCCTGATTCATATGAATTACAAAAGCATATTTTTTTCAATCCTAATCTTTTGTCTTAGTTTTTCTTTGTATGCTCAAAAAACAGAGGTTTACAATCAACCCAATAAAGATTATTTAACGGCTTTATCTTTCTTTGAACTTGGTTCTTATGCCTCTGCTCAAACTCTGTTTGATGATCTTCAGCAGCAATCAAATAATTCGCAAATCACAGCGAAATCGGCCTATTATTTTACAGTTTGTGCAATTCGATTGAATCAACCACAAGCCGAGCATTATTGTGACCGTTTTTTGGAGCGTTATCCCACAAGCCCAAAGAAAAATACTATATACCTTGATGCTGGTGATTACTATTTTGCTAACGCAAAATATGCTTATGCAAAAAAGTGGTATGAGAACGTTTCAATTAATCTAGTGCCTGCTGCAAAGAAAGAACAGTTTTATTTTAATAATGGCTATGTGAATTATGCTACTAAAAATTTTAAAATAGCAAAGAAGAATTTTTCTAAAGTTGAGTTCTCTGAAATTTATGGATCGCAAGCCAAATATTATATAGGTTTTATGGCCTATGAAGGCGATGACTATGATGTTGCCGCAAAATATTTAGATCAAATTTCTGATCAAGAGCGTTACAAAAATGAGTTGAATTATTTTCAAGCGGATTTAAATTTTAAACTTGGTGCATTTCAAAAAGCCATAGATGTAGCCAAAAAAGCACTTGTTAATGCTAATAAAAATGAAACTTCAGAGTTGTCCAAAATTATTGGAGAAAGTTATTTTAATCTAAAAAAATACAACGAGACTATTCCTTACCTCAAGGCATATAAAGGTCAAAAAGGGAAATGGACCAATGTGGATTTTTATCAGTTTGGCTATGCTTATTACAAGCAAAATGATTTTGAAAATGCCATTGGAGAATTTAATAAAATTATAAATGGAAATAACACCATTGCTCAAAATGCGTATTATCATTTAGGAGAAAGTTATATCAATTTAAACAAAAAACAACAAGCCCTCAATGCATTTAGAAGTGCCTCTGAAATGGAATTTGATGCCAAAATCAAAGAAGATGCTTGGCTGAATTATGCCAAACTCAGTTACGATATCGGAAACCCTTACCTATCAACTCCACAGGTATTGAGTCAGTTCTTAGAAACCTATCCAAAATCTCCTTTTCACGAATCTATAGAACTTCTTTTGGTAGATTCTTATATTTCTTCCAAAAATTATAAAGAAGCCCTTCTACTTTTGGAGTCCAATATGCGCAATGCCTTGAAACCAAATTATCAAAAAGTTGCGTTTTATAGAGCATTAGAATTGTATAATAACTCTGATTATCCTCAGGCGCAAACACTATTTAAAAAAGCGATCAAATTGGATGTTGATCCTTATATCACAGCGAGAGCAACGTATTGGAATGCCGAAATTGATTTTTTGAATTTAAATTTTAATTCAGCACTTCAAGGATTTTTAGATTATTATAATAATTCAAAGGCATCCTCTTCACCAGAATTTAAACAATTAAATTACAGTTTGGGATACACTTATTTCAAACTTAAGCGCTATCCCAAAGCCATAACTGCTTTCGAATCTTTTGTTTCAAACAACTCTGCACACAAGACATTTGTGAATGATGCGTTGTTGCGTACCGCAGATGCCTATTATGTGACCAAAGCATATCAAAAAGCAATTGAGACCTATGCAAAAGTGATTGCCGATAAAGCACCGTCAACTGACTATGCTGTATTTCAAACAGCAGTGAGTTATGGTTTTTTGGGGCAAACAGCCAATAAATTAAATACCCTTAAAAAAGTACTCAAGTATAAAAAATCCACATATTTAGATCAGGTTTATTTCGAAATGGCCAACACCTACAACACCCTAAATAATACCCAAAAAGCACTTGAGACGTACGATTTAGTTATCAATAGATACAGCAGGAGTGCATTGGTTTCAAAAGCGCTATTACGCAAGGGTTTGTTGCTTTATAATGCCAATGACAATCAAAAAGCATTGGAAGTTTTCAAGCGTGTTGCTGTAGACTATCCGTCCACACCTGAAGCGTATCAATCCATCAGCTCTGCACGCTCCATTTACGTAGATACTGGTAATGTAAATGACTATGCTAAATGGGTAGGGACACTCAATTATGTAGACATCTCCAATGCGGAATTGGAGAAAACATCATACGAAGCTGCCGAAAAACAATATCTCGATAATAATACAAACAAAGCCACCACTTTGTTTAATGATTATATTTTGAAATTTCCAAATGCAAGGCAAATTACCAAAGCACATTTCTATTTAGCCAGCTTATATTTTAAACAAAATTTAAAAGAAAATGCATTGCCCCATTATGAATTTGTGATAGAACAACCTCCAAATGAATTCACCGAACAAGCGCTTCAAAAAGTATGTACCATCAAATTGCAGAGTGGAGAAGATGCCCAACAGCTTTTAAAACGTTTAGAATTGGAAGCCAAGAACCCTCAAAATGTTCTTTTTGCGCAATCAAATCTGATGAAAATCGCATATGAGCAAAAAGATTTTTCTGCTGCGCTAAATTATGCACAGATTATTTTGAATAATCCCAGTACCGACGATTTCATTAAAGGCGATGCACATATCATTACAGCCCGATCTGCAATTGTGTTGGAAAACGAAGATTTGGCCAGAACGTCCTATGCAAAGGTTGCGGCTTCAAATACCATGGCCTATGCAGCAGAAGCAAAGTATTACGATGCTTTTTTTCAGAACAAAGACGAAGCGTTTGCTCAATCCAACGAATTGATTCAGGAATTGATTCAGCAATATCCAAGCAACAAAACATTTGCGGGTAAAGGACTCATCTTGATGGCAAAAAACTATTATGCGCTTGATGATGCTTTTCAAGCCACATATATTCTGGAAAATGTCATCAAAAATTTCACTTCATTTGAAGCCCTAAAAACAGAAGCAACTCAATTGCTCGAAACCTATGAACGTGAACTTTCAAAATCTAATGCATCAATTGAATCTCAAAAAGAAACAAAAAATGATGATGAATACTAAAAGACTACACAACGTTTTTTTGTCTGTAGTTTTGGCTTGGTCTGGCTTTACTTTGGCACAAGAAAATACGCCCAAAGATTCTTTGGATACCCAGCTTGTAAAGGTCGTAAAACCCTACACTCCAAAAATTTCTGACGCCTTTAAATTGAAGCAACCCCCTTCTTTAGATGACCAACAAAACAGACCAAAACAGACTATAGAGTATACAATTTATTCCATTCCTGTCGCGTCTACATTCACACCAGCTAAATCTAAATCTATAGGACTCGAACAATTAAAGAAAGAAAAGAAATTTAGCAACATAGCATCACTTTCAGGAGGCAATTATACCTCCATTAAAGGAGATTTATTTTTAAACAAATCTATTGCAAAGGGTAAAAACTTAAGTACTTTTCTAAGTCATCAATCCTCGCAAGGTGGGATTGAAGATATGTTCTTAGACGATGGATTTTCAACAAACACTGCTCAATTTAAATATGCTGTTGATCAACGTAGTTTAAACTGGAATGTTGGATTAAATGCACAACGATTTATGACCAATTGGTATGGATTGGCTCCTGAATTTGATGTCGAGCAAAACAAGTCATTTGATGCCAAACAAGTCGTCTCGATTTTTGAAGCGAAGGGCGGTTTGAACATCAATGAAGGGGTCTTGGATGCAGCTGATCTAAAAGTTTATAAACTTTCAGATGATTTTGACACTAATGAAATTAGAGCTCAATTGAACACCAAATTTAATTTAAATATTCTTGATCAAACGATTCAATCCCATGTTAATCTTGATGTTTTAAAAGGAAATTTTGATCAAAATTATACCACAACACAAGCGATTGATTACGGAAATCTGACGGCCTCGATTATTCCAAGCTACAAATTTGAACGCTCCAACTTAATACTAAATTTAGGACTAAAAACAGTTTATTTAAATGATACAGAGCGTTCAAAACAAAAGTTTTATGTGTACCCAAATATCTCAGCTTCTTATGCTGTTGTCAATTCTATTTTGATTGCTTATGCAGGTATTGAAGGGGATTTGATGCAGAATACGTATAGAGATTTGTATGCCATAAATTCATTCGTTTTTCCAACATTAAATATTAGTCCGACCTTGATGCCCTACAAGTTCTTTTTGGGCACAAAGGGGAAGTTGTCCAAAAGCTTGTCATACGATGTAAGTGGAGTCTTTTCACGACAGAATGATGCCGTATTTTTTCAAAAAAATACACCACAAATATCTTTGAATCAGCGTTCTTATCAGTATGGAAATTCCTTTGGCATAGTGTATGACAACCTGGAAACATTAACCTTTCAAGGAACGCTTAATTTTGATTTGAGCGATAAGTTTAATTTTGTTGCAAAGACCTCGTTGAGTTCATATAATTTATCCAACGAAAAACACGCTTGGAATCTGCCTGAAATTCAATCCTCTGTAGATATACGCTATCACCCAACAGATAGGTTAAATTTAGGATTACAAGGATTTTATTACGGTGCACGTTATGATCTTCAAAAATTTGAGCCCTCTGTTATTTTCAATCCGTCCAAAATTACAAAACTGGATGCCTTTTTGGATTTAAATATTGATGCGTCTTATAAGCTTACAACTCGTTGGGCTGTAACCTTGAAATTAAATAATGTATTAGGAAAAAATTATCAACGATGGATGCATTATCCCGTTCAAGGGGTTCAAGTGTCTGCTGGTGCTTTTTATAAATTTGATTTTTAAGGATTCTATTTTATGGTAATTTGTGCTAAAAAATCATGATGAGGTCCATCTTTGATTTTTTTACATTTCAATCCCACTATAGCGCAAGCAGTCTTTAAACGATTAAAATCTAAATACATCCACTGAAATGAATCTTCTTTGTTTTTGTATCGAACAGTATATTCCAATTCGCCATAATACACACTATGTGCATCCATCCAGTATCCACCATCGTCGTCTTCGTACATATACTTTATATCGGAGGAGTCTATGAGTATTTGTCCATTTTTATTTAATAAATTTTTCAGATGTGCCAGAATTTTTGGTGTTTGTTCTAAGGATTGAAAAATTCCTGAACCATTCATCAACAGCAGCAAAGTATCAAAAGTTTCAGTCTCATTTAAGACATCTAAAACTTTTGCATTGTCCAATCCTCTGAGTTGACAACATTCGATAGCTTTAGGGGAAATATCAATAGATTTTACATCGAAACCTTTTGTTTTTAAAATCAAACTATGACTTCCAGCTCCGCAACCAACATCCAAAATGGTTCCTTTAGCCAAACTTAGTGCTGTTTGTTCCAGTTCTGGCATTTGTTCAAAAGTTCGGAACAAATAAGACACCTTCAAGGGTTCTTCATCCGAAATACTAGTAGAAGTAATGATGTCTTCTTCGCATTTTCCAAGCTGATGATCTAAAATAGCAGTTCCAAATACGTCATTCATAAAGTAATTTTTTCGTGTATTTTTGCATCATGCAAAACCAACTCAATGATTTGCCTGAACGAGCCAAAGATAAGCATAAAGCACACAAAATTTTCTTAGCAAAGCTAAAAAAGAAACCACCAAAGCAGTTAGACTATTTGATGCAGGAATTGCATGAACAAGAATTTCAGCGCACCGATTGTTTGGAGTGTGCCAATTGCTGCAAAACTACAGGACCGTTATTCACTACAAAGGATATTGAGCGAATTTCAAAATCTTTTCGAATGAGACCCTCAAAATTTATAGCATCTTATCTAAGAATGGATGAGGACAACGACTATGTCTTGCAATCTGTTCCTTGTATTTTTTTAGGCACTGATAACAAATGTAGCATTTATGATATACGCCCTAAAGCGTGTCGTGAGTTTCCTCATACGGATCGGCGAAAGTTTCAGCAAATTAATGCACTCACACTGAAGAATGTTAAAATTTGCCCTGCGGCCTTCAACATTGTTGAAGCCATGCAAAAAAAAATAAAATAGTATCTTTGTTTTTATCTTATTATGGAGCAAATTCTTAATTATTTTCAAACCATTCCCTCGCTTCACCGCAGCATTATTCTGGTTGGGGGGCTTACCTTTTTTTGGATTTTAGAAGGTGCTGTACCATTGGTTAAGTTTAATTACAACAAATGGCGTCATGCTCTGCCTAATTTGTTTTTTACAGGAACCACAATCATTATCAATTTTAGTTTGGCTTTTTTGCTGCTCAAATCTTCAGATTGGGTGGTCGAACATCAATTTGGTATTTTACACTGGTTGCCAGAAATGCCATTATGGCTTTTTGCTGTACTTGGGGTTTTGCTGATGGATTTAATAGGGGCTTATTTACCGCATTTTACAGAACATAAAATTAAACCGCTTTGGATGATTCATTTGGTACATCATTCAGATCATAAAGTGGATACAACGACAGCAAACAGACATCATCCATTGGAGAGTGTGGTTCGTTATGTTTTTACACTTTTTGGTGTTTTTATTATTGGAGCGCCTATCGCACTTATCATGCTTTACCAGTCCCTATCCTTGATAGCTACACAATTTAGTCATGCCAATATAAAACTCTCAAAATCTGTAGATTTGGCGTTGAGTTATGTTTTGATTTCACCCGATATGCACAAAACGCATCATCACTACAAACTTCCTCATACCGATTCTAATTACGGGAATATTTTTTCGATTTGGGATCGTCTTTTTGGAACCTACACATATTTGGATCGTGATGCGCTTGTTTATGGTGTAGATACATTTCCAAATGAAAAAGAAAATAGCAGTTTGAAATCTTTACTCAAACAACCATTTCAAAAATACAGAAAGCCCACTACGGATACAGAAGGTAATTTGCTCTAATTTTTTTGAATTTCTCTAAATCTTTGTACCAACTGCTACGAATTTTTGATGCAGTCCAACCATCTTCAATTTGTTTTTGCAGCTCCGTTTGTCCTGCAAGTTTTGTAAAAAATGAATTAAAAAAAGTTGTTTTGTTAGCTGTTTTCTGATATGCTTCAATAAGCCATTCTAGATTGATTTGTTTCAATACATCTGTATTTCTGAGGTCTTTTCCATGACATACTAAATTTTTATTTTTCGGGTTTTTTGCTCCAAAATGTGGTTTTGGTACAAAACTAAAATCAAATTGTTTTTCATCCAGAAAAGGACTTCCAAAAATTTGAAATTGTATTTCTGTTCCACGGCCTACACTTACGTTAGTGCCTTCGAAAAAACATAAACTGGGGTATAAATTCACTGCTTTTGCATTGGGAAGATTTGGAGAAGGTTTGATGGGTAAGTCGTATGTTTTTTTGTGGTGATAATTTGCCACGGGAACAATTTTCAAAGTGCACTGAACTCCATTTTTTAGCCATTTTTCTCCATTAATCATTTTAGCATATTCGCCTACGGTCATACCATGTACTACAGGAACAGGGTGCATACCCACAAAACTTTTGTGCTGAAGATTCAGAACTGGACCATCGATATAGTGGCCATTGGGGTTGGGGCGATCCAAAATAAGTACAGTAACTCCCAGATTTGCACACGTTTCCATCATGTAGTGTAGGGTAGAAGTAAAGGTGTAAAATCGTGCTCCCACATCTTGAACATCAAAAACAACAACATCAAGATCGCTCAAAATTTTTGGATCTGGTTTTCGGTTCGCACCATAAAGCGATACAATAGGCAAGCCCGTTTTGATGTCTACACCATCTTTTACATATCCCCCAGCATCAGCTATTCCTCTATACCCGTGTTCTGGTGCAAATACTTTTTTTACAGCTATCCCAAGATTTAAAAGTGAATCGACCAAATGCGTATGTTGTTTAGTTGCCGATGTTGTAGTTTTTTTGAAAATCACAGAGGTTTGATTGGCCACAATCCCAATATTTTTTCCCTGAAGCATCGGTAAATACAGTTCCAACTGATTGGCACCCACAACAATCTCCACCTCATTTTGTTTTGCAGAGCGATTTCCACAAGATAGAAATACCACAACAAATAATAAAACTGTATTTTTGATAAACTTAAATTTCATTTTTAGACTTGAATTTTGAATTCTTCATCGCAAAGCGTCTAATAAACGCAAAGTCCTATAAAAGTAGTGTTTCGGCGCCAATAATAAAAATAGGTATTGCAGCAATTGTAATTAGTATGGTTGTTATGCTCATTGCAGTAGCTATAAGTATAGGTCTTCAGCAAAAAATTCGAGACAAAGCAGTTGCATTTAATGGTCACATCACAATTACAAATTTTGATAGTAACGTTTCACAAGGCGCTCAAGTGCCGATTTCTAAAAATCAAGCGTTTTATCCCACATTTTCATCTGTAGATGGTATTAGACACGTTCAAGCTGTGGCGCATAAATTTGGTATCATCAGAACAAAAACTGATTTTGAAGCTCTATACGTAAAGGGGGTTGGCGAAGATTATGATTGGTACTATTTTAAAGATTTTTTGATTGATGGGCGTTTGCCAAATTTTTCAAAAACCTACAGTCAAGAAGTATTGATTTCTGAGTATTTGAGTCGAAGACTAAATTTAAAAGTAGGACAGCCATTTCAAATGTATTTTTTAAAATCTGATGCAAGTCGCCCACCTAGTATTGTAAAATTTTCTGTCGTAGGTATTTTTAATTCTGGTTTTGAGGAATTGGACAAAACTTTTTTGATTGGAGATATCAATCATGTGCAGCGTCTCAACCGTTGGGAAAAAGACCAGATAGGTCAGTTTGAAGTTTTTGTAGAAGATTACGACAACTTGGATGAGAAAGGGATCGAAGTATATGCCGAAACACCTTCTACGCTAAATGCCGAAACCGTTAAGCAAAAATATGCGCTCATTTTTGAGTGGATTTCAATTTTTGACAAAAATACCTATGGTATTATAGGGATGATGATTTTGGTAGGTGTCATCAATATGATTACTGCGTTGTTGGTTTTGATTTTGGAACGCACACGCATGGTTGGTCTTCTGAAAGCATTGGGAAGTACCAATTGGAGTATCCAAAAAGTGTTTTTGTACGTTGCGGGCTATTTGTCTCTCATTGGGCTTATGATTGGAGACATCATAGGTTTATCTCTATTGTTTATTCAAAAATATTGGAGTCCAATTACCTTAGATCCCTCGGTATATTACGTCACCAAAGCCTCAGTTTATATCGATTGGGAGTATGTTGTTGGTCTTAATGTGATGACCTTTTTTGTGTGTTTACTCGTGCTTATTATTCCGTCTTATTTGATTACCAAAATCAATCCTGTACAAGCCATAAAATTTGATTGATTAAACTTCATCAAAATTCGTTTGCCCTGATTTTTTATTTGATGTAAATTTGTGCAAATTTTCTAAATGGATTACGCCAAAAATATTCTTGAAACTATAGGTCAAACACCACTTGTAAAACTCAACAAATTGACTGCAGAGCTTCCTTGTTTAGTATTAGCAAAATATGAGACCTTCAATCCAGGTAATTCTGTAAAGGATCGTATGGCATTGCAAATGATTGAGGATGCCGAAGCCGATGGTCGATTGAAACCAGGCGGCACTATCATAGAAGGAACTTCTGGCAATACAGGTATGGGTTTGGCGCTAGCAGCTATTGTAAAAGGGTACCAATGTATTTTTGTGTTGTCAGACAAACAATCGAAGGAAAAAATGGATATTCTTAGAGCTGTAGGTGCAGAAGTGGTGGTATGTCCCACGGATGTGACGCCAGACGATCCAAGATCATATTATTCTGTATCAAAACGTTTGGCCGAAGAAACACCAAACTCTTGGTATGTCAATCAGTACGATAATCCGAGCAATTGTAAGGCACATTTTAAGAGCACAGGCCCTGAAATATGGGAACAAACAGAAGGTAAAGTCACTCATTTTGTGGTGGGTGTAGGTACGGGAGGCACCATATCTGGAGTAGGAAGTTTTTTGAAAATGAAAAATCCAAACATCAAAGTTTGGGGAATAGACACCTATGGAAGTGTGTTCAAAAAATACCACGAAACAGGTATTTTTGATGAAAATGAAATTTACCCCTACGTCACTGAAGGTATTGGAGAGGACATTCTTCCCGCCAATGTAAATTTTGGCCTCATTGATGGATTTACCAAAGTAACAGACAAAGATGCCGCAGTGTATACGCAACGCTTAGCCAAAGAGGAAGGCATGTTTTTGGGCAATTCTGCTGGTGCAGCCATAAAAGGTGTATTGCAACTCAAAGCACATTTTGGACCAGAGGATATCGTAGTGGTTCTATTTCATGACCATGGAAGCCGCTATGTAGGCAAAATGTTCAATGACGATTGGATGCGCGAAATGGGGTATATGGATTAATCAGCCCTAAACTTTTTCTAAATTATTTTTATTTTCTTCTAAAATGGTTAAATTTATTCCATGCAAGAAGACTTTTTACATCACGTCTGGTTGCATAAAAAATTCGCCCTCGAATCGTTATATACCACACAAAACCAATCGATTATAATAAAATCGGTTGGTCAGCCAAATTACAATTCAGGCCCCGATTTTTTTAATGCACAAATTTATATCGACGATCAATTGTGGGTAGGCACAGTAGAAATCCATGTTCAATCCTCGGATTGGTATGTACATCACCACGAGAAGGACCCTGCCTATGACAATGTGATTTTGCATGTTGTTTGGGCGCATACCACTGAGGTCTTTAGGGCCGACAACTCTGTAGTGCCAACTTTGGTTCTTGAGCCCTTTGTACATCCACAACTTCTAAAAAATTATACTGCTTTAAAAAAAAATAAAAATCAATGGATTCCATGTGCATCACAATTTTCTATAGTCAGTGATTTTGAAATTTCAAACTGGTTAGAACGACTGTACTTAGAACGCTTGGAACACAAATTTAAACCCATACAAAAGCAACTCACATCAACACATCAAGATTGGGAAGCGGTGATGTTTTGGCAATTGGCTCGTGCTTTTGGTGCTAAAGTCAATGCAGACGCATTTTGGAGTTTAGCAAAATCCTTTCCGTTTTCTGTATTTCGAAAAGTACAAAACAATCCTATATACATGGAAGCATTGTTGTTTGGTCAATCTAGACTTCTCGAGGATAAAAGTGAAGATGCTTATTTTAAAGAATTAGAGTGGTCCTATCAATTTTTGAAACAAAAATATAAATTGAATAATTCTGGAGTGTTGCCCTTACAATTTTTCAGATTACGACCGCCAAATTTTCCAACAATCCGTTTGGCGCAACTTGTACAAGTGTACTACAAAAACACGCATTTGTGTTCAAAATTAATGCATGCCAATTCTTATGACGCGTTACAGCAAATTCTTAGAGCTGGGCCTTCAGATTTTTGGCGAACGCATTATACATTTAAAAAAGCATCTGCTGAAAAAACAAAGCATATTTCGAGAGCATTCGCAGATTTATTAATCATCAATGCGGTGTTGCCCATGAGGTATGCATACCATTTGGTCAAAGGATTAGATCAAGAATTCATAATTTCAATTATAAAAGCAATTCCCTCTGAGCAAAACAACATTGTAAAGGCCTTTAATGCGTTAAAACCCATTTCGGAGACTGCTTTGGAGTCGCAAGCTTTGATTGAGCTAAAAAATAATTATTGTGACTCATTGAAATGTCTTCAGTGTGGAATTGGTAGTGTACTTTTGAATCGAAATGCTTAACTTGCAATATGAAGCTATTTTATCAACTTTTATTTTATTTTCAGCGCTACGGATTTCACGTTTGTCAACGTATAGCCGATCGTTTTGGGATGCGCGCCAAAGTTGTTCGGACGTCTTTTATTTATGTCACATTTGTAACTGTTGGTTTTGGCTTCGCTTTGTATTTATTTTTAGCATTTTGGTTACGCATCAAAGATTTGATTTTTTCCAAACGCACCTCTGTTTTTGATATTTAAACCTATGTCCAACCCCATCATAAAAATTTTCAGATCCAAACTCAACACTGCTGTTGTTTTGCTTATTCTTGTGTTGATTATTGGGGTTATTGGCTTTAAAACAATCTCTGATTTTTCTTGGATCGATGCGGTATACATGACCGTTATAACAGTGACTACAGTTGGATTTGGAGAAGTTCATCCATTAGATCAAGAAGCGAAAATATTTACAATCATTCTTATTCTAACCAGTGTTATCATTGTAGGATATGCTTTAAAAATCATAACGGAATACATTATTTCGAAGAATAATATTAATGAATTAAAACAAAAGAAAATGCAAAAGAAAATTGATGCACTTTCTGGCCATGTCATCATTTGTGGCTTTGGCAGAAATGGAAAGCAAACCGCCAAAAAATTAGCGACTCATAACCGCACTTTTGTTGTGATTGAAAAAGATGAGCAGGTAATACAAAAACATCAAAATGACTCCATGCTTTTTGTTCGGGGAGATGCCAATGAAGATGAGGTATTGATTGCAGCAGGAATACACCGAGCTTCTTGTTTGATTTCTGCTTTACCCAATGATTCAGAAAATGTTTTTGTAGTACTTTCTACACGTCAAATGAACCCAGATGTCAGAATCATCAGTCGTGCGTCGCAAGAAACTTCGTATAGTAAACTTAAACTAGCAGGCGCCAACAATGTTATTCTACCAGATCGTATTGGAGGAGATCATATGGCCTCGCTTGTTGTTGTCCCCGATTTGTTGGAGTTTGTCGATAACCTCTCTATTGTGGGCGATCAGTCCATCAACATCGAAGAAGTTTCAGTTGAACAACTGTATGACACCGCTCAACAGAAAACAATTTTGGAGTTAGATTTACGTAGAAAGACAGGATGTAACGTTATCGGTTATAAAGACCAACATGGCAAATACCACATCAATCCAGAAGCGGACCAGAAACTCGTACCAGGGTCTAAAGTCATTGTTTTGGGACGACCAGAGCAAATACAAACTTTAAATTCTATGTATAATATAGAGGTGAGTTAGTTGTTTTTTCAATGACTTACAGCAGTACGAGCAAAGATGTTCGTATTACTGGAGGATTATTCAACTCTAATTTCAATTGGATTGGTTATAAATTCAAAATAATCATTATCCTTTCCATTTTGATGAAACTTTATAGTGAATTCAAATACACTATTACTTAATGGTGGCTCTTTTAAGGTTAAAATCATTTCAGTTGGTACAGTCGGCTTAGTAAGTAAATAATCTTTCAAATCAAATTTTTTGTAATAGATGTATTTTTCAATGTCTAACACTATAATATTGAAAAGATTAATGATATTATTATTTTTAAGATAACCAGGATTAAAATCAATATTTGAATATATTTCAATTGTTTCAATTCTGTCATTCGTTTTTGGCAAAGGAGGGCTGCAAGCATAAGCTGAATTTATTAAGTTAAATGATTTTGATTTATTCCTCAGGGAATAGTAAGATTCTTTTTGTGGAGTAATCTTAATGGAATATTGATTGAAAACAGTAGAATTCTGATTGATTTCGGATAACTCTATGTCAGTTCCATTTTCTTCAGAATAATTTATTTCGTAAACGTTCCACTCCAAAGAATTAACTTTAAAACGATCTGGAAAGGGGCCGCAATCATCTCCACAGGAAATTACTCCCAAAATCAAAAACGAAATGTAAATTACAATTAAAAAATCAATCTTCTTTCTCATAAATTTATGCATTTTCACATTGATACCAACAAGTTTAATACTTTGCTTTTTCAATTGATCTAATTCTTAATGTACACATTGGCATCTGTACATCTATTATATCTTTTGGCCCCATTAAACTACAACTAGTAAACAGACTCCACTCATGTATATAGATACACTTTTTTATAAAAAGTCACATTTTTTAGGAGGTTTTTTTTTAGAATGCTGTGTAGGTCAATTGTTCCAATCAATTTGTGAAAAGCATAAATTGATTTGAGTTCAAAAATCCAGTCATTATTTCATCTGTTGCATAACTCATTTTTTTTTGTCATCTTGTTGCCACTTTTTATGTCACTAACAACATCTTTATGAAATTCAAAATACAAACATTACTCGCTTTAGTATTACCGTTTTTTTCTTTTGCACAAGACCAAGGCATCGATCAAATTATTGATGAAAAATTTGGAGAAGCCACAGGTTGGTTTGTAAACTTTATATTTTATCAAATTCAATTTACAGAAGACATCAAAGTCTTTTGGGTGTTGTTTCCACTAATTATAGGAGCAACGTATTTTACCATTTATTTTAAGTTTATCAATTTTCGAGGGATTTTGACTTCCATCAATATAGTTCGTGGGAAGTACGACAGTATAGACCACCACGAAACCATGGAAGCTGCTGGAGATGCCACACCAGGTGGCGACAGCATCGAAACGATTGCTGTGGAAGGTCATGAGGGTGAAGTGTCTCACTTTCAAGCACTTACAGCAGCACTTTCGGCTACTGTTGGTCTTGGAAACATTGCAGGAGTTGCCATTGCTGTGTCTATTGGAGGTGCTGGTGCAACCTTTTGGATGATTGTCGCAGGACTTTTGGGTATGGCTTCCAAATTTGTGGAATGTACACTGGGCGTAAAGTATAGAGACATCGATGAACATGGTGTTGTGTATGGAGGACCTATGTACTATTTAACAAAAGGATTAAAATCAAAAGGATTAGAAAAATTAGGAAAAATACTCGCTGTTTTGTTTGCCATTTTTGTCATTGGTGGATCTTTTGGAGGTGGCAATATGTTTCAGGTTAATCAGGCCTTTCAGTTGGTAGAAAACATTACAGGAGGCGAGGCCTCAGTATTGCATGGAAAAGGATGGTTGTTCGGTATAATTATGGCTGCTTTGGTGGGTGTTGTCATCATTGGAGGTATCAAAAAAATTGCCAAAGTAACAGATAAAATCGTCCCTTTTATGGTAGTTATTTATGTGACTGCGTCTTTGTTTGTGATCTTTACTAATATAAATATGATTGGCGACGCATTTGGTCAAATTTTTGACGGAGCATTTAGCCCCGAAGGTGTTGCTGGTGGTGCTATTGGTGTTCTTGTACAAGGATTCAGACGTGCTGCTTTTTCCAACGAAGCAGGGATTGGTTCTGCATCTATTGCACACTCGGCTGTAAAAACAAAATATGCCGCATCAGAAGGTATGGTAGCATTGTTAGAACCTTTTATTGATACCGTTGTGGTGTGTACCATGACCGCTTTAGTACTCATCATTACAGGAAATGTAAACGCAGCAAATGCATCTTTGAATGATGCACAAGCCATATTATTGACCTCGGGCGCTTTCGAATCTGCGATTTCTTGGTTTCCTTATGTTTTAACCATAGCAGTTGTATTGTTTGCATTTAGCACCATGATTTCTTGGTCCTACTATGGTTTTCAAGGATGGGCATATTTGTTTGGACGTTCCAAAAAAATGGAATACACCTACAAAATCATCTTTTGTCTTTTTGTTATTGTTGGTTCTGCGGCAAGTTTAGGTTCTGTGATTGGCTTTTCGGACGCCATGATTTTTGCCATGATGGTCCCCAATATGATTGGAATTGTAATTTTGGCACCAAAAGTGAAAAAAGAGCTCGACAGGTATTTGAGTGCCATCAGAAAATAGGTATTAAAAAGACCTTTTGTTGTGTTTAGGAATTTTACAAAACAACAAAGAACGGCGGCTTTAGTTCTTTTTTTGATTGTTTTTGCATTGCAATTGTTTTTGTTTTTTGTTCCACAAAATGATTTTTTATCCTACAAACCAGACAAAACAACATCTGATTTACTAGAAAAAGAATTTGCAAAATTGCATCAAAATTCTATTGATGAATCAGTTCCAAAGCTCTATCCGTTCAATCCTAACTTTATCTCAGCATACAAAGGATATACATTGGGCATGTCTGAGATTGAAATTGAGCGTCTAAAGCAATTCAGATCAAAAGACCGTTGGGTTAACTCTGCTAAAGAATTTCAAAAAGTCACAGGGATTTCTGATTCATTATTTCAGGTCATTTCGCCATATTTCAAATTTCCAAAATGGGTCACTCAGGGGCAACAAAAATCGAAATATAGCACACAGAAAAAACCGAAGATGGATTTAAATTCAGCATCTGCCCAACAACTTCAAAGTGTTTATGGAATTGGCCCAACATTGTCCAAACGCATTATAGAATTTCGACAAAAATTTGATGGCGGTTTTGCCGCTATGGTCGAACTAAAAGCTGTCTATGGACTAACCGATGAAGTTATAGAAAACATCAGACAAACATTTGTCATTCATCACCCTAGATCTATTGTTAAAATTAATTTGAATGAAGCTCATCAAGAAGATTTGGTGCGTATACCATATATAGATTACGAATTGGCTTATACCATTGAAGAAATGCGTGTGTTAAAATAGGGGTTTAAATCTGTTGACGAATTAACAAAACTTAAAGATTTTCCAACGGAAAAATTAGACATAATTAAACTATATTTGTACGTAAATTAGATCTGTATGAATTTTCAACTCTCAGAAGAGCAGAAACTTATAGCTGAATCGGCACGTGACTTTGCAGAGCAATACATTCGCCCACACATTATGGAGTGGGATGAGACACAGCATTTTCCAGAAGATGTCCTTAAAAAAGCAGGAGAAATGGGATTTATGGGGATTTTCATCCCTGAAGAATACGGTGGATCTGGGATGGGTTATCATGAATATGTGGCTATCATTCAAGAAATTTCTAAAGTTGATCCTTCAATAGGATTATCAGTAGCCGCACACAATTCGTTGTGTACAGGACATATTTTTTATTTTGGAAATGAAAAACAAAAGCAAAAGTGGCTTCCAAAACTCGCTTCAGGCGAATGGATTGGAGCATGGGGTCTTACGGAACACAATACAGGCAGTGATGCTGGCGGAATGAATACGACTGCAATCAAAGATGGCGACCACTATGTATTGAATGGATCCAAGAATTTTATCACTCATGGAATCAGTGGAAATGTAGCAGTGGTTATTGCACGAACTGGTGAAAAAGGAGATAATCATGGTATGTCGGCATTTGTTGTAGAACGAGGAACTCCTGGATTCAGTTCTGGTAAAAAAGAAGACAAATTAGGGATGCGTGCAAGTGAAACAGCAGAACTAATTTTTGACAATTGTAAAATTCATAAAGACAACATGCTAGGCCAAGAAGGTGATGGGTTTGTACAATCGCTTAAACTTTTGGATGGAGGACGAATTTCTATCGGTGCTTTGTCTCTTGGAATTGCAAAAGGGGCTTATGAAGCTGCATTGAAATACTCCAAAGAACGAGAACAATTTGGAAAACCCATTTCAAGTTTTCAGGGTATTTCTTTCAAACTCTCAGATATGGCAACCGAAATTCAAGCTTCAGAACTTTTGGTACATAAAGCAGCATCCATGAAAAACAAAGGCGAAAGAGTCACCACCATAGGAGCCATGGCAAAAATGTATGCTAGTGAATCCTGTGTACGTATTGCCAATGAAGCAGTTCAAATTCATGGAGGGTACGGATACATAAAAGAATACCCTGTAGAGAAATTTTATAGAGATTCGAAGTTGTGTACTATTGGAGAAGGTACTACGGAAATCCAAAAGTTAGTCATCGCCAGAAATATTTTAAAATAAAGTGTGACCATGTCATAATTAAGATTATATTTGCACTCTTAACTCTAAAGAAAGGAGGTTTACATTTATGCTAATAATACCAATAAAAGAAGGAGAAAACATAGATAGAGC